>Ga0209066_10001864_pt1 | contig 27001 bp, 24 predicted proteins | sample All_14_2_FD_187198 | JGI IMG/M metagenome (GOLD analysis project Ga0209066, IMG submission 187198) | Freshwater microbial communities in response to fracking from Pennsylvania, USA - Allegheny Zone_MetaG_DW_15 (SPAdes) (version 2) ...
CCGTTACATCGACCGCTATCTGATGTTCTACATCCGCACCGCGGACCGTCTGCAGCGCACCGCGCCGTGGCTGGACGCGCTCGAAGGCGGTATCGACCACCTGCGTGATGTGGTCTGCAACGATTCGCTGGGCCTGGCAGCGGAATTCGAGGCCGCCATGGCGCGCCACGTCGACGGCTACGCGTGCGAGTGGAAGGGCGTGCTGGAGGACCCGGAGAAGCTGTCGCGGTTCGTGTCGTTCGTCAACGCCCCCGACGTCGCCGACCCGACCATCGAGTTCACCGAGTCGTTCGGCCGCAAGGTGCCCATCGGGATGCCGAAGATGCGACCAGTACAGGAGACCTCATGACCCTGCTCGACGACCGCAAAACCATGGACGCTCAGGGTGATTCGGAGTGGACGCTGGCATGTGCCTACGACCGGCTGCTGCCGTGTCGCGGTGTCGCGGTGCTGCTGCCCGACGATGTGCAGGTCGCGCTGTTCCGGCTCGATGACGGTGCCCTGCACGCGGTGAGCAATATCGACCCGTTCTCGGGCGCCGCGGTGATGTCGCGGGGCCTCGTCGGGGACCGCGCCGGCCGCGCCTGCGTGCAGTCGCCGATCAAGAAGCAGGCATTCGCATTCGATGATGGTGTCTGCCTGGATGATCCGGAAGCCTCGGTGCAGGTCTACCGGACCCGCATCACGCCGGACGGTTACGTGCAGATCGCTGTGTAGCCTCGGTCGGGCCCCAGCAGGCGTCGCGGCCGGCACCCGGCCGCCGCTCCACTTCGTCGCGACGCTGGAGCACCGTCAGATTACGGTACACGGTCTCTATCACCACCTGCGACGCGCAGTGCGCGTGCAGATGGTCGCGCAACTCCGAGGTCGTCAAGGGGCGGTCGGCGTCCTGCAATATCGCGAGCAGCTGCGCACGCAGCTGCTCACCTCCCCCCAGCGAAACCATTTGTGCGATATTAGCCCAGGAACATGGCGTCCCCGAATCGCCAGCTCAGCTCATGCGGCCAGCGGCAGGTGCGCCGCGTGCGCGCGCCGGAATCGGCTCGCGATCAGCCGGATCATGCCGGGATGGATGCCCAGCGGCTCGCTCACGATGTCGGCGCCGGACGCGCGCAGCCGATCCTGGAACAGTCCGTCGGCGAGCAGGTAGGACGCCACCGCGATCCTCGCCCCGTCGCTGCGGGCGCGCGCGGCCGCGACCGCGTCGGCGACCGTCGGGGCGCCGGTGGCGGCGTAGCCGAGTTCCACCCGGTCGCCGATCAGTGCGGACAGCATCGCCGCGGTCTGCCGGAGATCGGACTGCGCACTGCGATCCGATGTCCCGGCCGCGGCCAAGACAACAGAATCGCCAGGGCGCCAACCTGATTCGTAGAGGCGGTCGGCGAGTACCCGGACCGTCCCGGCGCACGGCCCCAACGGTCTGGTCACCGTGACGTCCGGGTGGGCACTGGCCTGCACATGGGCGGGCACATCGACGCGGACGTGGAAGCCGCCGGCCAGGAACGCGGGCACCAGCACGGCCGGCTGGTGCTGGGGAAGGCCAGAGAGCACGTCGGTCGGGGTCGGGCCGAGCACGTCGACGAACGCGACCTGCACCGTGCGGTCGAGCAGGTGGCCGACGCGCCGGGCGAGTTCCTCCACCATGGCGACACCGCCCGGTTTACGGGTGCCGTGTGCCACCAGCACGGCGGCCGTGTGCCGGTTCATGCCGCACCGGCCGGGAACTCGTCGACGGCCAGCCGGTACCCCCGCTTGACGACGGTGGACACGATGTTCTTGTCGCCCAGTGCTGTTCGCAGACGCAGCACCGCAGTCTCGACGGCGTGGGTGTCGGTCCCGCTGCCCGGTAGTGCGCTCAGCAGATCGGAGCGCGACACCACCGCGCCAGGGCGGTGGGCCAATGCCCTGATGGTCGCCATCCCGGCCGGTGGCAGCTCCTTGACCACCTCGTCGACCATCACGCACGTGCCGCGGATCTCCAGCAGGTGTCCGGCGACCCGCATCCGGCGGGACTGCAGCAACGGCAGCTCGTCGGTGATGTGCCGGGCCAACGCGCCCAGGCGCATCCGCTCCGGCGCCGACGTCGGCACGCCGAGGCGCACCAGCGGGCGGGCGGTGATCGGACCGACGCACATGGCGTGCACGTTGGTGCGCAGTGCGGTGAGGACGGCGTCCTCCACGTCGAGGTCGCGGGCGCGCAGCAGCAGGGCCGCGACGGCCGGCGCGGAGGTGAAGCTGACGGCGTCGAAACGCTGTTCGGCGATGCCGAGGACCAACTGGTCGAACGGGCCGTTGCGGGGTGCCGGATTCCACCGGTACACCCGGATCGGCACCACGTCGGCGCCGGCGGCCCGCAGTTCGTCGAGGAACTCCGGGAACGGGTCCCAATCGTCATTGGTGCCGTGCAGCTGGACGGCCACCCGCATCCCGACGATCCCGCCCTCCAGCAGGTAGTGCAGTAACTCGCGGGAGGACTCCGACTCCGGGGACCACTCCTCGGGCAGCCCGGCGGCGCGCAGTGCCCCGGTCGCCTTGGGGCCACGGGAGACGATGCGGGCGTTGCCCAGCGCCGCGGTCAGTTCGTGGGCCAGTCCCCAGCCGTCGGCCGCGGCGATCCAGCCGCGCAGCCCGATGCCGGTGGTGGCGATGACGATGTCCGGCGGCGCCGCGATCAGGGCCTCGGTGTTCACCCGCAGTTCGTCGTCGTCGGGCAGCGGCACCATGGTGATGGCGGCCGCGCTGGTCACGGCCGCGCCGCGGCGGGTCAGCAGGGCGCTCAGCTCTTCGGCTCGCCGGGCGGAGGTCACGGCGACCCGGAACCCGGTGAGCGGCGCCCAATCAGGTTCGGTCATCTGTCCTGTGTATTCAGTGCATGTTTCTCGGGTGTTACCTGGCGATTGCATGGCGGTGTCGCACTGGGCTGGAGCGCGTGGTGCATGGGGTCACAGGCTAGGAGGGCAATGTTGCACAATCGCTGCTCGCGATAACCCGGCAGTGAACTTCCGCTCACCGCCGACGGCGCCGGGCTGTGAGGTGCCCAGCTACCAGACGTCACCGTCGCGCCAGTCGCAGGTGAGCTCGGTGGAGGTGTCCAGCTCGACGCTGATCGGTAGTACGTGCACGCCGCCGTCATCTTCGGGCGTGCGGCGGATGCCGGTCGGCGCCAGCACCGAGGTCGGGCCGTTCCACTGCTGCCAGCCGCGCGGCAGGTACAGCGCCAGCCCGGCCTCCGAGGCGCTCAGCGCACCGAGCTGATAGGCGCCGCGCAGCACCTGTTCGAGGGCGTCCATGACGGCGGTGGCCAGCCCCTGGCCGCGCCAGTCCGCGCGCACCGCAACGGCCTCGATGTAGCCGCAGCGCAGTGCCTTGCCGCGGTAGAGGAGCCGGCGCTGCACCACCGCGCCGTGGGCGATGATGGCGCCGTGCCGGCAGATCAACGCGTGCATGCCGCCCAGCGCGTGCTCCCAGTCGGCATCGCCGAACGCGGCGCCGGGGTCACCGTCGTCTGCCCCGAAGGCGTCGACCACCATCCGGCGGGCATCTTCGCGCGTCTCGGCGTCCAGATCGGAGGTGTGGATCAGCCGGGCGGTGTGAACCTCCCGGACCGCGCCCTGACTGTGGCTGTGACTGCGCACACAGCGTTTCTACCACCAAATCAGAGCGGCCGGCGGGGCCGCGACCAGTGCAACCGCACTGTCTGACCGGGTCGGGTCTGGCCGAGCTTGTCGATGTCCTCCTCGGTCACCACACCGATCACCGGGTAACCGCCGGTGACGGGGTGATCCGGCCCCAGGATCACCGGGAACCCGTTGGGCGGAATCTGTATCGCCCCTCGGGTGGCGCCCTCGCTAGGCAGTTGCCGGTCGGGCCAGCGGTATTCCAGCGGCATGCCGACCAGCCGCATCCCGACCCGGTCGCTGCGGTTGGTCACCAGCCAGTTGGTGCGTATCAGAATGTCCGGGTCCACGAACCAGTCGTCCCGGGGGCCCGGCACCACGGCCAGCTCGAGGATGTCGGGTTCGATGGTGCCGACCGGGGCCTGGTCCAGCTCGGGGAAGTCGGCGGTGTGCTCGCCGACCGGCAGCACATCGCCGGCGCGCAGCGGCGCAGGACCGATACTCGACATCACGTCATAGCTCCGCGACCCGAGCACCGGCTCCACGTCGATGCCGCCACGCACCGCGAGGTAGCTGCGCAAGCCCGAATGCGGGGCGCCCAGCGAGATGACCTCTCCGTCGTGTGCGTAGTGAATACTGTTGGTGCCGAAGGGAACGCCGTTCACCGAGGGATCCGTGTCGGCGCCGGTCACGGCAATGGCGACGCCTTCTTTTCCGCCGCCGTGCACCCGTGCCGAGAACCCGCCGAAGGTCACCTCGACGGTGGCCCGTTCACCGGGATTGGCGACCAGCCGATTGGCCAGCGTGTGGGCGCGGCGGTCGGCCGCCCCGGAACGTGTCACGCCCATATGGGCCATGCCCGGACGGCCGAGATCTTCGACGAGTGCCAGCGGCCCGGTGCGCAGGACTTCCAGCGTGATACTCATCAGGATCACACCTCCCGGAATGCGACGGTCATGCCCGGCGTCAGCAGGGCCGGTTTGTCCCGGGTGACGTCGAAGAGCACGGCGTCGGTGCGTCCGATCAGCTGCCAACCGCCGGGGGACTCGCGTGGGTAGACGCCGCTGAACTCGCCGGCCAGAGCCACCGAACCGGCCGGCACCCGGGTGCGCGGCTCGTCGCGGCGGGGCACCTGCAGCCGGGGGTCTCCGCCGACGAGGTATGCGAATCCCGGTGCGAAACCGCCGAATCCGACCCGCCACCGGCTGCCGGTGTGGGCGGCGATCACCTCGGCAACGCTCAGGCCGGTCACCTCCGCGACCGCGTCGAGGTCGGCGCCGTCGTAGGTCACCTCGATGACCACGTCGGGTCGGTCGGTCCCGACGCCCGCGGTCGGAGTGTGTTCCGGGGACAGCTTCGAGAGCCGTTGCCGGGTCGGCGCGAGATAGCGCGGCCCGGCAAGTTTCAGCAGCACGGTGCGCGAGGCCGGCACGATATCGAGAACGCCCGGCATGCCGGCCCGGGTCACGGTCTCGGTCCAGGCCAATACGTCCGCGGTGCTGTCGAACTCGAGCAGCAGCGCCTGATCGCCATAGTCACGAACGGTGCCCAGTGTGCCGGGCGCTTTGGTTTCCGTTGTCACGCTCATCTACCGAAGCTACCGCCGGGTAAGTTGTTTATCGATAGCTCTGTGAGCTTTGCCAGAGGAGCCTTAAGGGCGTCTCACACAGCGGGCTGATAGGTGGGCTCGCGACGCTTGACCGCCGCGATCACCCGGTAGGTCACCGGCAGCAGGACCACCTCGACGATGGTCTTGTAGAACCAGCCCTGGGCGGTGTAGATCAGGAAGTCGCTGAACGAGGTGATCCCGATGACGCTGGCGGCGATCGCGCAGAACACCACGGTGTCACCCAGCTGTCCGACGAACGTCGACCCGACCAGGCGCGCCCACAGATGCTTCTCTTTGGTGCGTTCCTTGATCAGCACCAGCGACCAGGCGTTCAGCGTCTGTCCGACCAGGAACCCGGCCATCCCGGCGATGATCAGGCCCGTGTAGGCGCCGACGATGTTCTCCAGGTGTTCCTGGTTGGGGTAGAAGTCGGCGGCGGGCAGATAGACGGTTGCCCAAAACGCGGCGGCGGCAAGAGCATTCATCGCGAAACCGGTGAAGATGGCGCGCCGTGCGGCCTTGAACCCGTAGACCTCGGAGAGCACATCGCCGATCACATAGGTCAGCGGGAAGACGATGAAGCCGCCGTCGGTGATGATCGGTCCGAACTCGACGCCCTTGGTGGCGGTGACGTTGGAGATGATGACCAGTGCGGTGAAGACCGCCACGAAGATCGGATAGTAGGCCGAACCGACCTGCGCATAGGACGGGTGCTGCGGGGTCTGGGCCGGGCTACTCACCCGGACATCTTGTCAGGCCAGTACGGTGCTCAGCATCGCCGGCAGCTGATCGGCCACCAGCGGTAGCGACAATGGCGAGCTGAACGCGATGGCGGCTGCAAGGTCGCGGCCGGTGTACACATTGCGCGCGCCCTGCTCGGCGATGATCGGGTCGGCGCTCAACGCCGCGGTCTCCGCGTCGTCGGCGGCCCAGATCAGCACATCCGCACCGCCCAGTGCCTCGGCCATCCGGTCGCGCGGCACCGTCGCGTCGACCTCCGGTACCTCGAAACCCAGCTGGGTGAGGAACTCGGTGCGCCAACCCGCCGGAGTCGGCACCAGCTCGCCGTCGTCCAGGCTGCCCTGCAGAAGCAAGGCCCGCTTGCCCTTGAACGCCGGGGTCTCGGTGCCCAACGTGGTGAACCGGGCGTCGATATCGGCGATGAGCTGCTGCATCTGGTCGTGCTTGAACACCGCCGCGCCGATCGCGGTGGCTTGGTCCTTCCACGGCTCGAAGAACGCGTCCTGGCCGGCCTGCGCGAGGGTCGGCGCGATATCGGACAACCGGGTGTAGGTGTCCTGGTCGAGCCCGGCGTTGGTGGCGATGATCAGATCCGGGTCCAGCGCGGCGATGGCCTCGACGTCGATGCCGCCGTCGAGGTTCAGCACCGCGGGCTGGGCTTGGGCCAGCGCGGCGCCGAGATCAGGGCCGACCCACGGCCATACCGCGAACGGCTGGCCGCCGAACCACTCGGTGACCGCGATCGGGACCACACCCACGGCAAGCAGACAATCCTGTCCGGTCAGGCCCGCGCTGATCACCCGGGTGGGCGGCGCGGGAACCCTGGTCTGGCCGAAGGCGTGGTCCACGGTGACGGAGCCGTCCTCGGCGATGGCGCCGGGCGGGTCCGATCGGCAGGCGGTCACCGCGGCCGCGGAGCCGGCGGCAAGCGCCAGCAGGAAACCACGCCGGGACCAGGTTGTCGGCACGCCGTGAGCGTAACCGCTGATCGCGTCGCAGCGGCAGTGTCAGAGCTGGCCCAGGCCACGCAGCAGCACCGCCAGGCCGAACTCGAAGGCGTCCGCGGCGCGGTCCGCCCTGACGGTCCCCGTCGCCAGCGCGGCGGCCAGCTCCGGCCCGGCGTCGGCAGCGTCGCCCCATGGTTCCGCGGGTGCGGCGGCATCGAGGGCGGAGCCGAGGACGAAGCTGTCGATGAGCGTGATGATGCGCAGGGTGTCCTCGGCGGTGAAGCCGGCCCGGGTGAGCGTGACGGCCAGCGCGTCGTACATCGCGACGGCCTGATGACTGCCGACCGGATAGGCGGTCATCAGCGGGATCAGCCGGGGGTAGCGCGCATAACTGCGGTAATAGGACCGCGCGATCTCGGCGACCACGTCGATCCAAGGGCCGCCGAGGTCGGGGAGACGCACCTCGCTCATGGCCTTCTCGCGCAGCAGTTCGACGATCTGTTCGCGCCCGGAGACGTGGTTGTACAGCGACGAGGGGCTGACCTTCAGCCTGCGGGCCAATTCCGGAATGGTGAATGCGCCCGTTGCGTTGACGAGATCCATTGCGGCCCCGGCAATCAGATCGCAGGACAGGATTGCCACCTTCGGTCGTCCCATACTTTTTCTCCTGTACCGCTTGCGTAAACGTGGGTTGGGTCACACAATAAACGAATTGCATTCGTTTTAGGAGTATGGACATGCGCACCCTGATCGCCGGAGCCGCCGCACCACTGTCCCGTTCGCACGCCTCCGGGCGGCCGCCGCTGCGAGTGGGTCTGATTCAGCACCGCTGGCGTCCGGACGCCGCCGAGTTGGCCCGGGTGCTGCGCGAGGGCATCAACCAAACCGCGGGTGAGGGTGCCACCGCGGTGTTCCTGCCCGAGATCACCCTGCTGCGCTATCCCGCGGACACCCCGGCCGGGCCGAACCCGGGTGCCGGTGCCGAGGATCTCACCGGTGGGCCGACCTTCGCGCTGGCGGCCGAGGCGGCCCGTGCGAACGGAATCTTCGTGCACGCCTCGCTCTACGAGAAGGCCCCGGCGGCAGACGGTTTGGGCTTCAACACCGCGATCCTGGTGTCGCCGTCCGGCGAGCTGGTGGGCCGTACCCGCAAGATGCACATCCCCATCTCGGCGGGCTACTACGAGGACACCTACTTTCGTCCGGGTCCCCCCGGGGATGCCTACCCGGTGTACGCCCCCGAGGGCCTGGGCGCGCGCATCGGCATGCCCACCTGCTGGGACGAATGGTTTCCCGAGGTCGCCCGCTCCTACTCGCTGGGCGGCGCCGAGATCGTGGTGTACCCGACCGCCATCGGGTCCGAACCGGTGTTCCCCGACCTGGACACCCAGCCGCTGTGGCAGCAGGTGATCGTCGCCAACGGCATCAGCAGCGGCCTGTTCATGGTGGTCCCCAACCGCACCGGCAACGAGGGGGCGCTGTCGTTCTACGGTTCGTCGTTCATCTCCGACCCGTACGGCCGGGTCCTGGTGCAGGCACCGCGCGACGAGGAGGCGGTGCTGGTCGCCGACCTGGACTTGGATCAGCGCCGGGACTGGCTGGAGCTCTTCCCGTTCCTGCTGACCAGGCGCCCGGACAGCTACGGCGGGCTGACCGCCGCGGTGGACGCGCAGCGTCCGTACGGCGAAGGCCACCAGGCGACGGCGGTCGTCAAGTGAGCGAACAGCAATGGCTGATGCCCGCCGAGGGCGCCGCGCAGGACCGGGTGTGGATGGCCTACCCGTCGGCGGGTTACTCACTCGGCGAGACCGCCGCCGAACAGCACGAGGCACGCAGCACCTGGGCAGCGGTGGCGCACGCGATCGCCGAGTTCGAGCCGGTGACGCTGCTGGTGGATCCCGGGGAGATCAGCGCCGCCAAACAGTATGTGTCCCAGGACATCGAGATCGTGGAAGCACCGCTCAATGATGCCTGGATGCGGGATATCGGCCCGACGTTCGTGCACGCCGCGGACGGATCGGTGGCCGCGGTGGACTGGGTCTTCAACGGTTGGGGTGGCCAGGACTGGGCGCGCTGGGACCGCGACGCGAAGGTCGGCGCGCTGGTCGCCGAGATCGCCGGGGTGCCGCTGGTGTCCTCGCCGCTTGTCAACGAGGGCGGCGGAATCCAGGTCGACGGGCAGGGCACCGTGCTGGTCACCGACACCGTTCAGCTGGATCCGGGCCGCAACCCGGGCCTGACCAGATCGGACGTGGAGGCCGAACTCGCCCGCACCATCGGCGCCGCCGAGGTGGTCTGGCTACCGCGCGGCCTCACCCGCGACTCGCAGCGTTTCGGTACTCGCGGCCACGTCGACATCGTCGCCGCGTTCACCGCTCCCGGCCGGCTGCTGCTGCACACCCAGACCGCCGATGAGCATCCGGATACCCTGGTGTGCAAGCAGTTACGTGAGGTGCTTGCCGACAGTTTCGACATCGTGGAGATGCCCGCCCCGGACGTACTCACCGATGACGAGGGCTACGTCGACTACAGCTATATCAATCACCTGGTCGTCAACGGCGCGGTGATCGCCTGCAGCTTCGGTGACCGCCGCGACGCCGACGCCGCGGCCATTCTCGCCGAGCAGTATCCGGGTCGCACGGTCGTCTCGGTCGACGCGCGCCCGTTGTTCGCCCGGGGAGGCGGCATCCACTGCATCACCCAACAGCAACCGTCGGCGGCGGAGGCGGCACGGTGAGCACCCTGTTCAGCGGTGGCACGATCTGGACGGATACCGGCACCACCGATGCGCTGCTGGTCGCCGACGGTGTGGTGGCGGCGGTCGGTGCACAGGCCCGCGCGGGGCACGCCGATGACCGTGTCGACCTCGGCGGCGGATTCCTGATGCCGTCGTTCGGCGACGGGCACGCCCACCCGCTCTACGGCGGGCTGGAATCGGTGGGACCCCAGGTCCGCTCGTGCGGTTCGGTCGACGAGATCGTCGCCGCGGTCAAGACCTACGCCGATGCCCACCCGGAGCAGGACTGGATTGTCGGCGCCTCCTACGACGGCAGCCTGGTCGAGGGCGGACTCTTCGATGCCCGCTGGCTCGACGCCGCGGTCCCCGACCGGCCGGTGGTGCTGCGGGCCTGGGACTACCACACCTTCTGGGTGAACTCGGTGGCCCTGGACCGTGCCGGCATCACCGCGCAGACCCCCGATCCGGTACTCGGCGAGATCCCGCGCCGCGCAGACGGTTCGGTGCTCGGCACGCTGCGCGAATGGGGTGCCACCGATCTGGTCGCCGCGGTGATGCCCGCCCGCGATGAGGCCGTGCGCATCGCCGCGCTCGGCACCGCGGCGGACTACTACCTGGCGCGTGGGGTCACCTGGGTGCAGGACGCGTGGGTCGAGCCCGATGATGTCGACACCTACATCGCGGCGGCCGCCGCCGACGCCCTACGGATGCGCTTCAATCTGGCGTTGTACGCCGACCCCCGGCATTTCGACACCCAGGTCACACGGTTCGCCGACGCCCGCGACCGGGTCCGGGCCGCCGGCTCCCCGCTGCTGTCGGCCAATACGGTGAAGTTCTTCGCCGACGGAGTCGTGGAGAACGAGACGGGCGCCCTGCTGCAGCCGTATTGTTCCGGGCTGCACAGTCACGGCATGCAGCTGTGGGAGGGCGACGGGTTGGCCCGTGCCGCACAGCGGGTCGATGATCTCGGGTTGCAGATCCACATCCACGCCATCGGGGATGCCGCCGTGCGCCAAGCCCTCGACGCCATCGAACACGTGGTCCGCACCAACGGCCCCCGCGACCGCCGTCCGGTCATCGCGCACGCGCAGCTGGTCGACGACGCCGACCTCGGCCGGTTCGCCGAACTGGGCGTCATCCCGAACATGCAGCCGCTGTGGGCACAGCTGGATGCGTTGATGACGGTGCTGACCGTGCCCCGCCTGGGCGCCGCGCGGTCCGAGCGGCAGTACCGCATCCGTTCCCTGGAAAAGTCCGGTGCTGCACTCGCTTTCGGATCGGACTGGCCGGTGTCCTCGGGCGCGCCGCTGGACGGGATTGCGGTCGCGGTGTCGCGCCAGACCGAGGACGGCACGCCCCCCGGTGGCTGGACGCCGCAGGAGATTCTGCCGATCGAGGCCGCGCTGACCGCCTACACGGTGGGCGTCGCCCATCAGGCGTTCGCCGAATCAGACTGGGGACGGCTGATTCCCGGGGCCAGTGCCGATCTGGTGTGGCTGGACGCCGACCCCACCGCCACGGCGGCCGCCGAGCTGCCGTCCATCACCGTCCGGGCCACCTACCTGCGCGGTCAACAGGTCTACACGAGGGAGGGTTAACCCGATGTCCTTGTCCGGCACCGATACCGAGGGCGCGCTGAAGCGTGTGCTCGGCCTGCCCTCCCTGGTGCTCTTCGGTCTCGTCTACATGGTGCCGCTCACCGTGTTCACCACCTACGGCATCGTCACCGAAACCACTGGCGGCCGACTGCCACTGGCCTATGTGGTGACCCTGGTCGCGATGGTGTTCACCGCACGGTCCTACGCCAGGATGGCCACCGCGTTCCCGGTGGCAGGCTCGGCCTACACCTACACGCAGCGGACATTCGGCGCGCCGACCGGCTTCCTGGCCGGGTGGGCGCTGTTGTTGGACTACCTGTTCCTGCCGATGATCAACTACTTGGTCATCGGCATCTATCTGGAAGCGGCCGTTCCCGCACTGCCGGCCTGGGTGATCATCGTGGTCACCATCGCGATCGTCACGGTGCTCAACATCGTGGGCATCGTCTCGGTGGCGCGCGCCAATGCCCTCATCATCGCGATCCAGGCCATCTTCATCGTGGTCTTCGCGGTGTTGGTGGTCGCGTCGCTGTCAGGACGTGGCACCGTGGATCTGGCGGCCCCGTTCACCGGTGACGGTTCGGCCGGTGGCCTGGGTCCGGTCTTCGCGGGGGCGGCCATCCTGTGCCTGTCATTCCTGGGCTTCGATGCCGTGTCGACGCTGTCCGAGGAGGCCAAAGACGCCAGGCGCAGCGTGCCGAGGGCGATCATGATCGCCACCGTGGCGTCCGGTTTGATCTTCATCCTGCTGTCCTATCTGGGACAGCTGGTGTTCCCCTCCAACGAGTTCGCCGATGTCGACTCCGGCTCGCTGGAGGTGATGGTGGCCGCCGGCGGCGACTTCCTGGCGACCTTCTTCACCGCGGCCTACGTGGCCGGTGCGCTGGGATCGGCGATCACCTCGCAGGCGTCGGTGGCCCGGATTCTCTACGCGATGGGCCGCGACGGCATCCTTCCGCGGGCGCTGTTCGGGCATGTCTCGCCGCGCTTTGCGACACCTGTTTACGCGATCCTGGTGGTGTCGGCGGTGTCGCTGCTGGCTGTCGTGATCGACCTCGCGACGCTGGCGTCACTGATCAGTTTCGGTGCGCTGGTGGCCTTCTCGGTGGTGAACCTGTCGGTGATCAAGCACTATTTCGTCGATCTGCGCGAGCGTGCCGGCGGGCAGATCATCGGCAATCTGATCCTGCCGTTCATCGGTTTCGCGCTGACGCTCTGGCTGTGGACCAGCCTGTCGGTGATGACCCTGGTCACCGGATTGATCTGGTTGGCGGTGGGTTTCGCCTGGCTGCTCGGTGTGACGCGGTTCTTCCGCCGGCCTACTCCCACCTTGGATCTCAAGGAGTAGGCCGGCGGGGCACCTCAAACCAGCGTGACGGTCACGTCGATGTTGCCGCGAGTCGCCTTGGAGTAGGGGCAGGTCTGGTGGGCGGCATCGACGATGGCCTGCGCGACGTCGCGGTCGACACCGGGCACGCTGACGTCCAGCCGGGCCGCCAACCCGAACGCGCCGTCGTTGTTCAACAGATCGACCTGTGCGTCGACCGCGGTCTCGGTGGGTAGCTTCACCTTGTGCGCCGCGGCCGCCACACCCATGGCGCCGATGAAGCAGGCGGACCAGCCGGCGGCAAAGAGTTGTTCGGGGTTGGTGCCGTTACCTGCCGCGCCGGGCGGGGTGAGCTGGATGTCCAGGTTGCCGTCCGAGCTGTAGGACTCGCCTTGGCGGCCACCGGTGGTGTGGGTCTCGGCGGTGTACAGAACGGTCATGACGTGCTCCTTGCGCTCATTCGCTCCCGTGGTCGGGCGCGATTGCCCGGTAGAACCCCCATAATTTTTCTTTCATTCCCGATTTAGTCGGATCCGATATAATTGGCTGGTGAACCCCGCCGTGCCCCCGCTGTCCGATTTCCTGTGCTTCGCCGTGTACTCGGCCAACCTGGCTTACGGCAAGGCCTACAAGCCGATCCTGGACGAGCTCGGTATCACCTACACCCAGTACCTCGCGATCGTCGCACTGTGGGAGGAAGATCATCAGACCGTCGGCGGGCTGGGCGACACGCTGTTCCTGGAGTCCAACACCCTGACGCCCATCCTCAAGCGGCTCGAGGCGATGGGCTACCTGACCCGGCGGCGGTCCGCCGAGGATGAGCGCCAGGTGCTGATCAGCCTGACCGACGCCGGCCGGGCGTTGCGCGAACAGGGCGTGGAGATGGATCTGGTGGCCGCGACCGGGTTGTCGCCCGATGAGTTCTCGGCGATGCGGCGCGGGATCGTCAAACTGCGGGACAACCTGCGTGAACATGCCCGCGAAAGTGCTCAGGGCCGGTGACGCTCGGGCATACTTCTCGGGTGACCGACACCGAGGTGCTCGTTGCGGGCGCCGGCCCGGTCGGGTTGACCGCCGCCATCGAGCTCGCCCGGCGCGACGTGGCCGTCCGGATCATCGATCCGCTGCCCGAACCGCCACAGTATGCCAAAGCCGTTGGTGTGCAACCCCGTACACTCGAAGTCTTCGAGCGCATGGGCATTCTGCGACAGATTCTCGACGCGGCCGTGCACTTCCGCGGTCAGATCGTCTACGTCAACGGTGAACGTGGCGGGCAGGTCGATTTCACCCTGCCCGCGGATGTGCCGTTCGGCTTCATCGGGCTCCCGCAGTACAGCACGGAGCGCGTGCTGCGCGAGGAACTGGGCACCCGGGGTGTTCGGATCGAGCGTGGGGTGCGGTTGGCCGGCTTCGGGCAGGACGCTGATGGTGTCACCGCCACCCTGGACGGCGCGGACGGGCCGCAGACGATCCGGGCCCGGTATCTGGTCGGCGCCGACGGCGCCCATTCCGTGGTCCGTAAGACCCTCGGTTTGACCTTCGAGGGCGCGGCATTCGAGGAGCAGTACATGCTCGGCGATGTCGAGGTCGACTGGTCGCAGCCACCGGGCTACGCCATCCGGGCGATGCACCAGACCGACGGGACGATCGACGACCTGTTGGTGTGCATCCCCTTGCCCGGCCGGGGGCGCTACCGGATGTCCATGCTGGTACCCCCGGACCTGTCCACCCAAGCCTCCGGTGAAGTGCAACACGGGTTCGAGGGTGGTCATTCGCCGGAGCTGCAACACATTCAGGCGGTGCTCGACAGGCTCTCACCCGAACCGACCACGGCACGAAACCTGCGCTGGTCCTCGGTGTTCCGGATCAGCCACCGCATCGTCGACGCATACGCCATGGGCCGGGTGTTCGTTGCGGGCGATGCCGCACACATCCATCCGCCCACCGGGGCGCAGGGCATGAATACCGGCATCCAGGACGCCCACAATCTGGCCTGGAAGCTTGCTCTTGCCGTCAACGGCGATGCTGCCGACGGATTGCTCGGCAGTTATGACGCCGAACGGCGGCCCGTGGGTGAGGACGTGGTGGGCCGCACGGTCCGCAGTGCGCGCGAGGGCATCGGTGCCGATTCCGACGATCCCGCCTTCGTGATCCGACGCGAAGCGCAACTGTTGATCGATTATGCGGACAGCCCCATCGTGTCCGAGGGTGCCGGTGGCCGTGCGCCCGATGCCCGCGGACTGACCCGGGCGGCCGCAACCGATCCGGTGCGGCTGTACAGCGTGCTGGCCGGTACCCGACATACGTTGGTGTTGTATGCCGATGCGTCAGCGGATTTCGATCTGCTGGAGGTGGTGGCCGCCGCCGCGCAGGACGCGGCGCACGGGTTGATCGATGTCTATGTGGTTGCCGCCCCCGATGTCGACGGCGACGCAACGGTGCTGCCGCTGCTGCACGACGCCGAGGGTGATTTCGCCAGGGCCTATGGCGTCGCCGGGATCACCGCGTTTGTGGTGCGCCCCGATGGGCAGCTCGGCTATGTCGGTCCGGCAGCGGCCGATTCGCTGACCGGATACCTGAAGCGGACGTTCCGCTAGGGCACCAACTGCACCTTCAGGTGATCCCCAGCTCGCAACATCGCCGCGTCATACCCGGCGGAGGCCTCATCCAAGGGCATTGTGGTGGTGAATATCCCATCGGTATTTAACCGACCGGACTGAAGCAGTGGCACCAGTTCTGGCCAGGTCTGCTGCACCGGCGCGGTGGTCAGCCGGATGGTGAGGCTTCGGATCAGGCAGGCCAGCGCCGGCAGCGGATAGGGCTGCAGATCGTGCACACCGACGATGGACACCGTGCCGCCGGTGCGCACGGCGTCGAGCGCGTCATTGATCGAGGTGTCGGTGCCGACCGCGTCGATGACGGCGTCCACGCCGAGACCGCCGGTGGCCTCCCGGATGGATTGCGCCCCCGGCGGGGCCACGGGCACCGCGCCGGCGGCCTGCGCGCGGTCGCGCCGCGCCTGCACCGGGTCGACGGCGTACACGGTGGCCGCGCCGAGGGTCAGCGCGCTGCGCAGCGCGCACATGCCGACCGCGCCCAGACCGACGATCGCGACCGACCCGCCCAACGGGATGTCGGCGCGCTTGGCCGCCGCCCAGCCGGTGGCCAGATTATCGGTGAGCAGCAACGCCTGTTCGGTGCTGATCCCGTCCGGCAGCGTAAGCAGCTGGAAGTCCGCGGCCGGCACCGCGAGCAGTTCGGACTGCGCGCCACCCAGAGCGCCGGACCCGAAGATCTGCGGGCCGTGCACGCAGCGGATCGGATCTCGGGTGGCACATCCCGCGCACCGTCCGCACCCAGCGACCGAGGACACCAGCACCCGGTCCCCGACGTTGAAACCGGATACCTGCGAACCGGTTTCAACCACCGTGCCGATCGCTTCGTGGCCGAGGGCGACCGGCTCGAAGAGGGGGTAGTGACCCTCCAGGAAGTGCAGGTCGGACCCGCAGATGGCGGCGGCCTCGACCTTGACGATGGCACCGTCGGGGCCGGGCAGTTCCGGATCGGGGCGGGTCTGCACACTGACGCTCCCGCTGGCATCGACGACCACTGAGCGCATACTCATTCCTCCCGGAAATCCGACCAGATGGGCTCGTAGACGGCGGCATGGTAGGTGCTCAGCCGCCACGGGCTGACGGTGTGGATCTCGCCGTCGGCGTTCTTGAAATAGGAGTGTTCGATCGACGGGTGTGCCCACACGGTCTTGCGAATCTCCTCCTGGGAGCGCCGATGCCACTCGGCCGTCGGCTCCGGGCGTGGCTCCACGGCGCGGAGGTTCTTGGTGATCAGGCGCTCCAGGCAGTGGTTGATATAGCGCATCTGCAGCTCGGAGTTCAGGATCAGGCTGCCGCCGTGGGCCAGGTGCGCGCCCGGTCCATAGGTCATGAAGAAGTTCGGGAAGCCGGGCACCATGATGCTGCGGTAGGCGTAGGGCCGGGTGCCCCACACCTCGTGCAGGTCGGCGCCGTCGCGGCCGGTCACCGTGAGCGGGAAGAGCACCTCGGTGGCGCGGAAACCCGTGGCGTACACGATGATATCCGCCGGGTACTCGGTGCCGTCGGAGGTGACGACCCCGGTCGGGGTGATCCGCGTGATCGGGGTGCGGACCAGCTCCACATTGTCGCGCTTGAGCGTGTTCAGCCAGCTGCCGTTGTCCTGCAGGGTACGCTTGCCGGTCGCCGGGTAGTCGGGTAGCACCTTGGCCAGCAGGTCGGGATCATCGCCGACTTGGGTGGTGATCCAGTCGGTGAACATGATCCGGGCGATCGCGTTGATCTCGCTGACCGCGTTGGTCTGGTCTGCATAGTCGGGGTCGACGATCGCGGCGTCCAGGCCCTTGTCGGCACCGGGCCACAGCAGCAGGAAGCGGTACCAACGGCCGTAATAGGGCAGGTGTTCCATGGCCCAGCGCACCCCGTCGGCGACCGGCTCGTGGTACATCGGATTGGGGAACATCCACTGCGCGGTGCGCTGGAACACCGTCAGGTGCTCCACCTTGTCCGCGATGGCCGGGGCGATCTGGAAGCCGCTGGCGCCCGCCCCGATCAGCGCGACGCGTTTGCCGGTGACGTCGACGCTGTGGTCCCACGCCGCGGAGTGAAAGGCCGGTCCGGCAAAGGTTTCCGCGCCGGGGAGGTCCGGGATGTTGGGCCGGTTGAGCTGGCCGACGGCGGTGATGACGGCGTTGGCGGTGAAGGTCCCGTCCGCGGTGTCGACCGTCCAGACGTCCCCGTCCCACCGCAGCGCAAGCACCTCGGTGTTGAACCGGATGTGCGGGCCGAGGTCGTGGCGGTCCACCACGTCGGCGAAGTACCGGCGCAGCTCGGGCTGTTCGGCGAAGAAGTGGTCCCAGTGGTTGCTGGGTTCGAAGCTGTAGCAGTAGAAGTGGTTTGCGACATCGACGCGCGCCCCGGGATAGCTGTTCTCCCACCATGTTCCGCCCGGGCCGGCATTCTTCTCCAAAATGGTGAAGTCGATACCAGCCTGCTTGAGCCGCACCCCGGCCAGCACTCCGGATTCGCCGGCTCCGATGACGATCACATGGAAGTTCCCGGGGTTCTCCAGGGTCGCGGGGCGCCGGGGGTCGGTCCCCTCGAGGTCGAGCTCCTCGAGCACCAACGGCAGGTTGTCCTCGCCGACGTGTTCGCACGCCGCCCAGTCCAGCATCTCGCGGACCAGGTCGGGTGGCAGTGGGTCGGGGACCGGGCAGCCGGCATCGCGGTAGGCCGCGATGATCGGCAGCGCCTCGGCGCGGGCGCGGGCCTTGTCCTCCTCGGACATGAATCCCTGCACCTCGTTGAGGAACAGTCCCGCCTGCTTGTAGTCGCGGATGAACCGTGGATCGCCGGTGATGTGCACCAACGACAGCAGCAGGGTCGGGACGCTGACCTGCTCCAAGGCCGCGAAAATGGCGGCATCGGAGGTGTCAAACGGGCTGCCGGCGTGGAAGCTGCGCGTCACGGGCAGTTACGCTACGGCGCGTTGCGTTATAGGGCAAGGGTGGGCGGCGATCGTTGTCGATTGTCAAAGTGGTTGGCAATTTGTCATTTGAGATGGCAACCGATGGCAACGTTGCCATCTGGATGACAAGTTATGTAGCTGACCTTTGGGGTCGTCAGACCACCGACACGCTCGGTGGGCTCGGTTGCTGCGCCTTAGTGCTGCCAGCACCAACCGGTCGCCGCGCCTTCGTAGTGACTCTGATCGTCGCCGAATCCAAATATGTTGCTCTGCAGAGAACTTCAGTAGGAACCTTTCGTTCTTCTGGTGCGGCGTTTAAGGCGCGGCCACACGAACAGTGTGTTGACATGCACGCGGCCTGCATGGGATCCCCACGCCGCCGGCGGGTGGACGGGTCGAGTTGGTTCAGCGCGCGGCGGCGGTCAGTGACTGTGCGAAAGCGATCACGGCGGCGGCGCCGCACAGCGCCATCTCATCCCGAGGCCGACGGCCACCAAACTCAGGCTGTTCACGCTGCATCCAGACCGACAGGCTGACGACTCCGCCGGGAAATACCGATTGCAGCACGTCGAGTTCGGGCAGAACGCAGGAAGGGGAGTCGGGATCGAACTGCCACAGTGGCAGTCGCCATTCCCGCCCGACCTTGATGCCCACCAGTTTGTGTGCGCCCAGCTTGGCGGTAATCGTTTGGGGCGCCACGTCAAGTAACCGGGCGGCTTCTTCCCGACTGATGCTTGCGTCCGAGAGAACGCGGCGCGCCGCGAACTGATCCTGCAGGTCTGAGAATGCAGCATGGGCGACTGTGGCAGAGTCCGGCGCCAGCCCCCAGAACGTCGAGTCCAAATCGTCGTCGTTGGAGTCTGCCACCGCCGACCACAGCCTGTTTAGCTCGTCGTCGGTGGCAGCGTTGACCACCGCAGTTATCACCTCCCGTGAAGGCGGGCGATCGTCGACGGATGCCGATGGGGGGATGTGAGAGTCCACCGCCAGAATCGCTAGGCCGGCTTCGCGGAGGGCACGCTCCAACAGAGCGCGTTCGGGATCGTTCACCGGCAGGCTGTCAGGAATCCGGCCGCAGGCTTCATCGGGCGCCGCAGGCACCACGACATAGAGTTCGGTCATTCGCCCCATATCGCTGGAATCGTCCGCGGTCATGCGGAGTGCCAGTCGTAGCCTGCGGCCGCAGCGATAACGTGTTCAACCGGGCCTCCGCCGCGCAGCCACTCCACAGCTGTGACCGCGTGGTCGGTGAACAGGCTTAGCTGCGGCGTATGTAAAAACTCCGCTACGGCGACCGGATGAAGATCCCGAGGCAGCGTTGCGAACACCCGACTCAGCCCGTGTACTTGCCGACGCGGAACACCGTTCATGTCCACGTCGAACTGCAACGCCGGAAATCCCCATGTGCGCCCGCGAGGGACAGCCCAAAGCTCGCCAGTGCGCCGCTTGCGATGAACCTGCGTTGTACTTGCGCCAAGGCCGCGGGCCACCTCGTCGGTGGTAAACGATGCGGCGACAAGCTGGGCAAGCCGACCGGCGGTCCGGGTAACGGCGGTGACGAGCAGCACCGCACATCCTTCGGTGAAGTCTGAATCATCGAGCAGGTGTGCCTCTGTCTCGGTCAGAGCCGCGGCCCACGGCCGGAGCACCGGGAGCGCTTTCAGGGCTGCGATGAAATCGCTAGTTTCAATACCGAAGTGTTCATGCAGCAGCTGGTCCAGTTCATAGTCCACAATCACCCCTCGCTATCAGCCTCTGGCGCTCGTGCGACAACGTTGATCTTTCCTGCCGCGGCTAACCCGGAACACCGTTGTACACCCGCGTACTTGGCGCTGTTCTACGGATCGGAATTCCCTGCCGTCAGGTGACTTTCGCGTACGACGATTCAGTTGACGTGGGTTGTGAGTCGTGCGCGTGTGAAGGTCGATCACGTTGGATTGGTCGACGTGGATATCAGATTGATGGGGCAGGCCGTCAACTGGTGACTGACGCAGGTAGGGCTCCAGTACCGTACGCATCCACGACTGGACCGAGCGATGAACTTCGCGGTCTGCATGCCATTCGAGTGCACCCCCTTCGGAAGGAAGCAGACGAATCCCGACCAGCTCAGTGAGCCGACGTTTGTCGGATCCACTCCTGCTTTCAGCCATGGCACTCCTGGACACGAAATGGACGCGTCGTAGATGCTCACACTACTACTAGTAGGGCTGACTTCCTTTTCATGCAAGTGATGGGAGGCGGCGATGCGCCGGCCTCGATGCCAACCAGGATTGCGCGTGAAGGCACGATCAGCACCGCTGGAGGACGCTGGTGCCCGGGGTGTTGGTTCGACATGGGAATCGTGGGCCGCCGAGCTGCAGCACCGCGGTGCCGTGGACCCGAGGAGGGCCAAATTCCCACCACCGGGAACATGATCGCTTTGCGGCGAGTGCGCGCCTGCTCGGTAGGCGCAAAGCCGGTGCTGGATCAAACATGGCGTCGCTGGGTTTCTCTCTTGAGAATCACTCGCCATGCGAGCAAGATTGCATCTGAGCCTGCTTCGTGCAGGGAGCCCTGACATGGTGTGCGAGCCCGAGGTTGATGTCGGCTCTGCGGTCCTCACATTCAAGACCGCAGAGGGTAGCTTGCGTGCGGGCGCCGCTACATCGGCGCAACCCGTTGAGCTGTATGGCGGCCGGCCGGTGCGGATCTTCCGGTGGTATGCGGGTCAACGGCACTATTCCGGGGAGTATTGGTCAGCCACAGAGCGTGAGCTGGTGCCGCACGAGTCACGCTTGGAAAAGGCGACTCTGATGATCGCGGACTTCGATCCGCACGTGCACCGCATCGTGGCCCAACCCTTCCTGCTCGAGGTGTCGGTGAACGGCACGCTGGTTCGTCACACGCTCGACTATCTACTCGGCACCGATGAGGGCCCCGTCGTCGTCGATGTCATGCGTGCCGAGCGCTACGCCCAGGACAAGCACCAACTGTTGGCTGCGTGGACTCGACGGGTGGTGCAGTCGCTGGGCTGGTCGTATGTCGTGTCCACCGAACCTCCGCCGGGTGTCTTGGACAATGTGCGGTTCCTGTCCGGCTACCGCCGCGAGTGGCTGATAAACCACACCATTGTCGCTGAACTCCGCGTCTGTCGGGATGAACTGTCAGGGAAAGCGTTACGCGACATCGAAGGTCAGTTCGCGCACCGGAGCCGAGCGCTTGTGCGCAGTTCCCTACTACACCTGCTCTGGCGGCATGAGCTAACCTTCGACATCCAACAACCGCTGCAACCCAGCACGATCCTCAAGTTGCCAGCATGAGCTTCGCAGGCGTGCGGGTGGGTGCGGGCACGACCTTCCGGGACGGCAACGACCTGTTCCGGATCGTGAAAACGCATGGTGGTGACGGCCTTCCCGAGATCGCTGCAGAAGACCTACGAACGGGTGACCTGTGCAGGTTCGCGATGGAATACGTTCTTTTCGCGGCGAACGTGCGCATCCTTGGTGAGGATCTCCTACCGATCACGTGTGATCTCGGGGATCCGATCGATGTCCTGTGGGACGCCGCGTCAGAAGAATGCCGTCGTGAAGCGCGTGCCAAAGCCGCGCACATCCGGGAAGTGCTGACCGGGTACAAATCGGGTAGCCCAGAGTTTCCCGATCCTGGGGAGCCTCGGCCGCAGTATCGGCCGGAACGGCCCAAGGGGGAACGTGTCAGGGCTAAATGCAAGGAGATGAAGTGGCCTAAGCGGACGCTGGACCGTTGGATGAGCGAATACACCGCGCGAGGCGAACCCGGGCTGATCTCTATGCGCTCTGTCGCTCCGGGTCTAGGGAGCCGGCAGGACCCGCGATGGGTGCAGGCCGCACGGGAAGTGAAAGCAGAGTTCACGTTTCGATCGAAGCCCACGCAGTCTCTGATCATCGCGCACACCAACGCACGGCTTATCGCCCGGTACGGACCCGGCGGCATTTGTCTGCCCTCCGATGCAACAGCGCGCCGAATACTCAGACAGGAAGAGAAGCTGGCGCCGCTGTTTACCGGTTCGACCAAGCACACCCGTGACGTCGCCGGGCGGCCACAGAGTGTGTACGGCAAGCTGTTGCCGACTCGGCCGGGGGAGTACGTCCTGATGGACACCACCCGCCTGGACGTCTACGCCATGGATCCCCAAACCCTGAAGTACGTCGGCCTCGATCTGACAGTCGCGATGGACTGGTACAGCCGCTGCATCATCGGCCTGCGCTTGACCCCGACCACCCGCGCTATCGATGCCATGGCCGCCCTGTACGAGTGTTTCCGCCCCAAACCCGCAGGGCCGGACTGGCCCGCGAGGGCGGTGTGGCCAGCCCACGGTGTACCACGCAACGTCTGGGTGGACCGCGACACCCTCGATCCAGGCAGTGCCCTGGGTGCGGCGACACCGGCCATCGTGCCCGACAACCTGCTCGTCGATCACGGCAAAATCTTCGTCTCCTCGGCCATGCTCGGTGTGTGCCGAAGCATGGGCATCTCCCTGGCCCCGGCGCGGGTGAAAATCCCCTGGGACAAAGGACCGGTGGAACGCTTCTTCGGTACCGTCCGCACGCTGTTCTTACAAGAGCTGCCCGGCTACAAAGGCCCCGACATCTACTCGCGCGGTCTGCATCCCGAACACGACAGCTTCTACTTCATCTCCGAGATGGAAGCTCTCCTGCGCGAATGGATCGCCGACGTCTACCACAATCGCCCCCACAACGGCATCGGCGAACCGGAGCTCTGGAACCTGGGGTTGAGCCCGGCGCAGATGTTCGCTCGCGGAGTCCAGATGGCCGGCTACCTCGAAGCACCCCGCGACCCGCAACTGGCCTTGAACTTCCTGCCCCTGGTCTGGGTCAAACGCCGCCCAGAAGGGATCGTCATTCGACGCCGCGTCTACAAAGGCGAAGTCCTCGACGTCTACCCGCCCGGCGAAGCCAGCCCCTACACCCTCAAGAAGGGGCGCTGGCCGATCCGGGTCAACCCCGACGATGTCCGCACCGTCTACTTCTACGACCACAAGACCTCCGGGCAATGGAAACCGTTGACCTGGGACATGGGCCGGGCCTTAGACCTGCCCATGTCCGAGGAAGGCCTGGACTTCGTCCGCGAGATCCTGCGCACCGACACCCGCGCCGTCGATGACCGGCTGGCGGTCGCTGCAATGCTGGATCGCCGCTCACTCAGTCAATCGTTGGATACCGAGAAACGCAACGCCGCCCTTCGGCTTTCCCGCGAGCAGTCCTCCCTGGCCGCCGATCTGGACGCGCTGGCAGAAAACAGGCAGAAAGCCAACAAGCGTCGTCGACGTGCGCGGTCGGTACCGCGCAGCGATGCGATCGAAGCCTTCGTCGACGAGCTCGATGTGCACGAAGACGAAGAAGGTGATCTCGACGACGAGTTTGATGACACCGCGGCGACCTACCGGCTGATGGAGGACATGTGAGCACCCACGCGACGAAGCTGAACATGACCGGCCTGGACAACGTCACCCTCGCGGGCAAAGAAGGTTGGCTCGCTTACGTTAATGCCCCTAAACGTGAACAACCCGAACAGCTTTCGACCCGCGCACTCAACAGGCTCAGCGCAAGTGCCTCCGACGACTACCGAGTGCTGCGCAACACCTGGCACAACAATCTCGGCCCCTTCTTCACCCCACAAGCCAAAAAGATCCACGACCAACTCACCATCGTCATGGACGCTGACGCCACCAAAGACGGCTGGCAAGCCAAAGACGCCGTCGCTATCGACGGGCTACCCGGGCTGGGCAAGAGCACCACCGTCAACGCCTTCGCCAAAACATTTCACGAGCAGGAGGTCCGCCGCAACGGCCCCTTCACCGCCGCCGGCGACGAACGCCATCCCGTCATCCGGGTCGGGATGCGCGGCAACACCGGCATGACCGCTTTCAACAAAGCGATCTGTGATTTCTGCGGACACCCGACCCGCCGCACCGGCAACGTCGACGAACTCGGCCGCCGAGCCCTCGACCTCGTCCGACTGTGTGAGACCCGGCTGCTGCTCGTCGATGACATCCATTTCCTGCACTGGCAGCGCGACGGAGGGATTGAGCTGAACAATCACTTCAAATTCATCGCTAACGAGTTCCCGCTGACGGTCATCATGATCGGCATCGGCATCTCCGAGCGCGGCCTCCTGCGCGCCGGTACCGCCCAGGAAGCGTTGGCCCAATTGGCGCGCAACACCACCGAATACGGCTTCGAAGGGTTCAAGAACACCCCCGGACGCGAGCAACGCGCGTGGCGGGAACTGCTGGCCAGCTTCGACCACCGCATCGTGCTGACCCGCCACCGCGAAGGCATCCTCGTTGAGCACGCCGACTACCTCTACCGGCGCACCGACGGCCACATCGGATCACTGTCGGCACTACTGCGGCGCGCCTGCGCAGCAGCGATCTACACCAAGACCGAAGCGCTATCGAAGAAACTGTTCGACAGCATCACCATCGACAGCGCCGCCGAACGCGCCAGAAAAGAACTCACCACCGCCTACAGCACCCGCCCCCACGCCACCCGCATCATGGAGAAATACGCCAGCTAGACCCGGGGTGCGACCGAGCAATCGATTTGCCCAACAGCGCGTCGCAGGACAGGACGCATTGCCTAAGCTGATCGCCGTGACACATCGAGCCGGCCCACGTCCGAAGCGTCGTGCACGGCGCATGCTGCTCCTGACGCCCATGATCGCGACGACAGGCTTCGCACTCTCAACTGGTGTTGCGGGCGCTGGCCCGTTTTGCTATGAGACAGGGCCTGGGTACGAGAAATGCCTCACGAGCCCAAGTGGGGACTACTTCAATCCCATCTATCAGGGACCCAAGCTAGACCGTCCGTATATTCCGTCGTTATATTCCGTCGTTTCCGATCTTTAGTCCGCCACCTCCGGTCAGCATTCCGGCACCCCTGCCGTCCAACACCGGCAATGGGTTCGGTCCGGGTGCACCGGGTCGGTGCCCTGAAGGTATGTACGTCGATCCGAACAACTTGAGTACTTGCCTGGCTGCGACACCTGGAAATGACTACGTCGCGCTCGCCGCCTCACCGGGCCTCCCCACAGCCGGAGCGGCTTACGGCGGTGCAGCAAGCCAAGGTGAAGCTGACCGAATTGCTATGGCTCAATGCGTAGCCGGCACCAACAGCACGTGCGAGATTATCGCCAGGGCGTACCACGCGTGCGCAGCGATCGCGCTCGCGCCCGACGGCAGTATGGTCAGCGGCGTCGGCCCCGATCCGAACGCCGCCGCTACTGCAGCCATGAACGCTGCACCCCGGAGGGCAAGCGCTCGGCGGACGCTGCTCGGAGCCCCCTGGAAATTAGACGCGACCACGTCCCCAAGCTGTACGCGACCTTCAGCACCCCGACTCGGCACGCAAACGTGCGTCGATGATCTGTTCAGGCAAGCCGTTTGAAGGAAGCGTCGCCGGCCATCGAAGTGTCCGGCGCTCGCCCTCGGGGGAGACAGCATTGTCTGGCACCCGCAGTTTCAAACTCGTCGCCAGGATTGTCGACGTCGGTCAATCCTGCGGCATTCGCCACAGCGGCTCTTTCGGCGTGTGCTGACCACGGCCTCCCATTCGTGTCCGCGCGCACAGAGCCACCACGCGCGGGCGTTGCTCGCCGGCCGTAGTTGATTCAGAGTTAGCTCACCGTTGCGGGTGGGATGCCACTCCAGTGCAGCGTCCGGGAACAGGTCGGCGAAGGACGCGCCCGGCTGTGGCACCGACAGCTTGCGCGCCACCGTCCGGTAGCCGCATTTGGGACAGCCACTGCCTGTCGTGCGCAACTGCACCGTAGTCGACCACTCGTGGGAGCAGTCTGAACAGATCCACACGAACTTGGTATGACTTCCGGGATGTATGCGGTCGGCGGTGATGCCGTTGTTCTTGTCCGGGTGCAATTCGGCAGCGATAGTTGGGAACTCGCTCGCGAGGCTGTAGGTGCGATATCTATGGATCGCTTTATTGGCCTCGGCTTCGGCCCACAGCTGCGGGTCGCTGATGTAGTCGGCGAAACGCTCGGCGGTGTAGCCCATATTTGCAAGTGCGCGCAGCACTTTCACAGTCACCGATTTGATTTTCTCGGTCGGCTCTACGAACACCTCGTGCCCACCGAGCCCGTGCAAAGGCAACTCGCGCACCCGCAGCACGGTCCACCCGACTGCGTTCAAGGCAGCCGTCTGCTCTCGGTCGCGCCGGTCTAGCGTCGCGTGGAATCTCACACCGTCGTACTCAACGATGAGGCGCACCTCAGGCACCACAATGTCGGCACGGACCGCACGCCGGTGGGGAACGGGTATGGGCGGGTGGCCGTGGGCCACTGCCAAACCGGCCGCGGCCAGCTCGTACTGAAGGCGAAGCTGGCGAGCCGAGACACCGATCGTCGCGCATTGAGGGCATCCATCCCCACGGTCGACGCGCTTGTACGGCGGCGCGGACCAAACATGTCCGGCAGCCGCACACTGCCACCAATATTTCTTCCTGGCACCAGGATTGACGTCAGCGGCAGCCAGTGGCGCATTGAGCGTCGGGTGCCACTCCGCGGCGACGGCGGGACACAGGTCAGCCAGCGACCGGCCCGGTTTCGGTGTCGCCTTCGCGATCGCCCGCCGCGCCTCGTCGCAGTCCGGGCACTGTTCGCCGCGTTGGCGATTAGCTGGCGATACGTTCCACTCGTGACCGGCCGTGCACAGCCACCACACGCGTTTCTGGCTTGCCGGCCGCACGTCGAACGCTGTCAGCTCCCCGTTGAGGGTCGGGTGCCATTCGGCAGCCGGTTCGGGAAACTCGTGGGCGAAGCTGTGGCCGGGTTTAGGAGTAGAGCGCAGGGTTGCGCGGCGCGCGACCGCACATTTATGGCATCCGCTGCCGCCACGGCCACGCTTGTTGAC
>Ga0209066_10001865_pt1 | contig 27001 bp, 24 predicted proteins | sample All_14_2_FD_187198 | JGI IMG/M metagenome (GOLD analysis project Ga0209066, IMG submission 187198) | Freshwater microbial communities in response to fracking from Pennsylvania, USA - Allegheny Zone_MetaG_DW_15 (SPAdes) (version 2) ...
GGCGACGTGATGAACTTCCTGTTCTCGTCCTGAACGCGCCCATGTCCGATACCGGCCGGCCCGAACCCCAACGCCTGGCCAAACGCCTGGCCGCACAGCTGCCCTGTTCGCGCAGCGATGCCGAACGCTACATCGCCGGGGGCTGGGTGCGCGTGGACGGCGCGGTGGTCGAGGAGCCCATGGCGCGGGTGCACGACGGCCAGACCGTGGCGCTGGACCCCAAGGCCAAGCTGGAGTCGCTGGATTCCGTGACGCTGATCTGGCACAAGCCCGCGGGCCGGGCGCTGCCGGATGTCTCGCCCTTGCCCGATGCGCTGGCGGCCGAACTCTTCACCAACGCCAACCGGTTCAAGGGCGACCGTTCGGGCGTGCGCCCGCTCAAGGCCCACCGTCACAAGCTGCTGCCCGTGGCCCCGTTGTCCACTCCCATGAGTGGCCTGATGGTGTTCACCCAGAACCCGGGTGTGGCGCGCAAGATCTCGGACGATTCGGCGCAGCTCGAACACGAGTGGCTGGTCGAGGTGGCGGCCGATCCTGAGCTGGACGACGAAGCCCGGCGCGAAGCGGTGTTGAAGTCGATCGGCAAGGCCTTGTTTTTTGACGGCTGGAGTCTGCCCTCGGCGCGCGCCAGCTGGCAGAGCGAACACCGCCTGCGCCTGGCCATCAAGGGCACGCGGCCGGGCCAGGTGGAGCACCTGTGTGAACGGGCGGGCTTGCAGCTGGTGGCGGTCCGGCGCCTGCGCATGGGCCGGGTCGCCCTCACGGGACTGCCGGTCGGTGAGTGGCGCTACCTGCTGGGCTACGAACGTTTTTGAGCCCGAGCGGCCCACACGCTCAGGGCCATCGCGAAGATCAACACCACAAGACCCACCTGGTGCAGGCGCAGCATGTGCCCTTGCGCGATCAGGAGGCCACCCAGCGCTGCGCCCAGCGCCTGTCCGCCGTACATCGCGGAGGTGTTGAGCGCAACCGTGGCCGGGGCCAGCACCGGCGACAGGTGGACCAGCCGGGCCTGCTGCGCCGAGTTGCAGGCGAAGCAACCCAGCGCCCAGGGCACCAGCACCAGCGCCTGTTGCCAGAAGCCCGCCTGACCCAACGGCCAGAGCAGCAGCGTCAGCACCATGGCGCCGAGCGTGAGCAACACGGCGCGCGGTGCGCCGATGCGGTCGATCCAGCGCGAAAGGCCCACGTTGCCGGCCAGGCCGAAGGCACCGAACCACAGGAACATCAGCGAGAGCGCACCGCCGCCCAGGCCGAGGGTCTGGAAGAAGTAGGGTGCGAAGTACGAGAACAGCGTGAACTGGCCGAAGGCCGAGAGCAGCGTGACGCCCACGGCGAGCATCAGGGGCGCCGAGCCCAGGGTCTGCCCCCAGGCCTGGCGCGACAGCGCCGCCGGGCGGATGCCGTCGGGCATTTCGCGCCACACCCAGGCCGCGCTGACCACCGACATCGCAGCCACCAGGCCAAACGCCCAGCGCCAGCCCAGCGTGCCACCGATCCAGGCCGAGAGCGGCATGCCCATGACCGAAGCCACCGACCAGCCCAGGAACACGAAGGTGATGGCGCGCCCGCGCTGCGCCGGTGACACCAGCAGGCCCACGCTGGCGGCGGCCTGTGGGGTGAAGACGGCGGGTGCGATGACGGCGAGCACGCGCAGCGGCAACAGCGTGGCGTAGTTCGGCGCCAGCGCGCAGATGCCGGTGAGCAGGGCGTACCACACCAACGAGAGCGTGAGCAGCCGGCGGCGGTCCCAGCCCGCCACGAGCGTGGCGAAAGCGGGCGCGCCCAGGCCCATCAGGATGGCGGCCGCGGTGATGAGTTGGCCGGCCTGGGGAATCGACACGTTCAGCGAGGTGCTGATGTCGTTGAGTGTGCCGGGCACCACCATGACCCCGGTGCCGATGACGAAGTTGCCCATCATCAACGCCCACAGCGAGCGGGGCAGGGCTTTGTCGGTCGGTGGAATTGTGGTGGTCATGCCGGGCGGAGTGGATTCGCAGCGGCAGAGTATGGGTGGCACGACACGGGCGGCGTCAGAACGGGAGTCCCCCAGGGAACACCCACAGCAGTCCGGCGGTGATCGTGAAGTAGCGCGCAAATTTGCCGACCGCCATGTAGCCCACGCAGGGCCAGAAGGGAAAGCGCAGCCAGCCGGCCACCGCGCAGATCGGATCACCCACGCCGGGCAGCCAGGACAGCAGACAGGTCTTGGGGCCGAAGCGCTCCAGCCAGTCCAGCACACGCACGTGGGTCGGGTGGCCGTGGCGTGCCTTGTCGACCACGCGGTGTGCGCCGTAACCCATCCACCAGCTGACCGCGCCGCCCAGTGTGTTGCCCGCGGTGGCGACCAGGATGGTGGGCCAGAACAGCTCGGGGTTGAGCTTGATCAGTGCAAACACCGCGGGCTCGGAACCCAGTGGCAGGAGCGTGGCGGAAACGAACGCGACCAGAAAGACCGTGCTCAGGCCGACCTCGGGCAAGGCCAGTGTGTGCAGCAGTGAAACGATCCAGGCGGGCATGGGCAGCGGGTGAGTTCGTGGAATGCGAGAGCATATCGCCTGCTGAAAAAACAGGCAGATACAATGCCCATCCCCCGCCTGCGAAATGTCCGCACCGCGGTGGCCCCTCCAAACCCGCCATCCGACTCGCCCCTTCCATGCAACTGGGTCCGTTCACCCTGCCCAATGCCCTTTTCGTCGCGCCCATGGCCGGCGTGACGGACCGGCCGTTCCGCAAGCTCTGCAAGCGGCTCGGGGCCGGTTATGCCGTGAGCGAAATGGTGACAAGTCGGCCGGATCTGCAGGACAGCCTGAAGACCTCGCGCCGCGCCGACCACAGCGGCGAGCCCGGGCCCATTGCGGTGCAGATCGCCGGCACCGACGCGGCCATGATGGCTGACGCCGCGCGCTACAACATCGACCGTGGCGCGCAGATCATCGACATCAACATGGGTTGCCCGGCCAAGAAGGTCTGCAACAAGTGGGCCGGTTCCGCGTTGATGCAGGACGAAGCGCTGGCCATCGAGATCGTGCAGGCCGTGGTGGCCGCAGCCGCGCCGCACGGCGTGCCGGTCACGCTCAAGATGCGCACCGGCTGGTGTGCCGACGTGCGCAACGCGCCGGTGATCGCACTGGCGGCCGAAGCCGCTGGTGTGCAGATGCTGACCGTGCATGGCCGCACCCGCGAGCAGGGCTACAAGGGTTTCGCCGAACACGAGACGGTGGCCCACATCAAGAGCCGCGTGAAGATACCGGTGGTGGCCAACGGCGACATCACCAGCCCGCAGCAGGCGCGCGACGTTCTGAAGCGCACCGGCGCCGACGCCATCATGATCGGCCGCGCGGCGCAGGGTCGACCCTGGATCTTCCGCGAGATCGCACACTTTCTGGCCACCGGCGAGGTGCTGCCGCCGCCCGACCTGCTGGAAGTGAAGGCCTGGCTGCTCGATCACCTGCTGGACCACTACAGCCTCTACGGCGACTTCACCGGCGTGCGCAGTGCGCGCAAACACCTGGGCTGGTACGCCGCGGCGTTGCCGATCCCGGCGAGCGAGGCGCTCGCCTTCCGCCAGCGCATCAACGCGCTGACCACGGTCGAGGCGCAGTTGCAGTGTGTGGGCGAGAGCATCGACGCCTGGGCCGCTGCGGGCTATGACGATATGAAACTTCAAGAAGAAAACTGGAAACTGGCCGCATGAGCAACCACAACAACCTGCACGACTGTGTGCGTGCCAGCCTGGAAGAGTATTTCCGCGACCTCAACGGCACCGACCCCGCCGGCCTGCACGACATGCTGCTCAAGGCGGTCGAGAAACCGCTGCTCGAAGTCGTGATGCAGCAGTCGCAGAACAACCAGTCGCGTGCGGCGCAATGGCTGGGTCTGAACCGCAACACCCTGCGCAAGAAGCTGCTGGAGCACAAGCTCATCGATTGAGCGCCTGCGCCCTTGCACGAATCGAATTCAAAACCTCCCCGAGATCCCTTCCCATGCGCGCACTCATCTCCGTCTCCGACAAGACCGGCATCGTCGAACTGGCCCAGACCTTGCACAGTCTGGGCGTGTCCCTCATCTCCACCGGCGGCACCGCCAAGCTGCTGGCCGAGAAGGGCCTGCCGGTGACTGAAGTGGCCGAAGTGACCAACTTCCCCGAGATGCTCGACGGCCGAGTCAAGACCCTGCACCCCAAAGTGCACGGTGGCCTGCTGGCCCGCCGTGATGTGCCCGAGCACATGGCCGCCTTGAAGACGCACGGCATCGACACCATCGACCTGCTGATCGTCAACCTCTATCCGTTTGAAGCCACCGTGGCCAAGCCCGGCTGCACGCTGGAAGACGCGATCGAGAACATCGACATCGGCGGCCCGGCCATGGTGCGCAGCGCCGCCAAGAACTGGAAGGACGTGGCGGTCCTGACCGACGCGGCCCAGTACCCGGCTGTGATCGACGAACTGAAAGCCAGTGGCAAGCTCAGCGACAAGACCCGCTTCGCCCTGTCGGTCGCCGCGTTCAACCGCATCAGCCAGTACGACGGCGCCATCAGCGACTACCTCTCCAGCATCGAGTTTGAAGAGGGCGCCAGCGTGCCGATGCGCGCTGAATACCCCGGCCAGGCCAACGGCCGCTTCGTCAAGCTGCAGGACCTGCGCTACGGCGAGAACCCGCACCAGACCGCCGCCTTCTACCGCGACCTGTACCCGGCGCCCGGCTCGCTGGTCACGGCCAAGCAGCTGCAGGGCAAGGAGCTGAGCTACAACAACATCGCCGACGCCGACGCGGCCTGGGAGTGCGTCAAGAGCTTCGACGTGCCCGCGTGCGTGATCGTGAAACACGCCAATCCCTGCGGCGTGGCCGTGGGCAAGGATGCGCTGGAGGCCTACAGCAAGGCCTTCCAGACCGACCCGACCAGCGCCTTCGGCGGCATCATTGCCCTGAACCGCGTGCTTGACGGTGCCGGTGCCCAGGCGATCAGCAAGCAGTTTGTCGAGGTGCTGATGGCACCGGGCTACACGCCCGAAGCGCTGGAGGTCTTCAAGGCCAAGGCCAATGTGCGCGTGCTGGAAATCGCGCTGCCGCCGGGCGGCCCCACGGCGTGGGACAAGGGCCTGAACCTCACCGACATCAAGCGCGTGGGCTCGGGTCTGCTGATGCAGAGCGCCGACAACCACGTGCTGCAACGCGCCGACCTGAAGGTCGTGACCAAACTGCAGCCGACCGAGCAGCAACTGGAAGACCTGCTGTTCGCCTGGAAGGTGGCGAAGTTCGTGAAGTCCAACGCCATCGTGTTCTGCAAGGACGGCATGACCATGGGCGTGGGCGCCGGCCAGATGAGCCGACTCGATTCGGCCCGCATCGCCAGCATCAAGGCGGGTCACGCGAACCTGACGCTGCAGGGCACCGCGGTGGCGAGCGACGCCTTTTTCCCGTTCCGCGACGGTCTGGACGTGGTGGTGGACGCGGGCGCGACCTGCGTCATTCAGCCCGGTGGCTCGATGCGCGATCAGGAGGTGATCGATGCGGCGGATGAGCGCGGCGTGGTGATGGTGTATTCGGGCGTGCGCCACTTCCGGCACTGAGCGGTGTCTTGCTCCCTCTCCCTCTGGGAGAGGGGCGGGGTGAGGGCTCTTCGGGGCCCTTTTCTTTTTCCCCCGGTGCTTTTGCGTGTGTCCTGTTTCTCGCCTACGTGGTGGGAGGGCAGGAGGTTGGGGTATCCGTTCTCCGGCTCACCTCGCGGGCGGCTGTTCGGGTCCGCTTCTGCTTCTTCGCGAACAACGTACAGGGCGCTCACCCTCCGTGGCAACCGCGAATGGAGCCTGCGACCGGACTACCCCAACCCCCTACCCCACTCGCGGGTAGGCGTGCCCAAATGCAACAACCAAAGCGTTGGTTTCGATGGGTTGCTGTTGGCGCGCGGTGTTGGCGGGATACGCAACGAATACAAACCAAACGGCCGGACAAAGCCGGCCGTTGGGACGCCACGCAAGAGCGCTTACTTGCCCAGCAGCTTGAAAACGTCCCGCGCAGCCGAAACGGTATCGGCAATGTCCTGCGCCGTGTGCGCCGCGCTCACGAACCCGGCTTCGTAAAGGGCGGGGGCGATGTACACGCCGCGGTCCAGCAGGCCGTGGAACAGGGTGTTGAAGGTGGGTCCGTCGGTCGTCATGACCTTCGCGTAGTTCTGCGGCAGTTCATCGAACAGGAAGAAGCCGAACATGCCGCCCTGGCTGTCGCCGCACAGCGTCACGCCTTCGGCCGCCGCGGCGGATGTCAGACCGTTCACCAGCGATTGCGTGGTGGCCGACAGCGCTTCATAGAAGCCGGGCTTCTGGATTTCTTTCAACGTGGCCAGGCCACAGGCTGTGGCCACCGGGTTGCCACTCAGCGTGCCAGCCTGGTAAACGCCGCCCAGCGGGGCCAGTTGTTCCATCACAGCACGCTTGGCACCAAAGGCCGCCAGCGGCATGCCGCCACCGATCACCTTGCCCATCACCGTCATGTCAGGTTCGAAGCCTGGGATCAATTTTGCGTACACGCTCTGCGCGCCACCGAGCGCGACGCGGAATCCAGTCATCACCTCGTCAAACGCCAGCAGCGCGCCGTGCTGCGTGCACAGCTCGCGGCAGCGCTTCATGAAGGGCACGCTGGCGCGCACGAAGTTCATGTTGCCCGCGATCGGCTCGATGATCAGGCAGGCCACATCAGGGCCGTGCTCGACGAATGCGGCTTCGAGCTGCTCAATGTTGTTGTACTCCAGCACGATGGTGTGCTGCACCACCTCGGGTGGCACGCCCGCGCTGGTCGGGTTGCCAAACGTGGCCAGGCCGGAGCCGGCTTTGACCAGCAGCGCGTCGGCATGGCCGTGGTAGCAGCCTTCGAATTTGATGATCTTCTTGCGGCCGGTCGCGCCGCGCGCCAGGCGGATAGTGCTCATGCCGGCTTCGGTGCCCGAACTCACCAGGCGCACCATGTCGATGCTGGGCACCAGCTTGATGATCTCTTCGGCCAGTTCGACTTCGCGCTCGGTCGGTGCACCGTACGAGAAGCCTTCCAGCACGGCCTTCTGCACCGCCTCCACCACGGCCGGGTGGCCATGACCCAGGATCATCGGACCCCAGGAGCCGATGTAGTCGATGTACTTCTGGCCGTTGGCGTCCCAGAAATACGCGCCTTGCGCGCGCTGCACGAAGCGCGGCGTGCCGCCCACGGCGCGGAACGCACGCACGGGCGAGTTCACGCCACCGGGGATCAGGGCTTTGGCGCGGTCAAACAGTTCTTGGTTGCGGTCGGTCATGGGGCTTGTTCAATGTCTTGTGGTGTCGAGGGGGAAATCGTCGGCGTCCAGCGTGCTGTCGGATGAGCTGTCGGCTGCGCCCGCCTCGTCTTCTCCGTCGTCATCGTGGGCCCAGAACAGCCGGTCCGGCACGGCATGGCCCATGCCCGGCTGGAAGCCTGCATCCAGGCACTGGTCCAGGTAGGTGAGCGCCTCGGCGCAGGCCGATTGCAGGTCGGAGCCGCCCGCGATCAGGGCGCACAGCGCCGCTGACAGGGTGTCACCGGCGCCGCTGAACGTGGCTTCGAAACGCTCATAGCGCGCCGAGGCCAGCACCGTCTCCGGGCTGGCGAGGTGGCTTTCCAGGTATTGATCGGCGGCATTGAATCCGGTCACCAGCGTGTAGGGCACTCCATGCACGGCGGCGGCCCGCGCCACCTCGCGCGGGTTGGGTGCGCGATCACCTTCCCATTCCGGCAGCAGCCAGCGGCAGAGGGTACTGTGGTTGCCGACCAACACCGTGGTCTGGGGCAGCAACAATTCGGCGCAGGCATCCAGGTAGGTTTCGATGGCCATGTCGTCCCACCAGGACAGGTCGGGCATGTAGGTGATCACCGGCACTTCAGCGTAGTCGGTGGTGATGGCGGCGATCGCGCTCAGGTTCTCCGGGCTGCCCACGAAGCCGACCTTGAATGCGAGCACCGGCATGTCTTCCAGTGCACAACGCGCCTGGTCGGTCACGGCCTCTTCATCAAAAGCGATGTGGTCGTGTATCTCGGAGGTGTCGCGCACATAGGCGCCAGTGACCACGGACATGACATGGACCGATGCACTGGACATGGCGGTCAGGTCCGCGCTCAGGCCGCCCGCGCCGCTGGGGTCGTTGGCGTTGAAAACCATCACGCAGGGCAAAGACGCTTCGCCAGACGCGGCGGCTTCGGTCAGGGACTCGGGGGTGTCGGGCATGGAGGTGGACAGGGTGTTCTGGGCGGGTTGCGCAAGGGCCGGCAGGCGGCTGCGCCCATCAAGGAAGCGGGTGGCCAAGGCCCGACGGCGGCTTCATGTGGCTCGATACAATGATTGCATTCTAAGACAATGCCCCCTATAACCATGACCGAAACCAAGACTTGGATGTGCCTGATTTGCGGCTGGATCTACGACGAGGCGGCAGGGTCTCCCGAACATGGCATCGCGCCAGGCACACCCTGGACACAGGTTCCGATGAACTGGACCTGCCCCGAATGCGGTGCCCGCAAGGAAGATTTCGAAATGGTGCAAATCTGAGGTTTGTGCCTGGCCCGTTCCGACCGGTCGGGCTCTGAGGTTTCTGCGACCCCCTGACACGTTTTCTGGAGCCCATCACCGTGAGTACGACGCCTGTGCTGAAAGTTCTGGTGGTCGATGACAGCAACACCATCCGCCGCAGCGCGGAAATCTTCCTCAAGCAGGGTGGCCACGAGGTGCTGCTGGCCGAAGATGGTTTTGATGCGCTGGCCAAGATCAACGATTACCAGCCCGACCTGGTGTTCTGCGACATCCTCATGCCGCGTCTGGACGGCTACCAGACCTGTGCCATCATCAAGCGCAATGCCCGCTTTGCCAGCATTCCCGTGGTCATGCTGTCTTCCAAGGATGGCGTGTTCGACAAGGCGCGCGGCCGCATGGTCGGGTCGCAGGAATACCTCACCAAACCCTTCACCAAAGACCAGTTGCTGCAAGCCGTGCAGCAGTTCGGTAACCACCTCACCGGAGCGGCGTGATGTCCATTAAAAAAATTCTTGTTGTGGATGATTCCAAGACCGAACTGATGGTTCTGTCGGACCTGTTGGGAAAAAATGGCTACAACGTGCGCACCGCCGAGAACGCTGAAGAGGCCTTTCGTCGGTTGAGCGAGGAAAAGCCGGAACTCATTTTGATGGACGTGGTGATGCCCGGTCAGAATGGGTTTCAGTTGACGCGGGCGATCGCACGCGATCCCCAGTACTCCAGCATTCCCATCATCATGTGCACCAGCAAGAATCAGGAAACCGATCGGGTCTGGGGCATGCGTCAGGGCGCACGCGATTACGTGACCAAGCCGGTGAATGCCGAGGAGCTGCTGTCCAAGATCCGGGCCCTCGGCTGAGGCCGCCGCACAACGCCAGCGACCGATCCACACCGAGCACATGGCCAACCGACAGTCACTCAAAGATCTCCAGGAACGTCTGGCCAAGCGCCTGAGCGCCGCCAAGACACAGGCCATCACCGCCTCGTGGCTGGCGGTGGAAGTGGGCGGGCAGAAATGCCTGTTTCCGCTGGTTCAGTCGGGCGAGATTTTTCCCTGGACCGTGGTGCAAACCGTGCCCTACACCAAGCCCTGGTATGTGGGTGTAGCCAGCCTGCGCGGTGGTTTGCACGGTGTTGTGGACCTGCTGCAGTTGCTCGGGATGGGTGGTGCGGGCACCGCGACCGGCAGCGATCGGGTGTCTTCCGAATCGCGTCTGGTGAGCCTGCACAGCGCGCTGGGGGTCAACGCCGTGTTGTGGGTCGATCGCCTGCTGGGCTTGCGCAACCCGTCCACATTCACCGCGCTCGGCGTCCGTCCACCCGATGCCCCGCCGTACCTGGCGCGTTCTCTGATCGACCGCGACGGGCAGACCTGGCAGGAGCTGGACCTGCAGGTGCTGGCAGCGGAACCCGAATTTTTGGCCATTGCGGCCTGATGTTGGCGTGCAGCTGGCTGCTAACGCGCTGTCCGAGCTTGCTGTTGCCGCCGGTTGCGGCTTTGTTATTTAGTTGGAAGGTTTTTCATGGCCATGCTTGATCGATTCCAGGGGCTGTTCAAGAAGCAGGGCGCGGACGAGCCCGATCTGAGCCACGTCACAGACCAGGAAATGGCCGAACTCGCAGCGGCCCGGCTGGCGCCGGACCGGTCAGAGGATTTTGCCGAAAGCCGTTTGGCACCCGACGATGACGACCTGGCCTCGGGGGCCGGCCTGGTGTCCCTTCCTCTGTTGGGGCGCAAGACAGCCGAGCAGCACCGGCGCAGCCTCGGTACCTTGCTCATCTTTGCGCTGGTGTTGCTGGTGGCGGTGATCTTTTTCGTGTTGAGCCAGACCGAGAAGGTCAGCCAGCAGGTGGCTGCGAGCGGTCAGGCGCTGATGCAATCGCAGCGACTGGCCAAGAGCGTGTCCCAGGCTTTGGTGGGAAGCCCTTCTGCGTTCCCTGAAGTGCGCGAGAGTTCCGAGGTGCTTTCGCGCAACATGCGCGGGTTCAAGGAGGGCGATGCAGAACTTTCGATCGATGCCCTGGGTGCGGCCTACGCCGACCAGCTGGCCGAACTGACGCCCCGGGTCGATGCCGCCATGAGCAACGCCACGACCGTTCTGGCCCAGCAGGCCATCCTGACCCAGGTGGGCGATTCGCTGCGGTCGATCAACCGCCAGTCTTCGGACCTGCTGGAAATCGCCGAAACGATTTCGGCGCTCAAGCTGGAGCGCAACGCGCCCGCCAACGACATCTCTGCGGCCGGTCAGCTCGTGATGCTGACCCAGCGCATCGGCAAATCGGCCAACGAATTCCTGACGCTGGAGGGCGTGAGTCCCGAGGCGGTGTTCCTGCTCGGCAAGGATCTGAACACCTTCAAGGAAATCGCCGACGCGTTGCTCAACGGGAGTGACGAGTTGCGCCTGAAAGCCACCAGCGATACGCAGATTCGCGAGCGTCTGGAAGCGCTGCTCAAGATGTATGACCAGACCCGCACCGAGGCGGCGGCCATTCTGGGCAACCTGCAGGGTCTGGCTTCTGCGCGTGAAGCCCAGGCGAGCATCATTGCCGACAGCGAACCGCTGCGCATCGGACTGCAAAAACTCCAGGGCGATCTCTCGGCCCGTGCGGGACTGGGTGGCCGCGAGCTGGCGGCGTTGCTGGCGAGTGCCTTGTTTGCCTTGCTGTGCGGTGGCGGACTGGCCTATGTCCAGCTGCAGGAAAGCCGCCAGAGCCAGCTGACGGCCGAAAGCCAGCGGATCGCAGCCGAGTCGCAGGAACAGGACGCCAAGCGGGTGAACGACGCCAACCAGGCCGCCATTCTTCGGCTGATGAACGAGCTGCAGACGGTGGCCGAAGGCGACCTGACGCAGGAAGCCACAGTGACCGAAGACATCACCGGCGCCATCGCCGACTCGGTGAACTACACGGTGGAAGAACTGCGCTCGCTGGTGGGCAACGTGCAAGCCACGGCGACCCGCGTGGCGCAAACCACCTCGGCGGTGGAAAGCACCTCCACCGAACTGCTGGCCGCATCCAACGAGCAGCTGCGCGAGATTCGCGAAACCGGCCAGTCGGTGGTGGACATGGCGCAGCGCATCAACCAGGTGTCGGGTCAGGCGCAGGAGTCGGCCTCGGTGGCCCGCGTCTCTCTGCAGGCCGCCGAACAGGGTCTGCAGGCCGTGCAGGACGCCATCGGCGGTATGAACGCCATCCGCGATCAGATCCAGGAAACCTCCAAGCGCATCAAGCGCCTCGGCGAATCGTCGCAGGAGATCGGTGAAATCACCGAACTGATCTCGGACATTACCGAACAGACCAACGTGCTGGCCCTGAACGCCGCCATCCAGGCCGCATCTGCCGGTGAAGCCGGTCGCGGCTTCTCGGTGGTGGCCGAAGAAGTGCAGCGCCTGGCCGAACGCTCCGCAGACGCCACGCGCCAGATCGCGGCGCTGGTGAAGGCGATTCAGACCGACACGCAAGACGCGGTGGCCGCCATGGAGCGCTCCACGCAAGGTGTGGTGGAAGGGGCCAAGCTGTCCGACAACGCCGGTACCGCGCTGTCCGAGATCGACCGTGTGTCGCGCCGCCTGGCCGAGCTGATCGAGCAGATTTCGGATGCCGCGTCCCGCGAAGCCGAATCGGCCAACGAGGTGGCCGGCAACATCCAGCACATTTTTGCCGTGACCGAGCAGACCGGTGAAGGCACGCGTTCGACTGCGCAGCAGGTGCGCGAACTCTCGGCCATGGCCGAAGAACTGCGCCAGTCGGTGTCCCGTTTCAAGATCGCCTGACCGACAGGTCGGGTCTTCATTTCCCTACATCGCCATGCTCGACACCACCACCGACAGTTTGCCGACGGACGCGCCGCTCGCCGACCTCGGTCCGCTCGCCTGGGTGTTCGATGAATTGCGCAAGTCGCTCGACGGGGCCAACAAGGCTGTCAGGCGGTTTGTGCGTGAGTCCGAACAATCGCGGCACAACGATCTGGAAGCGGTCGATCCGGGCTCGCTGCGCCTGGCCCGCCAGCAATTGCACCAGGCCGTGGGCGCCCTGGAGATGGTGGGGCTGGTGTCTCCCGCGCAGGTGCTCAGGGGCATGGAAGCCGCCGTTCAGCGTTTTGTGCAGCGTCCCCAGACCTGCACCGAAGCCGCTGCGGCCAAGGTGGAGCGCGCGGGTTTTGCCCTCATGGAATACCTCCAGGCGGTGTTGAACAACAAGCCGATGCAACCCATGGCCCTGTTTCCCCAGTACAGGGACGTGCAGGAACTGGCCGCGGCAGAGCGGGTGCATCCCGCCGACCTCTGGCCGTTTGAACGGCAGGCGAACAATATGGCCCCGCCAGAGGGTGCCAAGGCTCTGTTGCCGGATCCCCAGCTGCGCTCGATGTTTGACCGTCTGGTCCTTCTGGTGGTCAAGACCCACAGCCACGCTGCCGCGCAACAACTCGCGCGCCTGAGTGCGGGTCTTTCGGCCGGCGCCGCCGTGCCCCGGGTGCGCACCTTCTGGCGCGTGGCGGCGGGCTATTTCGAAGCCGTGGCACACGACCTGCTGCCCTCGGATGTGTATGTCAAACGGGCCGCTTCCCGAATCCTGTTGCAGTTCGCCGGGTTGGCGCAGGCGGGCAAGCCGTCTGAAGTGTCCGAGACCCTGCTGCGCGACCTGCTTTTTTTCTGTGCCCAGAGCCTGCCGGTGGACGGGGTCAAGACGCCTTACCTGAGCGCCGTGCGACAGGCATTTGGCCTGACCGACGCGTTGCCGGTGGACTACGCGCTGGCCTCCCTGGGCCAGTTTGATCCGGCGGTGCTGGTGCAGGCGCGCAAGCGCATTGGTGCGGCCAAGGAGTCGTGGTCGCTGTTCTCCGGTGGTGATGCCAACCGGGCACGGCAGGTGGTGGATCAATTCGGCCTGATCGGCGACTCCTTGCTCAAGCTGCACCCCGCCAGCACCGCACTGGCCCAGGTGCTGGTCAAGGCGGTGGACCAGGCGGCGCGTGGACAAGCCGGTGTGATGCGCCCCGAGCTCTCGATGGAGGTGGCCACCACCACGCTGTACCTTGAGGCCGCGTTTGAAGATTTTGATCCCAGCGACGAAGAGTTCACGGAGCGCACCCAGGCGCTTGCGGCGAGGCTGGAAAGCGTTCTCGGCGGCGCACCGGCGGAACCCCTGGACGCCTGGATGGAGCAGCTCTACCGCCGGGTGAGCGACCGGCAGACCATGGGTAGCGTGGTGGGTGAACTCAAGGTCTCCCTGGGTGAGGCCGAAAAATCGCTGGACCAGTTTTTCCGCATGCCACGCGAAAAGGCCTGTCTCCATGTGGCGGTTTCACAGCTAGCCCAGATGCGTGGCGTGCTGTCGGTGCTGGGGCTGGATCAGGCGGTGCTGGCGGTGAGCCGCATGCGCACGGCCGTCGAACAGATTCTGGACACCGAGGTCGATGAAGCCATGGCCCGTGAGGCGGGTACGTTCCAGCACCTGGGCGACAACCTCAGCGCCTTGAGTTTCCTGGTCGACATGCTCAACTACCAGCCTGCACTGGCCAAGAAGCTGTTTGTCTTTGACGAAGAGTCGGGTGAGTTGCGTCCGGTCATGGGGCGCACGGTGAATCCCTTGCCGTCAGCGATGACCGACGAAGTCCAGGCGATCAGCGCCGGCGTGATGCGGGTGGTGGAGGGCGCGCAGGGCGACGTCAATCTGGCCGATCTGAGCCAGCAGCTCGACACCTTGGCCGATCAGGCCCAGCTGGCAGAACAGACCGGCGTGGCGCGCGCCGCGCGCGAGGCCGCGCAAGCAGTGGTCAACCACGATGCCCAGGCGGGTGCGCAAGCTCTGGTCGGGCTGTCGCAGGTGGCGATGCCCGCGTCCGCCGCTGAGCCGGCACAGCCGGCCCAGGACAACGACGATGAAGACCTGCTCGACATCTTCCTGGAGGAAGCTCGCGAGGTGGTGGTCAATGGGCTGGAAGCGGTGCGTCAGTTGCAGGCGCATCCTGGAGAGCTGGAGCAGCTCACGACCTTGCGCCGTGCCTTTCACACCCTCAAGGGCAGTTCGCGCATGGTGGGCCTGACCGAATATGGCGAGGCCGCCTGGGCGATGGAGCAGCTGTTCAACGCGGTGCTGGCGGAACAACGCCCCGCTGCCGCCGGGCTGCTGACACTGGCGAAAGACGCCATGGAGGCGTTCGACCGCTGGGTGGACGCGATCGAGGCACGCGCCGCCGACGAGTGGAAAGCCGAACCGTTCATCCGCAGCGCGCAAGCCTGGCGCGACCAGACGCAATACCTGCCACTGGCGGTGGCCAGTGCCGTGGCCGAGTCGGTGACCGTGCAGGTCGAGCCCGAACAGGACGCTGAGCAGACCGTGACCGTGGTGGATTGGGATCAACCCGAAGTGGTCGATGAAGCGCCACGCGATTTTGCCGAAACGTCCTCTGCGGATCTTGACTTCAGCCTGGAACCAGAACCCTCGATGAAGGGCGTCGAGGTGTCGTCGCCCATGTTGTCCGACATCGATTTCGACAGCCTCGCCCTGGTGTCATCGAAGGCCCAGGTGCCGGAGGCTGCCGAAGCGGCGGTGGAGCCGGTCGACCGCGCAGAACACCCCGCCGCGGACGTGTCGTCGATGTTCGACGACATTTCGCTCGATCTGGACGACCTGTCGGCGCTGGACGATGCTGCGCCACAGGCGGTTGAAACGCTGGCCGGGTCCGAGGGAACCGGGGCAGACGATGCCACCGGGTCGCTCGAGGCGCCCGACCAGGTCGACGTGGATGTTTTTGTCACGCCCGAAGCGGCCGATGTGATGATCGAGGTCATCGACTTCGAGGACGTTCAGGCCGAACAGCCGGAGCCGGATCTTGCAGTGGACCCGACAGACCCGACAGACCTGTTGCTGCCCGAGGTGACATCGGAAGAGGCAAGGCCCGATGCACCGGTGGCAGGCCAGGAGCCGGCGTCGCCGGAAGCTACGCCGGAAGAGGAACCGGTGGTCGATGCCCCGGCGGACGACATGCCCGATGACCAGACCCGGTTGATCGGACCGCTGCGCATCGGCATCAAGCTCTACAACGTGTACCTGAACGAGGCCGACGAGTGGTCGCGCCGTCTGTGCACCAGCCTCGCCGAGTGGTCGCTGGAGCGCCACGAGCCTGTGCCCGACCAGGCCGAGGCGCTCGCGCACTCGCTGGCGGGCGCTTCCGCCACCGTGGGCTTCCAGCCGCTGTCGGACATTGCCCGCGCGCTGGAGCATGCCCTGGGCGCCGTGGCGCTGCACCAGCAAGGTGGGGTGGTTGCCACCGCCGAACAGTCGCAGCTGTTTGTCGATGCCGCCGAAGACATCCGCCGCCTGCTGCACCAGTTCGCCGCGGGCTTCTTCAAGGAGCCCAACGAAGACCTGTTGGCCGCGCTGGACCGGCTGTTGCATGCCCCGGTGCCCAGCACCGAAGGGCTGGACACAGAGCTGCCTTCGCGCTGGGATGCCGAACTGCCACAAGACGCAGAGCCGGCCATCGACAGCACGGTGTCGCCCGACGATGTGCCGTCGGCCTTTGCCCCACCGGCATTCGAGGCCACGGGTTTCGGCGATCCCGCAACCGCGATCACGCCCCTGGTCGAGGTCGAGAGCCAGGAACCGGTGCAGGACATCGACGACGACATCGACGCGCTCGACACCATCGACGTGGACCTGTTCCCCATCTTTGCGGATGAGGCGCTCGAATTGCTGCCCCAGCTGGGCGCGGCCCTGCGCCAGTGGGTGGCACGACCCGAGAATACGAGTGCCCGTGCCGAGGTGCTGCGCAACCTGCACACCCTCAAAGGCAGTGCCCGGCTGGCTGGCGCGCTGCGTCTGGGCGAGATGGCGCACCGCATGGAAACCGAGGCCGAGCGCCTGGGGTCCGAGGTGCAAAACTCGGCCGAGGTCGAGCCCTTGATGGCTTCTTTTGATGCCATCAATGCCCGCTTCGAGTTGTTGCGCCGGACCGACCCTGAAGTGCCCGATGTGGTCCGGCACGCTCCCGAACAGGCGACCACCGAAGCCCTGTCGGCGCCAGGGCCCGAGTCCGTCGCGCAGCCGGTCGCCCCGGTGGTTGAACCGGTCGACACGGCCAACGTACCCGGCCTGACCGGTCTGGATTTGCCCAGCGCGCCGAAGGCCGTGCAGGCCCGGGCCGGCGCCGCCGTGCGGGTGCGTCCGGAACTGCTCGACCGGTTGGTCAACCAGGCCGGCGAGGTGATGATCTCCCGCTCGCGCATGGAGTCCGAGCTCGTCACGCTGCGCGGTTCGCTCAAGGACCTGACGGGCAACCTCGACCGTTTGCGCATCCAGTTGCGGGACATCGAGTTGCAGGCCGAGACCCAGATGCAATCGCGTCTGGCACAGGCCCGCGATGCCGACCAGTCGTTCGACCCGCTGGAGTTCGACCGCTTCACCCGTGTGCAGGAACTCACCCGCATGATGGCCGAGTCGGTGAACGACGTGGCCACCGTGCAGCGCAACCTGCAGCGCGCCGTGGAGGCGACCGAAGATGGTCTGGTCGCCCAGGGCCGTCAGACGCGTGAGCTGCAGCGCGACCTGTTGCGCACCCGCATGGTGGAGTTCGAAGGCATTTCCGAGCGCCTGTACCGCGTGGTGCGTCAGTCCTCCAAGGAAACCGGCAAACAGGTGCGCCTGGACATCGTCGGTGGCCACATCGAGATGGACCGGGGCATCCTGGACCGGATGACCGCCGCTTTTGAACACCTGCTGCGCAACTGCGTGGTGCACGGTATCGAATCGCCCGAGGCGCGGCTCGCTGCGGGCAAACCGGCCGAGGGCCGGATCGAGATCCGGTTGGCCCACGAGCTCAACGACGTGTCGCTGGTGTTCCAGGACGACGGCGCCGGGCTGGACCTGGAGCGTTTGCGCGAGAAGGCGCTGTCGCAGGGCTATGTGGTCGCGGGCACCGAGCTCAGTGACGAAGAAGCGGCCCAGCTGGTCTTCATGCCGGGACTGACCACCGCCAGTGAGGTCTCTTCACTGGCCGGACGCGGCGTGGGCATGGACGTGGTGCGCACCGACGTGGTGGCTCTGGGTGGCCGGGTCGAGACCCGGACCCGGCCGGGCCTCGGTACCGACTTCAAGCTGGTGCTGCCCCTGACCACGGCAGTGACGCAGGTGGTGATGGTGCGCGCGGGCTCGCTCACGCTGGGCGTGCCGTCGAATCTGGTGGAGCTGGTGCGGCGTGTCAGTGCCGATGAACTGGCGCAGTCCTATGCCAAGGGCACTCTGACCGTGGCGGGCGAAGAGGTGCCGTTCTACTGGGCCGGGGCGCTGTTGCAGTCCTCCGTGCGGACGCAGGAAGCCCAGGGGCGCACCCTGCCGGTGGTGATTTTCCGAAGTGCGGCCCAGCGTGTGGCCATGCACGTGGACGAGGTGCTGGGCAACCAGGAAGTGGTGGTCAAGAACCTGGGGCCGCAGCTCTCGCGCCTGCCGGGTCTGGCAGGCATGTCGGTGCTGGCTTCGGGCGCTGTGGCGCTGATCTACAACCCGGTGGCGCTGGCCACGGTGTACGGTCCCCAGGTGCAGGAGTGGGTGTCCAACCACACGCAGCAGCCGGTACAGGCCGGCGCGGAGACTCCGCTGCCGATGGACATGGCGGCGAGCGCTGTGCCGCTGGTGCTGGTGGTTGACGATTCCATCACCGTGCGCCGTGTGACGCAGCGCCTGCTGCAACGCGAAGGCTACCGCGTGTCGCTCGCGGCCGATGGTCTTCAGGCGCTTGAACGCCTGCAGCAGGAGCGTCCGACGGTGGTGTTGTCCGACATTGAAATGCCGCGCATGGACGGTTTCGATCTGGTGCGCAACATCCGCAGCGATCCGCGCCTCGCGGCCTTGCCGGTGATCATGATCACGTCGCGCATCGCCGAAAAGCACCGCGAACACGCGCGTGAACTCGGTGTGGACCACTACCTCGGCAAGCCGTACGCGGAAGACGAGCTGCTGGCCCTGATCGGGCACTACGCCAAGGCGGGCATCGAAGCCTGACCGTTCAATGGGCGCTGAACCTGAAGACCCCGGCCACCGCGCCGGGGTTTTTCATTTGGGCGTCGCGTTGGGCTTCTTCACCACCGCATAACGCAGCAGCGTGCGTTCGCGCGCCTCGGCGTGGTCCACCACCGGGTGCGGATAGGTCTTGCCGAGTTCCACGCCCGCCGCCGCCAGCTCCAGTTCTCGGGCCTGCCAGGGCGCATGGATGCAGGTGTCGGGCAAGCTGGCCAGCTGGGGCAGGTAGCGGCGGATGAACTTGCCTTGCGGATCAAAACGTTCGCTCTGGGTGACCGGGTTGAAGATGCGAAAGTAGGGCTGGGCGTCGCAGCCGCTGGAGCTGGCCCACTGCCAGCCGCCGTTGTTGGCCGCGAGGTCAAAATCGATCAGGTGGTCGGCGAAATAGGCTTCGCCCCAGCGCCAGTGAATCCCCAAGTCTTTCACCAGAAAACTCGCCACCACCATGCGCAGGCGGTTGTGCATGTAGCCGGTCTGGTTGATCTGCGCCATGGCCGCGTCCACCAACGGGTAGCCCGTGCGGCCTTCGCACCAGGCGGCGAACAGCTCTTTCGCGTGTTTGCCTTGTTCGAACCGGATGTGGTCGTACTCGGGCTTGAAGGCCTTGTCCACCACGTGTGGGAAGTTGGCCAATATCTGGTGGTAGAAGTCGCGCCAGATCAGTTCGCTCAGCCAGGTGCTGGCACCGGCCATGCCCTGCAGGTGCATCTGGTAGGCCACGCTGGCCACCTGGCGGATCGAGAGGGTGCCAAAGCGCAGGTGCACGCTGAGGTAGCTGGGCCCCTTGATGGCGGGGTAGTCGCGGGTTTCGTGGTAGCGGTCGATGCGCTGCACAAAATCCTCGAAGAGCTGGTGCGCGCCCTGCGCACCGGGCGCCATCTTGAGCTGGGCGGGGTCGATGGGTTCGAAGTCGATGTCGGACAGACGCGGTACTGGCGCATTCCATTCGCCGCCCACCGGGCCGGGCAGGGCGCCCAGCGAGGCCGCGTACCGGGCCACCGGGTAGGGCCTGAGCTGGAAACTGTCGACTTGCCTGAGCCAGGCGTTCTTGTAGGGCGTGAAGACGCCGAATGCGTGGCCCGCCTGCGTCAGCACCTCGCGGCGTTCGAAGACCACATGGTCCTTGTGGCCATGGAACATGATGCCTTCATGGGCCAGTTGACCCAGCACGTGCGCATCGCGCGCGTGGGCGGCGGGCTCGTCGTCGTGGTTGGCGAACACCGCCTGCACCTGCAGCTGCCGGGCCAGGGCGGGGATTTCATCCCGCGCGCGCGCGTGGCGCACGATCAGTCCGGTGGCTTCGGTGTCGTGCTCGCGACCCATCGCGCGCAGCCGGGCATCCAGCTGCACCAGCGATTCCCGGATGAACGCCACCCGCCGGTCGGCGGTCAGACCGCGTGCCAGCAGCGGCTCCAGGATCTCGGTGTCCAGGACGAACACACACCACACCTGACGACAGCTTTTGAGTGCGTGGTAGAGCGCGGCGTTGTCTTCGGCGCGCAGGTCGCGGCGAAACCACATCAGGCCTTTGTCGTAGGTGTTCATGCGCTGGACGGTCGGGTTGCAAGGCGGGGCGCTGCGAACGGGGCGGCGGCTTAAAATCCCACCATGACCGACGATTTTGCCCCCATCAACCTGACCAATCATTTCCTGATTGCGATGCCCGGTCTCAGCGACGAGCTTTTCGGTCGCAGTGTGGTGTTCATGTGTGAGCACAGCGAGCGCGGTGCCCTCGGTCTGGTGATCAACAAGCCCAGCGACATCCTGTTGCCGCGCCTGTTTGAAAAGGTCGACCTGCCCATGGGCCGCGAAGACCTGGCGCTGTTGCCGGTGTTTCAGGGCGGCCCGGTGCAGACCGAGCGCGGCTTTGTGCTGCACGAGGCGATCGAAGGCGGCGAGGGCGAGTCGGTCTACGCTTCCACGCTGTCCATTCCGGGCGGGCTGGAGATGACCACCTCCAAGGACGTGCTCGAAGCCATGTCCTCGGGTGCCGGGCCGCGCAAGGTGTTTGTCACCTTGGGCTACGCCTCGTGGGGCCAGGGGCAGCTCGAATCCGAGATCACCGAAAACAGCTGGTTGACCGTGGAGGCCGATCCGAGCCTGATCTTTGACGCGCCCGTGGCCGAGCGCTATGAGCGGGCCATGGCCCTGCTGGGTCTGCAGCCATGGATGCTGTCGCCAGATGCGGGCCATGCATGATGGTGGTGGAAGTTCCGGTCAACGGTCAGAGTTTTTTAGCCTTTGATTACGGCCTGAAACGCACGGGCGTGGCCAGCGGCAACCGCATCACGCGCACCGCCACCCCGCAGGCCACGATCGCTGCCGAAGGGGATGCGCGGTTGGCCAAAGTCGCCGAACGCATCCGGGAGTGGCAGCCCGACGCCCTGGTGGTCGGCGTGCCTTACCACCCCGATGGCGCAGCGCACGAAAACACCGCCCGCGCGCTGAAATTTGCGCGCCAGCTGCGTGGCCGTCACGGTCTGCCGGTCTATGAGGTGGACGAGCGCTACAGCACCACCGAAGCCCATGCGCTGGGTGCGAAAGATGCCGACGCCGCATCGGCCTGCATCATCCTGGAACAGTTTTTGAGGAGCCTGCCTTGAGTGCATTGCAACTGGACGCCGAACAGCTCTACCTGGCGTTGCTGAAGGGCGTGAAAAACCTGATCGCCTCCACCCCCGAGCCGGTGTACCTGGCCGGCATCACATCGGGCGGCGCCTGGCTGGCCGAGCGCCTGCAGCGCGATCTCGGGCGCGACGGCGATGCCGGCGTGATCTCATCCAGCATGCACCGTGACGACTTCGCCCAGCGCGGTCTGGCGCTCAGTGCCCAGACCGTGCTGCCGTTCGATGTGAACGGCGCGCATGTGATCCTGATCGACGACGTGCTCTACACCGGCCGCACCTTGCGCGCGGTGATCAACGAACTGTTCGACTACGGTCGCCCGGCCAGCGTGCAGCTGGCGGTGCTGGTGGACCGCGGCGGACGCGAACTGCCGATCGAGGCCCGGGTCTGCGCGGCCACGGTGGTGTTGGCACCGACACAAACACTTGAACTCGCGCGCGACGACGAGGGGCGCCTGAGCTTCGTGCTGGAAAACAAGAAGGAAGCCTGAAACGTGGCCAAGAACCCCCAACTCAACAAGAACGGTGAACTCATTCACCTGCTGTCCACCGAAGGCCTGTCGCGCGATATCCTCACCAAAATTCTCGACACCGCGGCCAACTTCGTGAGCGTCAGCAACCGCGAGGTCAAAAAGGTGCCGCTGCTGCGTGGCAAGAGCGTGTTCAACCTGTTCTTCGAGAACAGCACCCGCACGCGCACCACTTTCGACATCGCGGCCACGCGCCTGTCGGCCGACGTGTACACGCTGGACATCGCGCGCAGCTCCACCGCCAAGGGCGAGTCGCTGCTCGACACCATCGCCAACCTCTCTGCGATGGCGGCCGACATCTTCGTCGTGCGGCACAGCGAGTCGGGTGCGCCCTACCTGATCTCGCAGCACGTGGCGCCGCACGTGCACGTGATCAACGCCGGTGACGGCCGCCATGCCCACCCCACGCAGGGCCTGCTGGACATGTACACGATCCGGCACTACAAGAAAGATTTCACCAAGCTCTCGGTGGCCATCGTCGGCGACGTGCTGCACTCGCGCGTGGCGCGCTCCGACATCCACGCGCTGACCACGCTGGGTTGCCCGGACGTGCGCGTGGTCGGGCCACGCACCCTGGTGCCCGGTGATCTGTCGCAGATGGGCGTGCGCGTCTGCCACACGCTGGAAGAAGGCATCAAAGACTGCGACGTGGTGATCACGCTGCGGCTGCAGAACGAGCGCATGAGCGGCGCGCTGCTGCCGTCGAGCCAGGAATATTTCAAGAGTTTTGGCCTCACACCCGAACGCCTGCGCTGGGCCAAACCCGACGCCATCGTCATGCACCCGGGGCCGATCAACCGCGGCGTGGAGATCGACTCCGCCGTGGTGGACGGACCGCAGAGCGTGATCCTGCCGCAGGTCACTTTTGGTATTGCGGTGCGCATGGCTGTCATGGGCATCGTCGCAGGAAACGAAGCATGAAGATCCTGATTCAAAACGGCCGTGTCATGGACCCGGCCACCGGCCGCGACGAGCTGGCCGACATCGCCATCGCAGCCGGTCGCATCATCGCCATCGGCAACGTGGCGCCCGATTTCCACGCCAACCGCACCATCAACGCCAGTGGCTGCGTGGTCGCGCCCGGCCTGGTGGACCTGGCGGTGCGCCTGCGCGAGCCCGGCCAGGAACACGCCGCGATGCTGGAGAGCGAAATGGCCGCGGCGGTGGCCGGCGGTGTGACCTCGCTGGTCTGTCCGCCCGACACCGATCCGGTGCTGGACGAACCCGGCCTCGTGGACATGCTCAAGTTCCGCGCCGAAAAACTGCACCAGGCGCGCGTGTTTCCGCTGGGTGCGCTCACGCGGGGGCTGAAGGGCGAAGAGCTCACCGAGATGGCCGAACTCACCGAGTCCGGTTGCATCGGTTTCGGTCAGGCCGAGGTGCCGATCGTCAACGTGCAGGTGCTGCAGCGCGCGCTGCAGTACGCCGCCACCTTTGGCTACACCGTCTGGCTGCGTCCGCAGGACTTCTGGCTCGGCAAGGGCGTGGCCGCCAGCGGCCCGCTGGCCACGCGCATGGGCCTGGCCGGCATTCCGGTGATGGCCGAGACCATCGCGCTGCACACGCTGTTCGAACTGCTGCGCTCGGTGCACGGCAAGGGCAGCGAAGCGCGCGTGCACCTGTGCCGCATCAGCAGCGCCGCCGGGCTGGCGCTGGTGCGCCAGGCCAAGGCCGAGGGCCTGCCGGTGAGTTGCGACGTGAGCGTGCACAACCTGCACCTGACCGATGTGGACATCGGTTATTACGACAGCCGCCTGCGCCTGCAGCCGCCGGTGCGCCAGCAGCGCGACCGCGATGCGCTGCGAGCGGGCCTGGCCGATGGCAGCATCGATGCGCTGGTGTCCGACCACAACCCGGTGGAGAGCGACGCCAAGGTGCTGCCCTTCGCCGAAGCCGAACCCGGCGCCACCGGCGTCGAACTGCTGCTCGGCCTGGCCTGCAAATGGGCGCAACAGGATGGCCTGGGCCTGATGCAGGCCCTCACCGTGCTGACCACCGGCCCGCAGGCGGTGCTGGGCAACAGCCTGGGCACGCTGCAGCACAGCGTGGGCCAGCTGACCGTGGGTGGTCAGGCCGACCTGTGCATCTTCGATCCCAGCGCCAGCTGGCGTGTGGAGCCTGCGGCGCTGCGCAGCCAGGGCAAACACACGCCCTTCGGCGGTCACGAAATGCCGGTGCGAGTGCGCGCCACGCTGGTGGCTGGCCAGGTCGCGCACGAGCTGAGCCCGGCCGCGGCGCTGGCGTGAGCGCTCGCGGGTCGCGCCTGACAGCGCTGTGGCGGGCCGTTCGCGCCCTAGGCCATGTGCTGAGCGGCCTGTGGATCATCCGCAGCGAGTTCGGGCAGCTCACGCCCGACCAGTGTGCGCTGATGGTGCGCGAATGGTCGCGCCAGATGCTGCGCATCATGGGCGTCGAGCTGGTGGTGCGTGGCAAGCCGCCCGCGAACGGGCCGGTGCTGCTGGTGGCCAACCACATCTCCTGGCTCGACATCGTGGTGATGAACGCCGCGCAGCCGGCTCGCTTCGTGTCCAAGGCCGACGTGAAACACTGGCCGGTGCTGGGTGCACTCATCACCGGCGCGGGCACGCTCTACATCGAGCGCGAGAGCCGGCGCGACGCCATGCGGGTGGTGCACCAGATGGCAGAACGCCTGCGCGCCCACGACACCATCGCCGTGTTTCCCGAGGGCACCACGGGCGATGGCCGTTCGTTGCTGCCGTTCCACGCCAACCTGTTCCAGGCGGCCATCTCGGCCAATGCGCCGGTGCTGCCGGTCGCGATGACCTATGTGGATGGCGCCAGCGGCGCGCGCAGCGACGCCCCGCTGTTCATTGGTGACACCACGCTGGTCGCTTCGATCTGGAGCACGCTGCGCGCCCAGGATCTGCAGGCCGTGGTCCATTACGGCGAACCCCAGTTCTTTCAGGGGCGCGACCGGCGGGCCTGGGCGCAGGACGTGCGCACCGAGGTGGCGCAGATGCTGGGGCTGGCGCCACTAGAAATGTGAACCGACCCGTTTTCCATGGCACCGGAGATCCACCCCGACGCATGAAAGGGTGCAGCTCAGGGTAACGCCGGGCCGGCTTTGCCGGACGGCCAGTGCTGCCCCATTGAGGGGGTAGCGCGAAGCGCTGCGGGGGTGTTTCAGTTCAGCCCTTCACGCGCTGCATCATCAGTTCGGTGTTGGTCTTGCGGTCGGCGTTGACCTTCTGCACGGCGGGCCGTTCGCCCAGGCGCTTGAGGTAGTCGCGCACGGGCAGATCGGCCAGGTAGTCGCGGCCATAGATGATCCGGGTCGCGCCACTCACCAGGGGCAGGTGCACGGCAGCGGCCACATCGGCCAGGGTGAAGCTGTCGCCTGCGATGAAGGGCGAAAATTTCGCCAGCTTGGCGAAGGCCGCGATGTTCTTCTCCAGCTGCTGACCGGTTTTTTCCTTGGCCGCGTCGCTGATCTTGCCGCCGAAGAAGGCCTCGGGGTAGAGGTTGCGCGCGACCAGCTCCAGGTGCAGTTCCAGGTAGCGCAGCAGTTCGCGGACCTTGGCCGCGGCAAACGGATCGGCGGGCAGCAGTGGTTGCTGTGGGTACTTGGCCTCGATGTATTCGAGCATCACGGTGGACTCGCAGAGCGTGCCCTCGTCGGTCTTCAGGTAAGGCACCTTGCCCAGCGGGCTGGCGGCCCTGTCGGTCTGGCCCACCCAGGCCAGTTCTTCCTCAAAAGGCACGCCTTTTTCGAGCAGGGCGAGCTTGACTTTGTTGTAGTAGTTGCTGGCCGCGAAGCCGCAGAGTGTGAGCATGAAAGTCTCCGTTGTGGTCTTGCCGAGTGCCCATCGTATCGGCGACCCGGACACCGCAGGGTCGCGCATTTGACCCGTCGCTGATAGACTCCCGGTATGCATTTCGTACGCGCCCACCGCCGACTGACCTCATGGCTTGCCATGCTGGTCATGGTGTTTGGTGCGCTGGCACCGGCCGTGGCCCAGGCCATGGTGGCCTCTTCGGACCGCGCCGATTGGGTCGAGGTCTGCAGCGCCAGCGGCATGCTCTGGGTCAAGGCAGACGGGTCCGGGGCGGTTGATGCGGGCATGGACGAACCCATGTCCGATGCGTCCCAGCATTGCCCCTGGTGCAACCTGCACGGCGGGGCTGCCGGCCTGCCACCCGTGGCCCACGTTGCGGGCTTTTTGGATGCCCCGGCCGATCCGGTGCCGGCTTTTTCTCGCGCCTCAGAACCTTCCGCCGTCTGGGCCGCGCCCCAGGCACGCGGCCCCCCGCTCGCTTCCTGACTTCACCACGGCTGCGCACCTTCACGGGTGCTGCGTGTGTTCCATGACGTTCAGGAGGCCCCATGCCTCGACGCTCCCGTTTTGCATTTCTGGCGCTCCAGGCGCCGTCCCGCCGCCGCGTCAACGCCTGGCTGGCTGCGGCCGCGCTCGGTGGCCTGCTGGCCGGCTGTGACCAGCCGCTGAGCGGCCCGCCTGCCGCCGCCTTCAAGGGCATCGACATCGCCGGCGCGCCTTATGGGCGTGGTTTTGCACTGACCGATTTCAACGGCCAGTCGCGTACCCTGGCCGACTACAGCGGTCGGGTGGTGATGCTGTACTTCGGCTTCGTGCAGTGCCCGGATGTGTGCCCCACCGCACTCACGCGGGCCGCTGCCGTGAAGCAGCAGCTCGGCGCCGACGCCGCACAGCTGCAGGTGATCTTTGTCACCGTGGACCCGGAGCGCGACACGCCCGAGCTGCTGCGCGACTACATGGCCGCGTTCGACCCCTCGTTCATGGCGCTCACCGGCAGCCCCGAGCAGATCAAGGCGGTGGCCGACGAATTCCGGGTCTATTACAAGAAGGTCCCGACCGGCAGCACCTACACCATGGACCACACCGCGCTGAGCTACCTGTTCGACCGCGAAGGCCACATCCGCGTGGTGCTGCGCCACGAACAGACCGCCGACGACTACACCGCCGACATCCGGCAGCTGCTGGCCGAAAAGCCGGTCTGACGTTTTCCTTTTCCTCAACGCAAATCCAACTGGAGTCATCATGAAAAAACTGCTCATCGCTTCGCTGCTCGCCGTCACCGCCGGTGCCTGGGCGCAAACCACGGTCAAAGTCGAAGACGCCTGGGTGCGCGGAACCGTGGCCACGCAAAAAGCCTCGGGCGCCTTCATGCGCCTCACGCCCTCGGCCAATGCCCGTCTGGTGGCGGTCGAGTCGCCCGTGGCCGGCGTGGTGGAAATCCACGAAATGGCGATGGAAAACGACGTCATGAAGATGCGCCAGATCCCGGGTCTGGAC
>Ga0209066_10001866_pt1 | contig 26996 bp, 21 predicted proteins | sample All_14_2_FD_187198 | JGI IMG/M metagenome (GOLD analysis project Ga0209066, IMG submission 187198) | Freshwater microbial communities in response to fracking from Pennsylvania, USA - Allegheny Zone_MetaG_DW_15 (SPAdes) (version 2) ...
GAGGATGGCGGCGGGGCGACTTTCTTGCCTCGCGAGGAATGGGCGAAGCCCAGGGGAAGAAAGTCGAACCGCCGCCGTTGCGGCTCAGGCGATCGAGGCGCAGCCGTCCTCTGGCCAGATCAGCCAAAGAGAGGCCGTGGGTCGCGCGCCGAACAGCATCCTCGGGAGAAGTCGTGGTCAACCTGAGGCCCTGCGCAAGAGGACTGGCACGCCGGGCGAAGAGGCGGCAGCCATAGCGTAGAAAAAGGGCGGCATCGTCTCAGCCCAAGCGGTCATCGACAGCGCGGCTCGCTCTACCTTGTCGGCTTGCCAGAGGAACGGGGCCTCGAAGTGGTCATAGAGGGATGCGTACGCCTGTCGCGTCGAGGCAAGCGTTCGTTGCCACGATCTTTGCCAACCTGTTCGATGTGGGGAGACGAAAAGGCATCAGCGACCCTGGTTGTGCAACCGCGCCTCCGCAGACGAGTAAGCGCTCCCGGCGCCCCGCCCGTCCGGCGGCGCGGCCAACAGCGCCAGACGCGAGAAGGCCGTGCAGCCGGAGACAACGGCGCCGACCACGGCGAATGCCGTCTGCCATGCATTGCCGGGCATGCCAATGCCCGCCAAGGCAAACGACACCTGATAGCCAGCGATTGCAGCGGGAACGCCATAGAGCGTACCGAAGATGGCGCGGATGAGTGGCGTGCGCGTGCCCGCAAAGGCGAATTGTCCAAGCGTCAAGGTCGCGCCGCCCACCAGCAATCCGACGGTGACCGTACCGGTGACGCCCGCCTCGTTGTGAAACGCCGCCAATCCCGCAGAGAGTCCGGCGAAGGTGGGGAGCGCATAGATGGCCAGCATAAACAGCAACCGGCAAAAAAAGCCAAGGCCGACGATGCTGAGAACGATGCCGACAGCAAACATGGTGGATCTCCATGACAAGGGTCGAACGGTCGCGCCTTCCACCACCACCATGGCGCCGCCGCATCTTATCAGGATTGAAAGTGGCCGAAGAGAGACTTTGGGTTGCAAATGAGAGACGCTACGCTTCGATGACTTCGAGGAACCGCATTCCAGCTCAAGGGGGAAGGATGGCGAGGCTCCGCCACAAGACCGACCTGCCGGTCTCCAAGATCCGCCGCTATCTGGAGCCAGGCCCGATCGTGCTGGTCACATCGGCGCATGGCGCCGAACGCAACATCATGACGATGGGGTGGCACACCGTGATGGAGTTCACGCCGTCCCTCATTGGCTGCGTGATCGCCGGCGGCAATCACAGCTTCGAACTGATCCGGCGCAGCAAGGAATGCGTCATCAACCTTCCGACCACGGCGCTCATCGATCAGGTCGTCGGTATCGGCAACACGTCAGGGGCGCAGATCGACAAGTTCGAGAAGTTCAACCTCACGCCCGCGCAGGCTGAGTATGTGAAAGCGCCCCTGATCGCCGAATGCCACGCTAGCTTCGAATGCCGGCTGGCGGACAGCCGCCTGATCTCGAAGTACAACTTCTTCATCTTCGAGGTCGTGAAGGCGCATGTCGCGGCATCGCCGAAGCATCCCGAGACGCTTCATTACACCGGTGACGGCGTGTTCGTGATCGCCGGCAAGGTCATCAGCCGACGATCGCAGTTTAGACCGGGCATGCTGTGAGAGCCGGCGACCTACAGAAGCCCAAGCGACCGGAAGGAAGCATGGTTGCCGTGCCCGACCACGATATGGTCGTGCAACTCGATCCCGAGAGCCTCGGCGGCCGCTTTCAATTCCCGCGTCATCCCAATGTCGTCCCGCGACGGCTTTGAATCGCCGGACGGATGATTGTGAACAACGATCAATGCGGAGGCGTTTAGAATCAACGCTCGTTTGATGACCTCCCGCGGATAGACGGGCGTGTGATTGACGGTGCCACTCTGCTGCACCTCGTCAGCGATCAGATTGTTCTTGGTATCGAGAAACAGGATTCGAAATTGTTCGACCTGCTCGTAAGCCATTGCCGTCTGCAGGTAGGCGATCAGCGCCCGCCAGTTGCTGAGCACGGGACGCCTGCGCACCTCGGCTTTGGCGATGCGGCATGCGATCTCGCGAACAAGCCGAAACGCGGCGATGTCGCGGCCCGTCAATCCGAAGGCGCGAAGCTGGGCCGTTTCGGCGGTGATGACATGCCCAATGCTAGGAAAGTGCTGCAAGAGGGCAGAAGCTCGCTCGCTACCTTGCGAAGATGCCAGCAATCCGGCGAGCAGATCCTGCTCCGTGGTCGCTGTCGATGGCAGAACGGAAAGATTGCCATTCCTGACGGAGCCTTGGCCCAGCGACGCAGATGCAGAAGTCACGGTTGATATAGGCATGGATAATGTCCTGGAGAGCCGTAAAGGGCGAGCCGCTGCCCGCTCTCTCTTGAGGCCCGGCGGCTCACCCGCTCGCGGCCTTCCTCTTGCTCTCACGGGTCGGCCATCCCCGTGGGCGCAGGAAAGAGGTGGCGCTCACGCGCCACCCGAACCAAAGCGCCAGACCGGGATGCCAAGCTTGCGCGCCTTGTCGGCAAGGTTTTCCTGGATGCCCGAGCCTGGGAACACGATGACGCCGATCGGCAGGACTTCCAGTATCTGGTCGTTGCGCTTGAAGGGTGCGGCCTTGGCGTGACAGTTCCAGTCGGGTTTGAACGGAACGTGGGTGACCTTGCGGCTTTCGGCCCAGCGAGCGGCGATCCGCTCCGCGCCGGTTGGCGAGCCGCCGTGCAGCAGCACCATGTCGGGATGCTTGACGCGGACCTTGTCGAGCGTGCTCCAGATGAGCTGGTGGTCGTTGAAGTCAGCACCGCCAGTAAAGGCGATCTTGGGTCCGACCGGAACGAGAAGTTCAGTCTCGGCGCGTCGCCGCGCATTCAGGAACTCGCGACTGTCGATCATCGCGGCGGTGAGAGCCCGGTGGTTGACCATCGAGCCGGTGCGTGGCCGCCAGGTCGAGCCGGTGTGGACCTCGAAGCGTTCGGCGGCCTGGTCCCGGAAGATTTCCATGGCATTGCGGCGCTCGATGAAAGTCAGGCCCTCGGCGACGAGGCGCTCCAGCTCGACCGAGCGGATCTCCGAGCCGTTCTGCTCCTTCTGGCTACGCCGCTGCGCCTGCTCATTGCCGTCGAGCTCGCGTTCGATCCGGTCGACGGCGCGATGGAACAGGTTGACGGTCGACCACAGCAGGTCTTCGAGGTCGGGCTCGAGGCGGGTGTCAGTGAGGGACGAGACCAGCGCATCGAAGATGTCGACGACGGCGCCGGTGATGATGTTGGCTTCCGGCAGCGGCCGGGGGTCGGGCTCGTCCTGGAAAGGACGGTGGCCAAAGAGCTGCAGCTCGGTGAGGGCGTGGTCAGTCGGGGATGAGCCGTGCACGGGCTCGAAGTCAGGATCGTTGTGGGTCGCCATGATGCTGTCCTTTGTCGGATCGGCCGCGCCCATCGCGGCCTTCGTGGGCGTCGACAGACGGCAGGCGGAACGGTCCCGCACCGCGCTTGCGGCCGGAGCGCAGCGGAGGACGGCGGGCCGAGGCTTTCTTGCCTCGCGAGGAATGCCGGCGCAGCCGGCAGGGGAAGAAAGCCGCAGGACCGCCGTTGCGGGAACGGGCTGGCTGCCGTCCGATCGCCCTCTTAGAAGGCCGGGGCGCGCTCCCCTCCGATCCGAAGGGCAGCGGAGCGACCGAACACGAAACGATTCACATTGTCCGTGCTCATGCCGTCACGGCCGAGGCCAGAAAGCGCTCCACGTCCTGCGGGATGAACTGTTGACGCAGAGATGCCCGGAGCCATTCGATTCCCAGGTGGCGGAGATCCTCGTTGAAGTCGTCGAGGCAGGGCGACAGGACGAACGGCTCGATCCCGGCGGCGTCGGCGCGGTTGCACAGGGTGGCCATCGCAGCATCACCCGCCGGGTCGGCATCGCGAGCGACATAGAGACGGCGCAGCGTCGGTGGAAGCAGCAGCGCGGCGAGGTGGTTGGCCGAGAGTGCCGCCACCATCGGCAGGGTCGGCACGATCATGCGCAGCGACAGCATGGTCTCGATCCCCTCCCCGGCGGCCATCACGTCGTCGGCCAGACCGAAGCGGACACCATGCCCGAGAAGATGGCCCATGGCCCGTCGCGGCGAGTCGATGGGCGCCTTGTCGTGACCTGACGGATCGAGCCAGGTGCGGTGTGCTCCGGTGATCGTGCCGCCAGGATCGGTGACTGCGGCTATCAGTGCCGGCCAGGTCTCGCTCGGGCTGTCCTCGTCGGGCCGATAGTAGCAGCGTGAATGGAATCGTAGCGGATCGCCATGGGACACAGTCGTGATGCCGCGACTGTGCAGGTAGCTCTGCGCCAAGGTGCCCGTGATCGGCCGAGAGATGGCATAGAGACGGCGAGCGGATTCCGGCGAGCCACGAGGTGCAGGATATCGATCCTGCCGGGCAATGAGGAGGTCCGGAGGCAAAGCCAGGAACGTCCGTGCCTCGTCCAGGGTATCGCGCAGGCGATCGAAGCCGCGATTGAGGGCGATCAGGTCGAGAAGATCGCCATGCTGCCCGGTGGCGGAGTCGGTCCATTTTCCGGCCGCTCCCTTGCCATGGTCCGGGCCGCTCAAGCGCACGAACAGGCTGCGGCCCCGGGTGTTGGCGACATCGCCGATCAGCCAGTAGCGGCCCTCGCGACGGCCGTTGGAGAGATAGTGACGGCACACCGCCTCGGCATTGCGCGCGAGGCGGCGGGCCAGGTCCGCGGCGTGCGATGGCATGACTGCCCTTCTCAAGCCGCGGCTCGATCGGTGATGCGCACGATCGGGTAGCGCTCGACCAACGGGGCGAGGATCGAAGGGCCGGTGGCGCCGGTCGGCACGAACAGGCGGAGCTTCCAGGCGATGATCTCGGAGATCAGCCCCATCGCCTTCAGGCGATCGACCATCCCGTCGGTGAAGCCGCAGAGTTCCACCCGGAACAGGCCCATCACCTTGGAGCGGCGCACGCTCAGCCCATCCTGCAGCTCGAGGATGGTCCGACCGTCGAGCACGGCGGTCCAGGCATCCGCTGACGCGAGGCTCACGTCATCGGCGCTTACGGCCTGCGCCACCCATGCTGGCGAAACCAAGCGGCCGATGACGCGCTCGCCGGCATCGGTCTGCAGCCGGTAGACCCGCATGGACTCGTCCGGCAGCCGCTTCCAGATCGGCAGCAGCAGGCCAGTGACGATATGGAGCTCGCTCTCCGTGTAATGAGGTATCTCGGCGAGTTCGCGCGCCCAGGCTTGAGCAAAGGCAGCTTGATCCGACCGCTGCCAGTGCGACTGCTCAAGGGCCGCTACCGAAAGGGCTGTCCGCTCCATCGGACGCACGAGCCGGACGCGGCGTTCCACCTCGCCATCATCCAGCATGACGCTCGGCGCCGGGACCTGTACCGCCGCCCGGCCCGACTGCGCATTGACGAGCAGGACCGCGCGCGGATCGCCGGCCCGGTCCAATGCCTCGGTCAGGGCGAGAGGCTGGTTGCGCTCTCGGCGGCGGACTGTGAACACCTGCGTCTCGGCGCCGGTCGTCGGATGGACATGGACGACCTGCCGCTGGATCACCGTCAGGCTCTCGGCCGTCAGCGTCTCGATGCCGACGTCGTAGGTACCTGAGGCCCGTGCCCCCTCAATCTTCGCTCGCAGCAGCCCCTCAAAGACGCCGAACAGTGTGTTCTGCAACTCGATGGTGAGTGCCAGCAGCCGATTGAGGAAGGTCGTGATCGGCGGCAGCTCCTCGCGCAGGCTGCCGTCTTGATCGGTCAGATGCAGTCCGGTGGCGCCCTGAAAGGCCTCCAGCGAGCAGCCTGGAACCTTGCCGGCGAACAGCAGGAGGTAGAGCTGCCGCAACGCCGCTCGGCCATAGGGGGACTCGAGATTGTCGTCGGCCCGGAACAGTCCCTGGCCGCCGGTCTGGCGCTGGCCTTTGGTGATGGCGCCCAAAGTGTCGAGCCGGCGGGCGATGGTCGACAGGAAGCGCTTCTCGGCCTTCACGTCGGTGGCGATCGGCCGAAACAGCGGCGGCTGCGCCTGGTTGGTGCGGTTGCTGCGTCCCAGCCCCTGGATGGCCGTGTCCGCCTTCCAGCCGGCCTCCAGCAGGTAGTGGACCCGCAGGCGCTGGTTCCGGGCTGAAAGGTCGGCGTGGTAGGAGCGGCCGGTCCCGCCGGCATCGCTGAACACCAGGATGCGCTTGTCGTCGTCCATGAAGGCCTGCGCGTCAGCGAGATTGGCGGACCCTGGACGGTTCTCGACGCACAGCCGATCTCCCTTGCGGACGATTCGCCGGGACCGGCCCGTCACCTCGGCGACAGTGTCAGTGCCGAATCGCTGCACGATCTGGTCGAGGGCACCCTGGACCGGAGCGAGCGAGGCCAGCCGCTCGATCAGGCGGTCACGGCGCTCGACGGCATCCCGGCACTGCACGGGCTGGCCGTCGCGATAGACCGGCCGCGAGGAGAGATTGCCCTCGCTGTCCGTGAACGGCTCGAAGAGCTGGGTCGGGAAACTGTGCGCCAGGTAATCGAGCACATACTCGCGCGGTGTGATGTCGACCTGGACGTCGCCCCACTCCTCGGTCGGAATGTCGGCCAGCCGACGCTCCATAAGCGCTTCGCCGGTCGAGACGATCTGGATGACGGCGGCATGTCCCGCTTCCAGATCACGCTCGATCGCCCGGATCAGGGTCGGCGTCTTCATCGACGTGATGAGATGGGAGAAGAACCGCTGCTTGGCGGACTCGAAGGCCGACCTCGCCGCGGACTTGGCCTGCGCATTGAGCGTGCCACGCTCGCCGGTGACGTTGGCGGCCTGAAGCGCGGCGTCGAGATTGTTGTGGATGATCTGGAAGGCGCCGGCATACGCGTCGTAGACGCGGATCTGCTCAAGCGCGAGCGTGTGCTCGACGAGCTCGTATTCGACCCCCTCGTACGACAGGGATCGGGCAGCGTAGAGGCCGAGCGCCTTGAGATCGCGAGCAAGAACCTCCATTGCCGCTACGCCGCCGGCCTCAATCGCCTGCACGAACTCGGCGCGCGTGGCGAACGGAAAGTCCTCGCCGCCCCACAGTCCGAGCCGCTGCGCGTAGGCGAGATTGTGCACAGTGGTGGCCCCGGTGGCCGAGACATACACGACCCGGGCGCTGGGCAGCGCATGCTGCAGCCGCAGACCGGCACGGCCTTGCTGCGACGGCGCCTGGTCGCCGCGCTCACCCTTGCCGCCGGCAGCATTGGCCATGGCGTGGCTCTCGTCGAACACGATCACTCCATCGAAGTCCGATCCCAGCCAATCGACGATCTGCCGGACCCGCGAAACCCTTTCCTCACGCGCGTCGGTCCGTAGCGTGGCGTAGGTGGCAAAAAGGATCCCCTGCTCGAGCCGGATCGGCGTTCCCTGGCGGAAGCGGGCGAGCGGCGTCACCAGCAAGCGCTCCATGCCCAGCGCCGCCCAGTCACGCTGGGCATCCTCGATCAGCTTGTCGGACTTCGAGATCCACACCGCCCGACGGCGGCCTTTTAGCCAGTTGTCCAAAAGGATGCCGGCAACCTGGCGGCCCTTCCCAGCGCCAGTGCCGTCGCCCAGCATCCAGCCACGCCGAAAGCGCACGGCGTTGGTGGCATCGTCGGGTGCGGCGAAGACAGTGTCGAAGGTCTCGTCCACGACCCACGATCCGGCGAGACAGCCCGCATGCGCCTCGCCCGCATAGATGACGCTCTCGAGCTGCGCATCGGACAGCATGCCGACGCTGACGGCATCGGCCGGCAGGTGTGGCCGGTAAGAGGGCTTGGGTGGCGCGACCGAGGCCATCGCCGCGGATTGCACGAGCCGCGTCGGATGCGGAAGGGCGCCGGCGATTCGGATCGACTGCAGGTCGTACCCTTCATACAGCGCTTCGGTGAGGCTGCCGCCCTCGGCCGGCTTCCAGTCGACGGTCTCGTAAGCAAGTTCGGTGGCCGCTCGCTCGAGCGAACTGCCAGCAACAGCGAGCGGCTGTCGTGCAGTCCGTCGGCTCGGTCTGATTGCGACGAGACTGACGGATGCCGGAACCACTGCCGTACCCTCAACAGGCAAGCGAGGTGGAACATTCGACGTCACCCATTGAAGCAAGGTGGCGACGTCGGGCGCCATACCTGGTGATGCCGGAAACGATCTCGGATCATCGGCAGGCACGCGATCGATAACCGTCAGCCGGGTCTCGACCGCGGTGCCGTGACGGGCATAAACGCGACCGTCGACGGCAGCGCTGAACACGACCCGGCCGCGTTCCTGCAGACGGACGAGGGCCTCACGCCACGACGGATAGTCCGGCGAGAGGCTGGCACTGGTGATCGCGACCAGGCGGCCGCCGTCGGCGAGTCGCGCAAGCGCCGAGGACACATGGCGAAGGGCAGCGTCCGCCACGGTGCCATCGACATGCGCCGCGACCGAGAACGGCGGGTTCATCAGCACGACGCTCGGACGCACGGCCTCGTCGAGATGGTCGTGGATGTGAGCCGCGTCGTAGCGTGTCGTCGCGACAGCGGGAAACAGCCGCCCGAGCAAAGCCGCGCGGGTCTCCGCCAGCTCGTTCAAGTGCAGCCCACTGCCCGCAAGCTCCGCGAAGATGGCGGACAGGCCCGTGCCGGCCGAGGGCTCGAGCATGAGATCGGCCGGGCCGATCGCAGCGGCGCTGGCGGCGACAAACCCGAGCGCGAGCGGCGTCGAGAATTGCTGCAGCGCCTGGCTCTCCTCGGATCGGCGGGTATGAGTGGGAAGAAGTGCCGCGATCTTGTTGAGCATGGACAGTTCAGCAGCCGGAGACCCAGCCCGTGCCCGAATGGCCGGGCCGAACTTGCGCATGAACAGCACGGTCGCCGCCTCGCAGGCCTCGTAGGCGGTCTTCCAGTCCCAGGCGCCGGCCGCATCGGAGCCGCCGAAGACGTGCTCCATGGCTGCGCGCAGGATGCGCGCGGCGCTCCAAGCTCAGCTCGGCCAGAAGACGATGGGCCAGATCTACACCGAGCGGCGCATTGCTCTCGCCATCCCTGCGGTCGAGATGAGCCAGCATCGGGCGTGGGTGTTCAAGACCCCGCACCTTCCCGGGACCAATCATCGCGACGACAACTACAGCTTGGTGGATGTTTGCCTCGCAACATCGGCAGCTCCCGTGTACCGCTCGCTTGCGGCCGTCAACCATCCTGCAACAGTCGCGCCAGCCAACGAGCAAGATGCGCTGAACCAGTTCCGGGACGAGACCGACGGTTTCAACATGTTCGTTGATGGCGGGTTGTGGGCGAACAATCCTGTACTGGTCGGTCTGGTCGATGCGCTCGATCTCACCAAATCCGGTCAGGAAATCGAGATCTTCTGCCTTGGGACCTGCCCGATGCCGGCAGGCGAGCAAATCTCGAAATACGCCACTCATCGCGGCCTGGCTGAATGGAAATTCGGCGGCGAAGCGGCCGCGCTTTCCATCGACGCCCAGCAATTCGCGTTCGACCATGTCGCCAAGAAGCTGGCGCGTCACGTCGACCGCAAGTGCACGATCATCCGTTTCCCCAGTGAAAGGGTGCCAGCTGCCCTGATCCCCTATCTCGGTCTGGACGAGACGCGCCCCGAGGCAATTCAGGCCCTCGTCAACCAGGCGCGCACGGACGCCGACATGACCAACAGCAAATGTGCGTATGCGAACAGCGATCCAGAGGCGGCTCTGATTTGCGCGCTGTTCAGCTCGGCGCCGCCACGTACCGAGCCAGTCACCGAGGGGTCGTCGAAGACAGCAAACACGGTGGCAGGCTAGCAACAGGAAAGAGGACGTAGAACATGTTCGATTGTGCAAAGGACCTATTGGCATATCACAACGAGAAGGTGACCTTGCCGCAGGCAGAGCAGACCGATATGCGCAACCGGCGAAACGCCAATCGCGATCGTCTCAAGAAAGGTCTCAGCAGCGCGGGGAAGCCTGCGCCGCGGGAGTTCGTCGTTCAGGGAAGCTACGCCATGAAGACCATGACGCAGCATCCCGGCAAGGACTACGACATCGACGACGGCGTCTATTTTCACAAGGAAGATCTCGTCGGCGAGCGCGGTGCGGAAATGTCTGCTCTGCAGGCGCGTCAGATGGTGCGGGACGCTCTAGATGATGGATCGTTTAAGAAACCGCCGGAGGTCCGGAAAAACTGCGTGCGGGTCTATTACGAAGCCGGTTTTCATGTCGACGTACCGGTCTATCGACGCGTCACGACCAAGAACCTCTGGGGGAATGAAACGTATCACTACGAGCTCGCGGCGAGCGATTGGAAGCGCTCGGATGCGCGCGCCGTTGCGTCGTGGTTCGAGGCCGAGAACGACCGCCAGAGCCCCGATACCGGCAACGGACGGCAGCTTCGCCGCATCGTGCGGCTGATCAAGAAATATGCCCGCAGCCGCGACAGCTGGAAGGGCCAGGTCCTGAGCGGCTTCGGCATCACCAAACTGGTGACGGAGCGTTATCGTGCCGATGCCGGCCGGGAGGACAGAGCGCTTTACAATACGATGGTCGCAATCCGGGATCGGCTGCGCGGATCTCTCGTAATCGATCACCCTGTCACGCCGAACGAAACAATCACCTCCGGCCCAGACGATGCGCGTGCACGATTTCTGCGCGATAAGCTTTCGGAAACAATCGATAATTTGGCGCCGCTCTTTGAGTACGGGTGCACGCGGCAACAAGCCTTGAAGTGCTGGGACAAGGTGTTTGCAACCACCTTCTTCAGTGACCGGGCGGAGTCGCGGGCGCAGGCTGGGGCGAGCCTGTTGGGCGTTGGTACTGTCGTGCCGGCGGCAGCTCCGCTGGCTTTCCCGAAGGCGCCTCGCGTTGATGACAAGCCGCGTGGATTTGGCTGATGTGGTGGGTGCAGGATCCTGTCCGCCTGAAGCAGGAAGTTGCAGCCATCGAGAGGCTGCAGATCGACCATTCGTGGCTCACAACCGCAGTACCTCGGGCGCTTCCGGCGTTTAGGCTTGGTTTCGACTTCGACATCACGGTCAGCGGAGTAACCCATCCATTTCTGCTGACTTATCCGGCGTTGTTTCCGGCAGCACCTCCGCAAATCACGCCACGAGACGGCCGGCGCCTATCTGGGCATCAGTATGGCGACGGCGGCGAGCTTTGCCTTGAGTACCGGGCCGACAATTGGGACCCTGCCTTTAGCGGCGCGATGATGATCGAGAGCGCTCACAGGCTCTTGGTGGCCGAAGATCCTGACACGCAGCACCGGGCACCGGCGCCTTCAGCACATCGCACATCAATTGGTCAGGACTTGCGAAGCCAGACATTTCGGTTCTTGGTGACGCGAAGCCTACTCGAGCATGTGGGTACCCTTCCCTGCCCCAGCATTCAGCAAGGCTTCGTTAAGGAAGCGCAGCCCCCGAAAAAAATCTGGACGGCGCATGTTGGACGACTTGGCTCGGAAACAGCACCAGACTGGCTCGAAACGGGCCTATCCGTCCCTGGAACTGCCGGTGAAGCATGCCTCCTGCTGCGCGTCGCAACTCTCGACAGCGTGCCCACACGGCCAGACCACGCGGCATTGGAGCGATTGGTCCAAGACGCTGGCGGAACGCCAGCGGAGTTCTTTGATGATCATTCGAACCGCTTTGTGGTGCTCGCGACCGAGCATTCGGCACGAGCGTTCTTTTCATATCCGAAGGCCGGCGAACGGCATGTGATTCCCTACCAGACCGCCGACTTCTCGGACGACGTGGGCGGCCGCTTACCACCCAGCTACGCAACGCTTCAGTCAAAAAAGGTGGGGCTTGTCGGCTGCGGGTCGCTCGGCTCGAAGATTGCCGCAAGTCTTGCCCGGTGCGGTGTGGGCGCAATCGTCCTAATAGACGATGACATCCTGAAGCCGGGCAATTTGCTGCGTCACGAGCTCGACGGAGGCAGTGTCGGCGCCCACAAGGTAGAAGCGCTCGAGGCTCGCTTGCTGGCCCTGGCGTCAGGCATAAAGGTGCGAGCGTTTCGTGTCGCGCTGGGCGGCCAAGAATCCTCGGGCGGCACAGCAATCGTGCTCGATAAGTTGGCCACCTGCGATCTCTTGATTGATGCCACCGCAGATGCCCACGCCTTCAACTTTGTCGCCGCGGCGGCGCGCAGCGGTCTTCACCCGATGGTGTGGGCGGAAGTCTACGCGGGTGGCATTGGTGGCTTTGTAGCCAGGGTGAGACCTGATAAAGAGCCGCCGCCGCATTCGGCCCGGCGGCAATATCTTGCCTGGTGCCACGATCAGGGCGTCCCTTGGCACGGCGACGATCGTGAATACGGTGCGGCCGGCCCGGACGATCGGCCTCTTATTGCGGATGACGCCGACGTTGCCGTGATCGCCGCGCATGCGACGAGGCTGGCGCTCGACACGTTGATTCAGCCCGCGGAATCGGCTTTTCCTCATCCGGCCTATGCCGTTGGTCTCGCTGCAGCCTGGATCTTTGCCGCCCCCTTCGACACTAGGCCGATCGACTTCGTTCCTGATGGACCATGGTCTACATCCACTCCAGAGAAAGCAGAGGAAGCCATCGATTTCATGGTTGCGCTCTTGAAGAAGGCCAAGGATGAAGGTCGAACAGACACCGGAGGTTGAACGGCGCATTCGACTAGCTCTTCGCAAGGCCGGCCGTCGTGAGATCGGCGGCATGCTTATGGCCGAACAATTGTCTCCCGACCATTTTCGCATTGTCGACTTCTCAGTCGATGGCTTTTCCGGCTCACACACGCACTTCCGCCGAGACCCGCAGATTCATCGAGCGACGCTCGATGATTTCTTCGAGCGCACCGGTCGGGACTACGAGCGCTTCAACTATCTTGGCGAATGGCACTCTCACCCTTCGTTCTCCGTGAGGCCGAGTGCCGAAGACGTCGCCACCATGACGGACATTGTCCAATCCCCTGGGTCGCCCATTACCTTTGCAATGCTGCTAATCGTACGTCTCCGGTGGCGGTATTGGCTGGACTACTCACTGATTGCCTTTGTGGCCGCTCGAGACAGCGTTGAGCTGCGATTGACGAAGTCGTCTGCCCGCTCGGCTCCCGGCAGGTGCCAAGCTCACTACTGAGAAGCGCAGCGATCGTTCACGCCGACAAAAGCACGTATTTCTGCGACGCCACACTTCGCCCAAACGCGCCGGCCCACGAGATGGCTCGCCGTACATGCCCAAACGTCGCTAACTGCACGCCGGCGGGTTGAGTTGTTCGGCTCAGCGTCAACGCCGATGTTGATGTCTCGGCTAATTTCCTTGACGGCCTTCGCAAGTTGAAGTGGTCGCGGGAGGACGCAGCTATCCGAACTTACGAACACAAAAAAAGCCGCCCGTTAGGGGCCGCTGTTCTGTCTAACTTGACTTCGCAGGTTGAGGTGGTTGCGGGGGAGGGCAACCAGCTTTACTTGCTTCTCCCAGCGGCCGCCTAGATTCAAGGCGCGAGCCCGCAACCACTGAGACCAACATTCATTGGTCACTCCCATACGACTGATTATACCCATCTTGCAGCCCATTTTTGACTGCATGATATTCCCACTTCGTTGCTAGGGTAACCGATTTTCACACAAGCTCCTTGAGACCCTGTCCAATCGCTACTGTACCCACTTGCATACGCCGATTCAGTTGGGCGCAAGGGGCGAGATGGCAAGGTGTCTCAGTGTCGATACTTAAAGACCGACCCAAGCCATCTCCCGAATCGCAGGAGACGCAGGGCATTAGCCGTGACAAAGACTGTTGCGCCGTGTCGGCGAGAATCGCCACACAGAGCGGCGTCGCTTGGAGGACAAGTCGTGGCGAGAAAGTCACCTTTCAAGTGGAGGGCGAGCGTGATGTTCTTCCATATGTTCGAAAGTGCCGCGCGCGCGACAAGCTGACAAGCGCGGCGACATCGCCAACCCGACCTGAATAATGCCGCATCGGCCGTTTCGAGGGCGACGTCCGTAGTGCGCCGGCGCATTGTCGAAGGACAGGCCGCGCTCCCAACGGCCGGATCTACAGCGACGAGATGCGGCCGATGCGACTTCATCCGTCACGCGCAGCTTCAATGTTGATGTCACACGGGAGTTGATTCTGTAGTGGCTACAGGCTGTAGGTACAGCAAGCGACTGAGTCCACGCACTTGAGGCCAATTATGAATGAGCAGGTGATAGGCCTGATCGGGGACGCTTGGCGCGCTCAAAGGAGTGGCGCAGGCGCAGTCGTTCAACACTACGGGGCGCGTCTTGCCGGCTGGCCACCTAGGCGCTGCAAGATACACAGTGGCAGAACCGAGAGGGACTATTATGCCGTCAGACGTAAGCTACACGCCAGCTGCCGGACATCACTGGCTCACGCCTTTCTACGATTTCGGTGTCGCAGTGCTGACGCGCGAGGGCCGATGGCGGAGTGCTCTTGTCGAGCAGCTCCACCCTGATCCTGCCGACGTAATCGTCGACATTGGCTGTGGCACGGGTTCGCTTCTTGTGCGGGTGGGGAAGACCGCGCCGTCTGTCCAGCTCATAGGGATTGATCCGGACCCGGCCGTGCTGGAGAGGGCGCGGAAACGATTTGTGGACGCTGGCCTCTCGATCGAGCTTCACGTCGGCTTCGCGCGGCAGACGGCAAAGTTGTTGGATGGACGGCGTCCGACAAAGATCTTGTCGAGTCTCGTGTTTCATCAGGTGCCGATGGCTGAAAAGAAGGCCGCGCTTGCCTCAACGTATGCTGCGCTCGGTGCCGGCGGCGAGCTTCACATTGCGGATTATGGCCGTCAGCGCACCCGCCTCATGCGAGTTCTCTTCAGAAGCGTAATCCAGAATCTCGATGGACGCTTGAACACCGAACCCAATGCGCGTGGAGTTCTGCCGGAGCTGATGCATGGCGCCGGTTTCCGGAACGTGGAGGAAACGGTTGTCATTCCAACGCTTAGCGGTTCAATCTCTCTCTATCGCGCGATCCGCCCATCGTGACGCGCGAACTTCCCCGAGTGACGGGGTGTTGTCACGGCACAGTGCCTATTCGCTCTGTCACGTCGACTCCAGTGCCCGGGAAGTCAATCACGCACCCGCCTTCGCGAAGTCTAGGTGTTCGCTCGACAATGGTCGGCCCGAAGCCGGATCGCTGGAGCCATTACGCTAAGGCTCAAGGCCGGCCCTGCAATGCCTGCTCCCGAAGTGAGGATGGCCTTGTCCGTAAGGGTTCATGCGCTACTTCTCGCACAAAGGATGCCCACTCGACATCCCACAGTAGAACAAGAGCAAGAGCCTACGTAAGTAAAGCCGCCTAAGATCACAGGCGTGAGCATGGAGCTGCGCCGCTGTGCGCGGACCGGACGCAAGGCGGTCACCGGATGGCGCCCTATCGGATTCCATACGGGCGAGTGTGCCTTGGCTGCCTCAGCTTTTCACGGATCGGGTCGGTCAGGCTGGCAGGGATAGATAGGGTAGCCCTTTATTTTGGGGAGAGTAGCGAGAAATCGTTGCTGAAAGCGCCCCTTGCTTCTGTAGCGGCTACAGGAATTATGATCTTCTGAAAAGAAAGCAGCTGGGGGCTGAACTCGAATCGCGACACCAAGGAGCCAATGATGAAAGTTGATGACGCGACGATGGGCCTTTCAAGATCGCTGCGCTTTCAGGTCGACGGCTTGGATTGCCAAAACGAGGTTCGCCTGCTTCGCGCGGCGGTCGGGCCAGTCGTCGGCGGCGACGACAAGCTGTCCTTCGATACTCGAGCCGGTGTCATGGAGGTGATCTCCGAGAGCGTTCCGATAGTCGACGCCATTCAGCGGGCGGTCGCAACGACCGGGATGCACGCGCATCTCCTAGGTGAACTGGAGCAGCAGCCTGCACCGACTTTGCTGTTCCGGATCGAGGGGCTCGACTGCAAGAACGAAGTTGCCATGCTCAAGCGTGAGGTTGGTCCGCTCGTTGGGAGCGAAGCTTGGCTGTCGTTCGATACGGCGAAGGGGCTCATGACGGTCGCGCCGCAACGGCAGGCGACAGTCGACGATATCGTCAGCCGCGTCGACACGACCGGCATGCGTGCCTCCGTTTCTGCGGACGACACGGCCGAAGCAATGTTGTTCCGCGTTGTTGGACTCGACTGCAAGAACGAGGTTGCAGCGCTCACGCGTGAACTGGGTCCGCTCGTCGGCGACGACAAGCTTGCCTTCGACACCGAGCAAGGCACGATGACCGTTGCTCCCCAGAGCCGGGCGGCACTCGACGCGATCCAGGAAGCTGTGGAGCGAACGGGTATGCGCGCCGAGCCCTGGTTGCCGCCGGCAGTTTCCCTTGGCGCGCCCGTCAGAGTACCTGAGCGTCCCGCATCCAGCGGTGCCGCAGAGCCGCAGGAGGCGCTCAACTCGCCGCCCCCAACCCTTTTGCCCGGCCAAGTTATGTTTCGCATTCACGGCATGGACTGTGCCGACGAGATCGCGGCATTGAAGCGTGAGGTTGGGCCGCTGGTCGGCGAAGACAAGCTCGCCTTCGATCTCCTCAACGGCCGCATGTCGATCGACATGACGCCGGATGCGGCACTCGAATCCCGAGTAGAGAAGGCTGTGGCACGCGCTGGACTGCGCGCCGAGCCCTGGATCGAAGGCGGCACCAGCGAAGCTGCGCAGGCCGAAGAGCGCCGCAGGCGAGTGCAATCGTGGCTGACCATCGCGAGCGGCGTGTTCACGGCAATGGGCTTTGCGATCCATGCTTGGCTGGGCGGCGGCGTCATGGCGGCTTTCGAGGCGGGTGAACACGGCTCGGGGTCGACCCCGCTGCCCAGCGTGGCGTTGTACACGTTCGCGGTACTCGGTGCGGCACGTTACGTCGCGCCCAAGGCTTGGCTCGCCGCCAAGCGGCTTCGTCCCGACATGAATCTGCTGATGATGGTGGCGGTTGCGGGCGCCATTGGAATCGGTGCCTGGTTTGAGGCTGCCACGGTTTCGTTCTTCTTCGCGATGGCGCTGGCGCTCGAGGCTTGGAGCCTTGGTCGCGCGCGCCGCGCGGTTGCTGCCCTCATGGAACTCGCGCCCGCCACGGCACGCGTCAAGCTCGAAGACGGCTCCGAGCGCGATGTCCCGGCGACCGAGGTTCGGGTTGGCAAGCACATCATCATCCGGCCAGGGGACAAGGTACCACTCGACGGCCGGGTTGCCGCCGGCGAAAGCGAGGTCAATCAGGCGCCGATCACCGGTGAAAGCATTCCGGTACTGAAGGCGGAGGGCGACCAGGTCTTTGCCGGCACCATCAACGGCGAGGGTGCCCTCGACATCGTGACCACCAAAGCGGCAAACGACACGACACTCGCCCAGATCATCCGGATGGTCGGCTCGGCACAGAGCCGACGCGCGCCAAGTGAGCAGTGGGTGGAGAAATTCGCGCGCATCTACACGCCTGTCGTGATGGCGCTTGCCGTCGCAATCTTTTTGGCTCCACCGCTGCTGCTGGCCGGCGCCTGGGACGTCTGGTTCTACCGTGCGCTGGTGCTCCTTGTGATCGCTTGCCCCTGCGCCCTCGTGATTTCGACGCCAGTGACGATCGTGGCTGCACTCGCCGGCGCGGCGAAACAGGGTGTCTTGGTGAAAGGCGGCATTCATCTCGAAACGCCCGCGCACCTCAAGGCCGTTGCGATGGACAAGACCGGCACGCTCACCGAAGGGCGGCCACAGGTCGTCGAGATCGTGCCGCTCGGCGGCCGTAACGAAACCGACGTTCTCGGCTTGGCCGCGGCCCTGGAGGCGCGCAGCGGGCATCCGATTGCGCGCGCCATCCTGGCGAAAGCCGCCGAACTCAAGATCGCCGCCGAACCCGCCGAGGGCGTCCAAGCCATCGCTGGCCGAGGCGTAACCGGGCGAGTGGCCGGTCGCGAGACGTGGCTCGGCTCGCGACGCTATCTTGAGGAGCAGGGCATCAACTCAGATGCAGTTCTTCTGCGGGCCGATGCACTTTCAAGCGCCGGTCGCACCATCGTCGGGGTGGGCATTGGGCAGGAGATCTGGGGTCTCGTGGCCGTTGCCGATGCCGTCAGGCCGGAAGCGAGGGACATCGTAACGGCGCTGCACCTCGCAGGCATCAAACACGTCGTGATGCTCACAGGCGACAATCGGGCGACGGCAGAAGCGATTGCGAAGCAGACGGGCATCGACGAGGTCCGAGCGGAGCTTCTACCGGCCGACAAGGTGGCAGCCGTCGAGGATTTGGTCCGGCGCCACGGGTCGGTTGCCATGGTCGGCGACGGGGTCAACGATGCTCCGGCGATGGGGCGTGCTAATCTCGGCATCGCAATGGGCGCCATGGGCAGCGACGCCGCCATCGAAACGGCCGATGTGGCGCTTATGTCGGACGATCTGTCCAAACTTCCTTGGCTCGTGCGCCATTCGCGCGCGACTCTCGCCGTGATCCGGCAGAACGTTGCGTTTTCCATCGCCGTGAAGCTCGTGTTCACAGCTCTGACGGTGATTGGTCTCGCATCGCTATGGGGTGCCATCGCCGCCGACGTTGGCGCGTCACTTCTGGTCGTTCTAAACGGTCTGCGCCTGCTCAACCGTGGCCAGACGATGGACGGTCCATCGACGGGATCTGGAGTTCCGACGCGCGTGCATCAACGGCCCGCGGTTGCTGCAGCAGGCCCAGCGCGCTGATTGTGGCATACAGGTATTCGACCTCGATGACGACCACCCGCAACAATCGTCACTGCGGTAGACGGTGCGATGGCATCCGGATGAGGACACATTGACCGTGCAATCTGGAACATTGCCGCATCGAGCCACTTGGACTGGCGTTGCTTTTGCCATCGCTCTCGGGATCGACTTCGTCACCAAATGGCTGATTGTCAACTTTGTGATGGTGCCGCCGCGCACAATCGAGATCGCACCATTTTTCAATCTTTCTCTCGGCTTCAACACCGGCGTCGCCTTCGGGATGTTTCGCGAGCTTTTCTTTGAGCGTCCGCTCCTGCTAGCCGGAATCAGTGCGGTCATAGTGACAGGATTAATGGTCTGGGCCATCCGAGCCGAAAAACGCCTTGAGACTATCAGTGCCGGCCTGATCGCCGGCGGCGCCGCCGGCAATGTGGTTGATCGACTGCGTCAGGGCGCGGTGACCGATTTCCTCGATTTCCATGTCGGCGATTGGCATTGGCCGGCCTTCAATATGGCGGACGTACTGATCGTCACGGGCGCCACCCTGTTGATGACTGCCTCCCTCTGGCGAACGAGATCCATTAAGGAGGGCCTTGATCGAGCAGGGACCCGCTGAATGAGACGATGAGGGTCCGATGACCTGGACAGCTTCCTGCCTCAAGGCGGCACTCCCTTTCTGCCGCCTCAACCCGCGCCAATCCCGCAGGGCAATCGAGGCGGCGACTATGACGAGCGCGGCTACGATCGTCGCGATGATTGTGCTGATCGCGGGCGTCGGCGCCGCCGCGGCTCCCTCGGAGACGCGTTCGACTGACAATAGGAGCGGATAACGCGGCTGTCGGGCGCGTCATCGCGCGGTGCCAATTCGTCGAATTGACTCCGGCGATTGGCACTGGCTTGGCCTTTGTCGGGTCACGAGACGCTCCACAAAATTGCTTGTCTCCCGAGAGGTTTCGCGGTCAGGACATCGCGAGAGAATCAAAGGTTGTTGTCGCGGCCATTGTCCTTGCTTTGCATGTCACAAGCATACATCCTGTAGAAACTACAGAAACAGGCGAGGTGGCCGGCAATGATGTCCATCGGCACGCTTTCGAAGCAAAGTGGCGTCCACATTGAAACCATTCGCTACTACGAGCGCGCCGGCGTATTGCCGAAGGCACGCCGCGCGCCCAACGGCCGCCGCATATACGGCAACGAAGATGCTGGCCGACTGGCCTTCATCCGTCACGCGCGCGAATTGGGGTTTGAACTGGTTTCCGTACGGGCTCTGCTTGCCCTGCAAGAGAAGCCCGAACTGTCCTGCAAGGCGGCATCGGACCTGGCTTCGGCCCAGCTTTCAGCTGTCGAGAGCCGGCTGAGCCGCCTCACCGTGCTGCGTGATGAACTAAGACGCATGGTGCGTGCCTGCAAGAATGGCCGCGTTGTTGATTGCCGCGTGATCGATGCGCTCACCAACATGCGCTGATGCTCGGTCGGCTGCCTCAGTTCTCAGCTGGTGGCGGAGCCAGCTCTATATTGATCGTTGCCGGGTCGGCAGCTGGTGCCGGAGTCCGCGTCACGATTTGCGGTACCGCAATAAGGAGCCCAACCATCAAGATCTGCAGAGCCAGAAACGGCACGGCTCCCCAATAGATCTGCGACGTAGAAACGGAGGACGGCGTTACGCTTCGAAGATTGTAGAGAGCGATTCCAAAGGGCGGATGCATGAAAGACGTCTGAAGGTTGACGGCGAGCAGCACCGTGAACCACACCATGTCGATGCCGAGATGGCGCGCGATCGGCGCGATCAGCGGCAGCACGATGAAAGCGATTTCGAAGAAATCCAAAAAGAACGCCAGGAAGAAAATCGCCACGTTGATGAATACGATGAAGCCCACTTGGCCTGCGGGCAGAAACGTGAAGAGAGATTCGATCCAAAGATGGCCTTCAAGGCCACGGAACACCAACATGAAGAAGGATGCTCCGAGCAATAGAAAGATGATACCGGAACACAATATGCCGGTCACATCCATTGCTTGGCGAAGGTTGCGCCCGGTCAACTTTCGCGTTGCCAACGCCAGCAGCACTACGGCGACGACCCCAATGGCTCCGCCCTCGGTCGGCGTCGCTACACCGAAATAGATTGCTGCCAGCACGGCAGACACTATACCCAACGGCAGTACGGCCGCGCGCACAACCTCAAGGACTATCTGCGACCGTGGCGCAACATACCTGCCCAATGTGGAAGGAGCGCGCTCGGGCGACAGGCGCGTGACGAGGAAGATGTACGACAGATACAAAGCGACAAGGAGTGCCGCCGGCAAGAGCGCGCCTCGATAGATCTCGAGAAGAGACACTTCGAGCTGCTCTGCTAGAATGATGAGAACGAGGCTTGGCGGAATGACCTGAGCAAGCGTGCCGGCCGCGGCTACCACCCCAGTGGCAAGTTTCGGATCGTATCTTGCGCGCAGCATCACGGGCAGCGATATGAGCCCGATGGCAACCACCGACGCTGAAACGAATCCGGTGATCGCAGAGAGGGCTGCTCCAACAACAATGGTTGTGTACGCCAACCCGCCGGAAAGACGCCCGAATAAGCGATTCAGGGCTGTGAACATTTCCTCGGCGATCCCGGTGCGCTCCAGCAGCATTCCCATAAAAATCAGCAGCGGCAGCGCCAGCAGGTTGTCGTTGTTGAACGTCCCTTGAATGCGGAAAAGCATATTGTTCAAGAAGGTAACGTTGAAGTGGCCCGTCGTGACGCCGATGGCGCCGAATGCGCCAGCGACCGCCGCCAGGGAGAAGGCAACCGGAAACCCGGCGAAGAGTACCAACACCAGGCAGAGGAACATCGCCGGCGCAAAGATTTCCGTCATCTCAGCGGTCCTCGATCAGTCTGCGCCGGTGCATCGGTCGCGGAAGAACGCCCCTGAGACACGCAACGCAGCGGATGGCTTCGGCGATGCCTTGCAGAGCGAGCAGAAGAAATCCAGCCGGGATGAAGCCCTTTATGATCCATGCAGGAATGTGACTGGTACTTTCCCGCGTCGCCCGGCTTTCACCCGAAAGAAAGGCGATGACGAACTGCGGCAGGCTCACCCATACGAGGGCTGCGCATACCGGCAGAAGAACGAGGCAAATTCCAATGAGATCCAGCCAGGCAAGGCCCCGTTCGCCCAGCCGGCCGGCCAGGATGTCGATCCGCACGTGCTCGTCTCGTTGAAAGGTATAAGCAGCCATCAGCAAGACCACGGCGGCGAAAAATTGCCATTGGAGATCGAACGCCGACGCCCACGCCAGAGAGAAGAATTTGCGGCTCAGAGCGTTTGCCGTGATGAGGACGGCGTTCGCGAGCAATCCCCAACGTACGAACTGAGAGACGGTTCTATTTAGACCGTCGATTGCGTGCGCCAGGCGTAGCAACACACGCATTTTCAGCGGCTCCGTTTCAGGTCGCAAAGGTCGTGCCCGCAGGGAGATCGCTGCCGCCGGCACATGCAAGCGCATGGTGCACCCTGTAGCCACTAAAGGATCAAGAAGGAAAGTATCCTCGGTGCTTGCACCGCGTTTTCCCTGGCGCTGCACTTCTGAAGCGCGGAGCGTGTCCACGCCACGAATCACAACGCCACCGATCTGCTGGCAACGTCAATGCACGAGGCTCAAAAGACGAATGTGCAGCGACAATCAGAGCGCTTTGGCACCTTCTGATCGCAAAATAATGTGCCGCTTCAGCCCTCTGAATCCGTGCGCTGCGCGGAAGCGAGACGCTGATTGTTCCAGAAGCCAATCAGGAGCAAGGCGGTCATCGCGACCTGCGCTGGAGTATCCTGGAAGTAGACCATCGGTCGACGACGATCGTTCAATCCGCTATTCTTTGAAAGTAAGTCGCATTGGCGATGAAGTGGCGGGCTATGACAATTCGGGCGTTGGCGTTCTGTTTCCTGCTGTCCCTCCAGTTGATCTCCGGAGTCGCAGTCCGCGCGGACACGGATTCGGTTCTGACCATATGGCGGCTGCTCGACTATGTCGCGGTCGACTACCGCGAGGCCGTCCGCGATGGCGAGGTCATCAATGCGGACGAGTACGCCGAGATGGTTGAATTTGCGAGTACGGCGAAAGGCAAGCTGGATGCCTTGCCATCGTCCGGCGAGAAGGGAGCTCTCCTGAAACAGGCCGCCGACCTCCAGGCCGCGATTGAGCGGAAGGCGGCGCCAGAGGTTGTTGCCACCTTGTCGCGATCGTTTGCCGCGGACCTGGTCAAAGCCTACCCGGTCCCGCTGGCCCCGACCGTGGTACCTGAGTTCCAGCGCGGGAAGGCACTCTACGCCGAGCATTGTGCGAGTTGCCATGGCGTAAGCGGCAACGGCAAAGGGCCGGCCTCGGAAGGCCTGAACCCGCCTCCCATCGCCTTCACCGACAAAGAGCGTGCCGGGGAGCGCAGCATCTTCGCGCTCTACCAGGTAATCGGCCAGGGAATCGACGGGACAAGCATGGCAAGCTTCGCGCATCTGCCGTCCCAGGACCGATGGGCTCTCGCCTTTTATGTGGGTTCGCTTGCCTATCCCACCGAGGATGCGGCCAGGGGCGAACAGCTGTGGAAAGCGGACCCAGGCCTGCGTAGCCGCACCACGCTGGCGAGCTTGGTCGGCGACAGGCCGGTCACGCTCGCGGCTACGCTCGGCGAAGACACGGCCAACAGGCTCACCGCTTATCTGCGGCGCAATCCCGATGCCGTAGTTCAGACGTCGAACGCCTCGCTCGCCTTGGCACGCTCGCGACTGTCCGAAGCAGTTCTGGCCTATGAGAAGGGCAATCGCGCGGCGGCTACGGATCTGGCTTTGTCGGCTTATCTCGACGGCTTCGAACCGGTCGAGAAATTGCTGGCAGTCCACGATGGCGCATTGATGCGGCGTATCGAAGCCGCGATGGGCGAGCTTCGATCCACCCTTCAGCGCGGCGAGGCGGTGGAAGACATCCGCAGCCAGGTCAGGGTGCTGGATGGATTGTTCAGCGACGCCGAGGCCGCGCTCGATCCTCGGCAAGCGACGGCGGCGTCCAGTTTCTTCGGCGCGTTCACCGTGCTGCTTCGCGAAGCGCTTGAAGCAATGCTGATCGTGATCGTGATGCTCACGCTTCTGCGCAAGACCGACCGGCGCGACGCCGAGCCCTACCTGCATTTCGGCTGGATTTCCGCGCTGGCCGCCGGCGCGCTTACCTGGGTAGCGGCGACCTACTTGATCGCGATCAGCGGTGCACACCGTGAAGTGACCGAGGGACTGGGTTCGCTGTTCGCAGCGGTCATCCTGCTCTGGGTCGGTATATGGATGCATGGTAAGAGCCAAGCGGATACGTGGCAGCGCTACATTCGCGACAAGCTCGGCCACGCCCTTTCGCGGCAGTCCGCCTGGGGGCTGTTCGGACTAACGTTCATTGTGGTGTACCGCGAAGTGTTCGAGACGATCCTGTTCTACGCCGCCATCTGGAACGGGGGGAACTCTAGCGCGGTCATCGCCGGCGCTGCGGCAGCGGTCGCCGTCTTGATAGTCATTGCCTGGGCCCTGCTGCGCTTCGGTCGTACTCTGCCGGTGGGCAAGTTCTTTGCGTACAGCTCGGCGCTGCTCGCCGTCCTCTGCGTCGTGCTGGTCGGCAAAGGCGTGGCCGCCCTCCAGGAGGCCGGATGGCTGCCTGTTACGCCTGTCGCCGCGTTCATCCGCCTGGAAGTCGTCGGACTCTATCCAACCGTGCAAGGTATTTCGGCGCAGGTCGCGACGGCGGCGATACTGCTGATCGGCTTCTGGCGCAACGAGCGCCGTCGTGTCGCGTGACAGGTCGCGACGATCATCTGGCACACAGCTCCACCATGACGGCGAAGAGCAGCGTGTCATAGCGCATGTTGCCGTACTCGCTCGAAGCTAGGCGTGACGTGATTTGAATCTACCCCCTAAGCCATTGAATTTAGTGAGGCCACACTTGGCAGCCAAAACAAAACCCCAACAACTCGTTGAAGCTTCTGTAGTTCTTCGTCCGATTTGGTTGCGGGGGCGGGATTTGAAACTACGATCTCAAGGCAATGAGGCTTCTTTAGCGGCCGATCCGCCCCAATTGCACTCCATAACACGCCGGAGCTAGCGCCAGCATCACAGGCTCTTGGCTTTGTAACCGTCGAAGACGTAGATCGACAAATCTAGGCGATGGGAGCCGTGTCGATGACGTCAAAACAACATCAGCCGGAGCGCGATCAGCGTCACCCTGGCCGCCGTCTCCCCAGCGAGTGCGCTTCAACACCTTGTCGAGAGATGGAAAAGCCCGCTCGTGCAGCTTGGCCTGATCATTCGATCATGGGAGAAATTTGCGACGCACTTGCGCGAACCATGAGTAACAAAGGCATCGGCAAGCAGCGTCGTCTCGTCGAATTTAAGGACGGTTGCCGCTATGGAAAATTCGGAAAGACCAAAGCGTACGAATTGATCGCCCAGCAGCGGATCAGGGCCTATAAAATGGGAGGCAAGACCATGATCGACCTCGACAGCGTGGACGAATTTCACGCTTCGCTGCCCAGGGTCGAATCAAGAACAAGCTAGGCCGCGGACCTGCCTAGCGAGACGGTGAGCCTCCCGTCGCGAAGGCTGTCGAGCCGGTCAGCCCAGTGCTGCATCAAACGTACACGCTCGGTCCAATACTCCGCTCGGTTATAGATGCTGCGAATCTTGTTCTTGTCGCCCTTGCCAAGTTGGCGCCGCACCACCTCGTCGCGTCGCCGCCGCTTCTTTTCCTCCGTGGAATGGGCAAGTTGGGATTCAACGACATCGCCGTCGAACGCACCCTCCTCGTTGAGCAAGGTCGACGCTGTCGAACGGAAGCCGTGCGCGCAATGGTCGCCTCCGGGACCGGTATCGTAGCCCATGATCCGTAGAGCCTTGTTGAGCGTGTTGTCAGACATAGGCACATCATCATCGTATGAGAACAAGTAGCGGCATCGGCCGCTCAACGGCCGCAGCTTCAAAAGAATAGCGAGCGCCTGGCGGGAAAGAGGCACTTCGTGATCATCGCGCATCTTCATCTTCTCGGCGGGAATCAACCATATCCGGTTCGCCTCGTCGAATTCGGTCCATTCCGCTAGCCGAAGCTCGCCCGGCCGCACCATGGTCAAGGCGATCAGCTTGAGCGCGTAGCGCACTAATCCGCCGTTTTTGGCGTCGTAAACTTCAATGCGGCGCATCAGGTCGCCAACCTCGTCCGGGTCGGTCAGAGCCGGACGCGGGTTTGCCTTGGGTGCCTTGGTAAGCGCGTGCTTCAAATCGCGGGTGGGATCGCTGCTGCAATACGACGCGCCAATACCAAATTGGAAGACCCGCGAGGCCGTCGAGCGCAGCCGGCCGACGGTATAGTAGCGGCCGCGGGCTTCGACGCGTCGCATCGCCGTCAGCAAATCGGGAGGCTCGATCTCACACAACGGTCGATCGCCGATCTCGCGATTGAGCTGGCCGAGATTCCAACGCTCCCGCTTGATCGTCGCTTTGGCCTTGTTTTCCTTCTCGAGCTTCTTGCTCACCCATTCCTCGCCGACCGTGCGAAAGGTGTGCTTGTGCTTCTCGTCGTCCTTTCGCTGCGCCTCGCGCACTGCGGCCGGATCCTGCCCCTGGTCTAGCAATTTCTCTGCGTCGTGCCGCTTCTCGCGGGCGGACTTCAGTCCGACGCCGGGAAAGGTGCCAAAGGACAGGTTCTTGCGTTTGCCGCCGAAACGGTAGCGGTAGAGCCACAGCCTAGTCCCATTGGGTCGCACCACAACGCTTAGGCCCTGGCCGTCAGCGAGCGTGTACTCCTTGTCGGCCGGCTTGGCATTGCGGATTTTGGTGTCGCTCAGTTCATCCATGGGAGAGGTCCCTCGTAAACTGCGAGTCGCCAGTGTACCCGGCCCTTCCAGCGTACCTACAGTGTACCCAGAGAAGCCGGATTCTTTCGGACGGCCGCGAACGGCGCCGAGCGTCAATATACGCTCAAAGCCTGATTTTACGAGCGTTCTGAGGGGTCGGCGAACGAGCGCGGACGACAAAGAACTAGTCTGGATGGAAGAATGGTGCCCCGAGACGGAATCGAACCGCCGACCCCATCATTACGAATGACGTGCTCTACCAGCTGAGCTATCGGGGCAGTGGCGGCGGGTTTAAGCGAAAGGGCGCGCGGGCGCAAGGCGCTGTTTTTGCCCGTTCTGGCGCCACCTTTCGGCCCCGACCGAAGCCTGCGGCGCGCGGGAAGGCTATAGAAGCCCCGCCATGACCACGCTCCTCTCGCTCCTGCCCCTCCTCCTCGTGCTGGGCCTGCTGGCCTCGGGCCGCGCCAGCGCGCTGGTCGCGGGCCGAGGCCAGCAGGCCCAGCACGAGGAGGAGGGGCAGGAGCGAGAGGAGCGTGGTC
>Ga0209066_10001868_pt1 | contig 26993 bp, 36 predicted proteins | sample All_14_2_FD_187198 | JGI IMG/M metagenome (GOLD analysis project Ga0209066, IMG submission 187198) | Freshwater microbial communities in response to fracking from Pennsylvania, USA - Allegheny Zone_MetaG_DW_15 (SPAdes) (version 2) ...
GACCAGCCCCGGCACGCGCGCGTGCCGGCGGAGACAGACCTGCGCAGCGGGCCGGCCGCGCTCAAGGAACTGTCCGTCGAAAACGGCTTTTTGGGCCAGAACTGGGATTCTTCAAAAGGCGGCTACCAGTCGCTGACTGTCGCCCCTTTCGCGTCCTTCGCGGGGGATCAGGCGGCGGCCTCCTGGCTCGTCAACTCCGCGTTTGCCGCAGACTGGCAGCAGTTCCAGAGCGAAGGGGTCGTGAAACCGCGCTGACCATTGAGCGGCATTTTCGCGTGTCCGCCTGGCGTGCGGTTGTGTCGGGCAGCGTCCCCGCTGCCCGTCGGCTGCGCTAAATTAGGCGGAGCATCAACACAAAGCGCGATCAAAGCCGCCACCTGCAGGACAAGAGAGTGTTTGTCGCGAGATTGACGGCGGGGAGCGGAGGACGGAGGGGATGCGGGGATTTTAACGCAGAGGCGCGGAGAAGAAACTCGAACGTTGAACATCGACGCGAGCGCGGGGAGTCAATGAATCAGGGCTGCGTCGAACGCCCAACGCTGAAGGAGGGAGCGGGAACTGGAAGGTGCTGACGGCGGAGATGAAGCGGTATGAGTATGAGATCGGCCCAACCGGGCAAATCTCTTACGCTGCACCCTCCAGTTACCACGCTGACTGCGTGATGGCGCTCGCCCTAGCCGTGTGAGGCTACCGCACGTTCGGCGTAGAGCCGGGTAGGATGATGCGGTTAGCCGATGGGAATCGGAGGGCTGAGATCAGAGGTCGGAGGATGGTGACGTTGGCTTAACGGTCACGGTGGCCGGCGGCGTATCTGCATACGGTCCACCGCCTCGTTCGGCGTCATTATCGTATTCTGAAGTGCGCTCTAACCCTTCGGCCCCACTTCGTGCGGCACATGATGTAAAGGCCGATGAAAACGCACGAACAGGAGAAAAGAAGCGGGACTTCGACAGTCGAGATGGAGAAGCCATACCGCATTGCATGGCTTCCGACACCTGCGAAGATTATGAAGAAGACGAGAAATACAATACGCAGCAGTACACTGGCAAGTTCGGTCAATGGCGAGCGCAGGATCACCCATGGAATCCCGAACATCATGGTGCCGATGAGAATGCCAAGGGCGTTCCGGATTGGGCTGATCATAGGACGGTAGAACAAGAGCAGCGGGAGCGTACCAAGGGAGACGACCAGAATGATACCACCCAACGTGGACATCACCCCGCCAGCGATGAGCCTTCCTCTATCGTTCCTTGTCATGAAACGTCTTTGCTCTGTGCCAGCCGAACCTCTTACTGAAGATCAAAAAAAGCAACTTTTTCGGTGCTGTGGATCAAGCCTGTGACTAGAAATCATCGGGATACGACTTGCCGGTGAGTTTTTTCGCACGCAATAGGGATCATTGCTAAGGATCTCGAAAACGCTTTGGCTCCGAACGCAACAACGTATTCAACCTTAACTATGGTTAGAGTACGCTGGAACAGTGTCGAAGTCAATGATGTGTTGATCCCGCGCCTTAAACAGGAGGCGCGGATATGGCACTAACGGTCTACACGAGCAAGGATAACGCATGGCGAGAGTATGTGAACCCGCTGCGGGGCCGCACAAACGTTCAACGCCCAACGTTCAACTTTCAACGCTCAAGTTCGGATTCGGCAAAGGCAGATGGGTGATGGTGTCCGAGGCGTTGCAGCGGGACTTCGATGTAAGACGTAGAGGGGACGTAGAGGGGTCGTGTGTCTAGATTCTAGTTTTTGATCTCTCCAAGCCTCTCAAGAACACGCTGATACAACAAGCCCTGTTCACGGTCCTTTTCCAGACGTTTCCCGATTGAGGCGCAGGCGTACGAAACCGCCTTGTCCTTCATTCCGGCTTGCTCACCTATCTCTCTCAGCGTGAGACCGCAACGTTTCCTGGCAACAAAGATCGCCAAATCCCTTCCAGTATCCCCATGCCTGTTCACAAAAGCATCCCAGGGCTCCCCTTTCGCCGCTGAAACCGCACCGGCAACCTCGCTGAACGGCAGCAGGCGTCTCCACCTGCGCTCGTCCGTGCGCCCACCGGCATTCTTCAGGACCCGCCTGCGGACATGGGATCAAATTACAAGATAAGCGAAAAGGATAGCAATCCCTAATCCTAGAATCTAGACACACAACCCCTTGCCGACCCGGTTCGCAGCCGGGGGTCGACATCGGGCAATCGTGATCGTTTAACGCGGAGTCGCGGAATTCTTTGCTGTGTTTGGATGAGGGTGAGTTGAATTTGGATTGTGGATGAAGTGTGGTGGATGAAACTTGAGCGGAAAGCAGTCTGTGTGTTACTGTTCATTCACGATTCGAGTTGTTGCTATGGCATTCAAGCCGGTTATGATCGGCCTGCCCGACACTCACTATTTGGGAGTTCATAAGGATGAGGACGATTGAGAAATTGGGCTATGATGATCATTTGGAAAAGATACTTTCCGCCGTGTTCGGGGTTATAGGGATACTCGCCATTCTTTTAAATCTAGGAATCAAGGGATTAACATGTGAAAACGTCCTCGATGCCGTGAAAGATGTAGCCGGATTAGTGGTTACGATTGCGGTCTTTCTGATTGCCAGAAAGTTGTACCGCGACCTGAGCTTTCAAGATTTTGCCGGTAAATTTGAGGAACACCTTCGTGATTGGGCTGAAAAGAACAGATATTTGATTAACACAGAACGCGTTCACGAGAAAAGAGGGAAAGACGAGAAAAGAACCTATTTCATGCTAATCGACCATAGTAATCTCGTAACTGCTGAGAAAGTGGCCGCTGAGATTGAGAGCAAAGAGGGCTCGTTTCTCACCCTGCCTGCAGTGGACCAAGTCGGCGGGATACGTCCGGAGATAACATTCAGACTCAATAAAGGAACGTTTTTACGGCAAAAAAAGTACAAAGACGTACGGGAGATTGTCGATCAATTCGTCAAACGGATTCGCGACGAATTTGAAGAAGAGCTTGGCATCACGGTTGAACCTTCGAAAGAAGATCAATCTGAAATCGTCGTAAGGCTGGACGATGTTGTTCGAACGGAGGCGAACGCCAAGAAACTGATTGATCTGGTTGATTTTGTAAAGACGATGGTCATAGCCTTGGCATGAAGTGCCGCTGAGATGACAGGGCCATCAATATCTGGAACTAATTCTCATGCGCGTTTGCATTCACCGAGGCAGCAAACAAATCGGGGGGAGTTGTGTTGAGGTCGAAAGTAGCGGCCATCGTCTGCTCGTCGACTTCGGGTTACCCTTGGACGCGCAGGAGAACCACAGGCAGTATCTTCCGAATATCGCGGGCTTGGACGGCAGTGACCCTTCCCTGTTGGGCATCCTGATCTCTCATCCCCATATTGACCATTTCGGTTTGCTGGGTCTTGTCTCGCCTGATATCCCGGTCGGCATGGGAGCCGCCGCACGCCGGATACTGAAAGCCGCTGCCCCTTTCCTGCCGGGGAAATGGACAGTACCAGCAAATGGGTGGGACTTTCAGTCAGAGCATGGGTTTGAGGTTGGGCCTTTTCGTGTTACCCCTTTTCTCGTCGACCACTCCGCTTATGATGCCTATGCGCTTCTCATCGAGAGTGACAGGAAACGCATATTTTACAGCGGCGATTTCCGCGCGCATGGCCGCAAGGCGTCATTGTTCGAGCGTCTGTTGGCCCACCCGCCTGCCGATGTAGACGCGTTGCTCCTGGAAGGTTCTTCAATCGGACGGATCGGCGACGATCAGCAGTTTTCAACTGAAGGCGACGTCGAGGAAAAACTCGTTCAAATCTTCTCCGAAACAGAGGGCATGGCGCTCGTTCAAACGTCGGCGCAGAACATCGACCGCGTCGTATCCATTATGCGGGCCTCCAAGCGGACGGGAAGACGGCTGGTTATCGACCTTTACACGGCTGCTATTCTTGAGGCGACGGGTAATCGGAGCATTCCCCAGTCCGACTGGCCGGAAGTCGCTTTGTTTATCCCACAGGCCCAGCGCATCCAGATCAAGAAAAACGCCTGGTTCGACCTGTTGAAACACCATGCCGCCCATCGGCTCTTCATCGAAGACCTTCATGATGCCCTCGGGAAATCAACCCTGCTGTTCCGCCCTTTGCATAGGTCCGACCTTGAAAAAGGAAAGTGCCTTACGGGTGCTGCTTACATCTACTCGCAATGGGATGGGTATTGGGATCAGGGTTCCTATGATGAGACCAAAGGGTGGCTGGAACGGCACTCTATCCCTAAACACAGTATTCACACCTCGGGGCATGCCAGTCCCGTAGACCTTAAACGATTAGTGGCCGCACTCAACCCCCGCAGGGTGGTGCCGATTCACAGTTTTATGCCGGAGCGCTATCCTGAGCTGTTTCCCAACGTCGAAACTCATCAGGATGGCCAATGGTGGGAGTCAAAATGAGAAAATTATCCAACTCCTTTATGAGTGATCTGATGCTTGCCGATGGCAATGGCAGGCTTTACCCCATCCTCGAGCGAGTCCGTCAGGACGAAACGCTTATGCTCGCAATTCGTGAAGATTACATCAACATCTACTATCGGGGTGGCAACCTTCTCAGGGTAGAAGAACAAACCAATGGCTCTTACCTGTCATTCTTTGATGATCAATACGACAAGTCGGGCAAGGGTTTCGGAGTGCCGGCACACATCGAAAACAACCGGGATGCGAAGCTATGGGTTGAAGCTTTTCCACGTCTAAAAGAGGCCATGGATCTGTTTTTAGCCAAGCACAACAAGCCGGAGCGTGAATTTCAGCAGGTCGTTGCCCGTGAAAACAATTGTTCGACCATCTCAAATGAAAGTGAATATTTCATCACTGACATTGAACTTGCCGATTCAGGTCTAGGGGCTCGCTTTGACATGCTGGCAATTTGCTGGCCCGCAGACAGTCGTACAACGGGCAGTAAATGCCGGGCGGCTATTATTGAGATGAAGTACGGTGACGGCGCTCTTGGGGGGACTGCGGGGTTGCGTAAGCATCTTGAAGATATCGACAAGTTGATTGCTGATCGCATTAAGTACGGAGAGTTACTCCAGACGATGGAGTCGCAGTTCAAGCAACTCCATGAACTGGGGATCCTCCGGTACAACGAGTGCAGCAACGGGGCAAAGGCCAAACTGGACGCGGGCGAAAAGCCTGACGTGATGTTTGTTCTGGCGAATCACAATCCCCGTAGCAAGGCATTGGAGACGATACTCTGCGATCCCGCATTTGACATGTATGAGCAGGCACAGCGGTTTACGCTGAAATTCTTTGTGGCAAGTTACTCTGGTTACGGCATGCATGAAGCTTGCATGTTTAGCCTTAACGAGTTCCGAACGATATTGAAAACCAACAGCAGAAAGCGCGGAACGGCCTGCCCTGCCTAGGAGTACTGTGGCGATTGACAGAAGGTCTACAAGAATGCCGCACGGGAAACCGCGCGGCATTCTTGTTTTCAGAGAACACGAATAGTTGATTTCGCGCTCTTATGTGGAGGGTTCGACAATGAGCGACAAAGATTCCGTACTCGCCGGGGACGGCGGGGTGCAAGTGTCGCCGTGCGGGGAGTTCCCGCATGTCGGGGCGGGTGTCACGCAGGTGATCGACCACGAGGCGTGCGACAGGATCGCGGCGGATTTCAACGCCCGCAAGTCCGACACCAATTTTCCCGGCGTGCTGGTCGACTTCGATCACTTCTCTCTGGATACGGAGAGTCGAGCGAGGCGACATGCTCACGATGCTGACCGAGAGCGACAGCGGGCAGCCGCGAATGCGACGAATCTGCCGAAACGCGAGGCAGTCGGAAAGGCCTTTGCACAAAGTCGACCCCTGGAAGCCCTCCCCCCTTCCACGATCCTCCCTCTCCTCACTCCTCACTCCTAACTTCCTTCTTCCCCCCGTTCCTACTCGATGGCGACCACGGTGCCTTTCTCCCGGATCAGCTCCAAGCGGAGGTCATCCAGCCAGACCCCGGCTCCGGGACCGCCTTGCTGCGCGCTCCCCGAAGACTCTTCCGCGTTGACGCCCACCCACTGCAGCCCGCGCACGTTGAGGATGCTCCCGTAGGTCGAACCGTCCTCCACCCACATGAGGTCGGGGCTCGCCTTCGACGAGTCCGGCACACTGCTTTCGGTATGCCACAATTTGACCGTGATCGGCTGACCGTCCGCCGTCTGCTCAAAGCGCAGGTGCACATGAATAAACCCCTCGTCCGCCGCCTCCCCGACCGCGGCCTCGCCCGTCACCAGCGTCCCCTCGCTATCCGTCCAGCTCGCGGTCGAGGCGCTTCCGAGGGCTGCCGTGGACCCGCGGTATTTGATGACCTGCGCATACGTCTTGTTGTCCGCCGCATGCGTGGACGAGCTCAGGCTGCGGAGCAAACGGACCCCATACCCGTTCAAGTCGCGGTCCATCAGATAGAGCCACCCTTTCCAGATCGAGCCGGACGTGGTGTAGCATTTCAGCCGCATGCGTGCGCTCAGCTCCACGACGACAGGCTTCCCTGGCCTGATCCTGAACGGATACTGACCACCGGTCGGCCACCAACTGCTGTTAAAGGACCCGTTGGTAAAGGCCAGCGCACGACTGTACGGGCTGCCGAGATCCTGAACCTGCCAACTGCCGAGTCCGGAGTTCCGGAACGCCCAGCGTCCGGGGAACGCCCCACCCGAAAAACCGCTGGGGCCGTTTGTCCACCCGCTCTCGAAATCTTCCGTGTAGACATCCGGAAACGGAGGATACTGGGGTTCGCACTCACCCGGCCGCCACACCCGCGCACAATATCGCCCGACCCCGTGTCAAGGCAGCCGTAACGGTTCACAGGCGAGGTCGCCTACACGGCGCGGATCTTCTGCCTGTCTTTCTTGTCCTTGTCGGCCTTCGCATGCTTGGCTTCCATCTGCTTCTGGCCCTTGGCCTTCTCCTTCTTACCTTTTTTGTCGCCCATGGTATTGCTCCTTTTCTTAGCCCATGCCCTCTTGCTGAGAGAGCCGAGAACGCAGAAAACTGTTTCGTTAGGCCGGGGAAAGCAACTCGGCATAACCGCTGATCACCGCCGGTTTAAAGAAACCTGCCGGCAGACCGGATCAAATCCGCCGACAGGAGTGAGAAGTGACAGTCACTTCTCAACCATCATGTTCTACAAAAACGTGAAGTAAGCTCGCTCCTATTTGCAACTGCCACCGCAGCCGCAGCCTGAGCAGATCTCTTTGACCGCTTTCTCGACCGCTTCGCGGGTCTCGCCGGTGCGCTTCTGGATGCGGCCAAACAGTTCTTCGTGCTTGCCTTCCGCGTACTGCAGGTCGTCATCCGTGAGTTTGGCCCACTTCTGCTTTAGCTTGCCCTTCGCGATGTTCCAGTCGCCCTTGACTTCCAGTTTGGTCATGATACTCCATCCTTCTTTGTTGTGTCCGCAGTCGGAATGACGGCAAACGTTTTTTCCCAAGCCGCTTCACCTAACGGCGAAGCACGAGCAATACAATAATGATGACAAGCAGAACACCGCCCGCACCGCCGCCGATCCAGATGTGATGTGAGCCAAATGACGCCGAGAAAGCTAATAAGAGGTTCATTGTGTTTCCTTCCGCTTGTATTCTGAGCAACCGGTTTCTACAGCCGCCCCAGCAGAAGCAGGATGAGCAGAATCAGCACGACGAGTCCCAGCCCGCCGCTTGGATAGTAACCCCAGCTCTTGCTGTGCGGCCAGGTGGGCAACGCGCCCACAAGCATGAGGATCACGATGATCAACAGAAGCGTTCCGATAGTCATGACGCGACTCCTTTCTTCAGAATTTCTTGGTATTAAACCAGTGATAGGTTAACCGACATGTTGATCCCGAACCATGGGGTCTAACCCTAAGGTGTTGTCCGACTGTCCAGCCGCTGACGGGGCCAGTGCCCACGCCGCGCCAGCCCCAACGCTTGGCCTTGGCAAGTGCTGCCCCTGCACCTGATTCAGGTCATATGGTGCCGAAAACTGCCTCTCTTTCACCGGTTCCTTAGCGCAGGCATGAGCACACAAATTGTGAAGCCGGGGAAGACGGGGCTCAAGCGCTATGCCGAGAGCGAGCGCCGGGAACTGGTGCGGAAATACTGCGGGAGCGGGATGACGCAGGCGGCTTTCTACCGGGCCAACGGTCTGACGGCCGTGACGTTCTCGAAATGGCTGCGTGCGCGTGGCGGGAAAGGGCACCGCCGCAGTGCGGCCGGGCTCGCCGAAGTCGAGATCGTGCCGCCGGCCGTCCGCGACCTGGCGATGGAGGTGGCCCGTCCCGACGGGGTAGTGTTACACCCCATAGAATCGCGCGGGTTTATTTGACAATGTTCAAGGTGCCGTTAGAAGTGTGTGGACCGTATCTCATGGAACAACAAACGGCCGGAAACGGTCAAATAAAGGAATAATGGTATGAAACGTATCATCTTGTCATGTGTCGTTGTGGTGCTGACGTCCCTGTTCGTATCCGGCTGTTGGCACGGTCACGGAGGTCACGGAGGCCGCCCAGGGCATCACTCAAGTTATCAACGCTAAGAAGGTTCTAAGAAGGTTGAGGGGCGTAGTTGTACATTTGACAATTAAGTTAAATGAAGCGATTACCGCATCAAGTTAATTGTCTAATGTCGAACCACTGTTTGACAAAAAGGAGATTACGTATGAATAAACTCATCATGGTTTTCGCGCTGTTCGTCATGGCTCTGGCCACAACCTCGTGCAACATGCTTAGGGGCGCAGGCCGGGACATCGAGAGTGTCGGCGACTCTATTTCGCGCGCTGGCCATTAGACGAGACGGGGCGCGAGGCATCGGCCTGGGTGCGCGGCGATCCTGTCATTCAGCAAGGCGACTCATGCCGCCGCCAGACGCTTCGCAGGCTTACCGTCTGCGCAGATGACGCGGGCGCCGCGCATTCTCGCGGGCATATCCGCTGATTCCCATCATCATCCGCAGCAAGCCGTAGCAGGGCCAGCTGATGAGGCGCAGGGCAAGGGGCTGCTGCTTCCAGCTATCCGCCAAGATCCCGTGGCCCTCTGTCTCGGCGGGTTTTTCAGGCTTTGCGCGAGCGTCTCGCCAAAGCCATCGTCTTCGATCACGAGGTTTGCCTCGCGCGAGAGCAGCAGGCTGAAAGGATCGATATCCGACGACCCCACGGTCACCCAATGCCCGTCGATCGCAGCAATTTTTTCGTGAAGGTATCCCTTGCGGTACTTGTAGATCTCGATTCTCGCGTCGAGGAGCGTGCCGTAGAGTGCCATCGACGCATAGTGCTCCAGAGGATACTCCGTCTTTCCCAGCAAGCAGCACCCGCACGCCGCGCTTGGCCGCCGGGATGAGGCTGTTTCATAGGGGTTTCAGCTGGGGTCAAGGCCTATGCAAGCTTCACCACCATTTTTCCGACGTTCTGCCCTTGGAAGAGACCGATGAACGCGTCCGACGCTTTGTCGATTCCCTCCACCACCGTTTCCTTGTGCTTCACCGTGCCGGCTTTGATATACGCCCCCACTTCCTTTTCAAAGATGGCTTGACGGTGCAGCCAGTCGAAGACCATGATGCCCTTCATCGTCAGCCGCTTGGTGACCATGTTGAACAGGTTGGACGGGCCGGGGCGCGGCTTTTCCTCGTTGTAGCCGGAGATGCTCCCGCAGGCGATGATCCGGCCGCGCACGTTCAGCGCCGTCAGCGCCGCTTCGAGCGTGTCACCTCCGACATTGTCGAAATAAACGTCGATCCCGTCCGGCGCCACGAGCTTCAGCTGTTCAAGCACGGGCGCGGCTTTGTAGTCGAAGGCTCTTTCAAACCCGCATTCCTCTTGCAGGAACCGGACTTTCTCGGCAGAGCCGGCCGAACCGATGACACGGCACCCGCGCAGTTTCGCAAGTTGACCGACCATGCTGCCCACCGCGCCGGCGGCGCCCGAGACGAGAATGACGTCGCCGGCTTTGATTTCAACCGAATTCAGCCCGGCCCAAGCGGTCATCCCCGTCATGCCGAGGGCCCCTAGGTAAACAGAAAGCGGATGAAACTCACGGCCGACCCAATGCAGTTCTTTCGGCGTGGCGACGAAGTATTCCCTCCAGCCATAGCTGGACGTGACGGCGTCCCCCGGCTTAAATTCCTTGGCACGCGACTCGAGGACTTCGCCGACTGCGCCGCCTTCGAGCGCTTTGCCCAACTCGAACGGCGGAATGTATGATTTCCCGGCGTTCATGCGTCCGCGCATGTAAGGATCCACCGACATGAACACGTTCCGCACAAGCACCTGCCCGTCCTTCAGCGGCTCCAACTCAGTCTGGGCCAATTCAAAGTTTGCAGCCGTTGGATAACCGTTCGGGCGGGAAATCATCCGAATCTCACGGCTCATGATTCTGGTCATAATTGTCTCCTGGTTGTGGGTTCGATAAGCGTGTCAACAGAGTGGGGGTTCGGGACAACTTCCGCAAAAGGCAGGTACGGGAGATCCACCCCCGACATGTAATTTCTGTGCCGCATCAAGCAGCGCGGCACGTAGGGCCTCTTCTGCAGTCGGGTGATAGAAGGGCATCTGCAACAGGTCGGACACCGTCATGCGCTGCAGAATAGCCAAAGCGAGCACGTGGCCCAGATGTTCAGCTCCGGGGCAGGCCGCCTCCGCACCCAGCAACAGGCCTGACACCTTCTCGACGTAGAGCCGAAGTACGCCTCCGTTTATCCCCTCAATGACGGCACGCGACTCGTCCTCAAAACTGACACTTCCGATCACGATGTCCGTGTTATGCAATTGGGCGAATGACCGGCCTGCCATGACCAGCTGCGGTTCGCTGAACACGATCCGCAAGACCGGCCGCCTGCAGTACGACTCGGCTGCGTCTGCCAGCACGTTCAGCCCGGCAATGTGTCCCTCGTCCAGCGCCTCATGCAGAATGGGACGAAATCCGGAGGCGTCGCCGGCAAGGTAGACGGGCAGGTTGCCGACCTGAGAAGTCCGGGCATCGTATGCCGGGAGACCTCGTTCATCCAGAGGCACGCCCAGATTCTCGAGCCCCAGGCCATCCAGATTCGGTGTCGAGCCGGTGGCCAGCAGCAGGCTGTCGACCGTCACCGCTGCATTCCCCGAGCGAACAACAAGGGTGTCGCCGTCCGGCTCCACTTCGGCCGGAGTCCCGACATGGATCGGAAACTCCGAGGCTATAGCCTTACGCATCACCGCGTTGACCTCCGGATCGCTCAGCCCGCCGAGGGTCTCGCCCTTTGTGAAACCATTGATTTCCACGCCCAGACGGTGCAGCGCCTGCCCCAGTTCAAGGCCCTCGGGGCCAAGCCCGATCACGGCCATGCGGGGCGGCAGCGTCTCCTGCTCAAACAGGTTCTCGTACGTCAAGATCCGGCCGGCGAAGCGCTTCCAAGCTTTGGGCACGTCAGGCTTTGCCCCCACCGCGATAACGATATGATTGGCCTCGACGATCAGATCGTCGACCTGAATGCGGTGAACGTCCAAGAGTTTCGCTTGGCCGACCAGAAGCCGGTCACCCGCCTGAGTCCGAATCGCCTGGACCATACCCGACGTGAATCGGTCGCGCAGGCGTCGCACATGTCTCAGAACGGCAGGGATATCGCAGGCCAGATGCTCTGACCCGGTGATACCGGACTCGGCACACAAGCGTCGCCTGTGAAAATCCACGGCGACCTGAATCAACGCTTTAGATGGCATGCAACCCACGCGTGCGCAGGTGGTCCCCAAGGGGCCTTTGTCAATCAACACGTAATCCCCGGTCGCTTTCTTGACCTGACGCAGAGCGGAAAGTCCGGCGCTACCGGCACCAATGACGGCTACCTTCACATGTCGTTTCATGCTGCCGATAAAGGGTTGATTGGTGCTCATACTCTTACTTTCACCGGGGGGCGAAGCGATGTAACAGCTCAAGGATGAGGGTGAGGATCACGGCGAAGCCGGTCACAAACAAGCCGCGCGGCACGTGCAGCAGAGAGGGAAGCTGAACTTTTCCGAGGTCGCCCCATGTTTCGACCGTTCGTTTTGTCCACCCCGAAAGTTCCGCGAAACTCCATGAGCCCGCAATGAGACCCGCAATGCCGAAGAGCGCGTCCCAGTTTCCCTGACCCAGCGCCGCGGCGGCGGTCCCTGGGCAATAGCCCACCAGCGCAAAGCCCGCGCCGAAAATGAGGCCTCCGATGATATTAGCGCCGATTCTCGTCGGCTTAATGCGCAGGTTCAGCTGGGCGAAGCGGTGCAACGTGAAGATGCCAACCATGCCGACGACAATCGCGCTGAGCATGACTTTGGCGACGGTCCAGTCCTGGAGCAGCAGCTGGCCCATGAGAACGGGATATTTCCCCACGCCGCCTTTTTGTAGAAGAAAGCCGAACGCCAAACCGAACACCGCGCCGTTGACCAGTTGTGAGGTCACAGCCACAGGTGGTGCGTGTTTTTCTGTCTGAGGGATAAATGCCTTGCCAGAAGCAATCATAGGTGCCTCACAGTGTGAAGAGGGGTACGGCCACCGCGACACCGCCTAGGAAAAAACAAATCACGGCGATCCACGAGCCCACGCTGAGCTGAAGGGTTCCGCTGATGCCGTGGCCGCTGGTACACCCTCCGGCCAGGCGCGCGCCAAAGGCCATCAGAAGTCCACCTCCGAATGCGACGGCCGCGCGCAGCGCAATGCTGTCGCCGAAACGCGCAGCCCACATGGGCGGGAGCCACTCGTTGGTGAACTCGCCACCGGTGAAGGCTGCGATCGCGGCCCCCAGCACAATTGAAACGACGAAAACAAATTCCCAGCCTACTCGCGGCGGGTTGTCTTTGAAGTAGGTGAGCGACGCGGTATGCCGCTGCGCAAGCAGTTTGCCTAATAAACCTGCCACCTGCGCGTAGAACGAGGAGGCTCCGATCGGCTTATCGGAAACATAGAAGGTCAGCCATGAAAGCACGCCGATGGACGCACCCACGAGATACGGAGACCAGGCCGGCCCCTGAGTGTCGGGCGGGATCATTTCTGCATCTCCGTCCTTCCGATCTCTTTTTCGACCGGGTATCCGGATCGCTTCCATGCCTGCCAGCTTCCGGGGACGTTATAGACGCAGCCAAACCCCTCCTGTTTCAACATGCTCGCCGCTATGCTCGCTCGATAGCCGCTATCGCAGTACACCGCCGTCGGCCTAGCTTTGTCCAGTTCGCCGATGTGCTCGCGCAGTTCACCAAGAAAAATATGGCGGGCCTTGGGGATGTGGCCGCCCTGCCATTCGCCCGGTGAGCGCACGTCGAGAAGCAGCAGCTCCTTCTTGGAGCGCTTGATTTCATGCACGGTCATTTGTCCGGCCGCCTCCAGAGGCAGGCCCGCGTTGTCCCACGCCTTCATTCCGCCGACGAGGTAGCCGGCGAACTTTGTATAGCCGGTGCGGAGAAAGAGGCAGACGATTTCATTGAGCTGTTCGTCGGACTCCAAGACCAGAAGGATGGATTTGGCAGGATCAAGCAGCCAGCCCGCCCAGAGAGAGAGCATCGGAGACCCTCCGATGTTGAGCGCGCCTTTGATATGGCCACCGCCGAATCCCAGCATCATGCGGGTATCGACGAGTACGTTGTGCCTGTCTCCGATGGCTTTCTGGAATTTCTTCGGGGGGAGCGCGCTGACAGTCGGCAGGTTGCCAAGCACCTTGGGACCTTTGGAGTTCAGATTCTTCATCCTCGGATAATAGACAGGTTCGGGCGGAACCGAGGAGAGGGCGTATTCCGTGAAGCTCTTCACGTTCTTGAATTGCAGGAAAGCGTTGAAGCGCCGCTCATAACCGATCGTGCTGCTGAGCCGGTCGCCGATGTCAGCGCCGCACGGAGAACCGTGACCGTGCGCCGGGTAAATGCTCACGCCGTCGGCGAGCTTCAGGTAGAAAGCGTGCAATGTGTGGTACTGTTGTGCGGCTTGCTTTTTCTCCCGGCCACGGCCGAGGAGGTCGGGCCGACCGGCGGAATTGACGAAAAGCGAATCGCCGGTGAGTACGCCCCAGGGCGCGTCCGGGTGATCTTCTTCCGCAAGAAGATAGGCAACCAGTTCCAGCGTGTGTCCGGGTGCACGCTTGACCGTCACGATGACGGAACCGAACGTGAAGCGGTCCCCGTCTTTAATCTTCTCGTGATCAAAGCCGTATCGGGCACCGCCCTCGTGACTCAGATAGATCTTGGCCGATTCCACACGTGCGCAAAGCTCTCGCGCACCGCTGATGAAATCGGCATGGATGTGCGTCTCAAAAATATGCGTGATCGACACCCGCTTCTCGCGTGCGAGCTGAACGTAGCACTCCACGTCCGGGCGTGGGTCAAATACGGCCGCCACGCCTTCGGAATCATCGCCGACCAGATAAGACAGTTCGGCGATGCCGTCGGTTTGAATGCATTCAAAAACGAGTGCCATAATAATTCCTCTTTCCCTTACTTCAGCCCAGCCATTCGGGGTGGAGGGCGGTGCCGTCATACTGGGTGGCGGTTTTGAACTGTTCATAATGGCCGGTTCTCGCGGACGCCATGGTCCGGGCCAGCAGTTCGCGCACCTGCCCGCCGTCAAGGGGCTTGAACTCCCTTATGATCCTCAGATCCTGCGCGAGCACGTCCATGCTCTCGATGCCGGTGATCACGGACGAGGTCGGAAGCGTGAGGGCGTAGGTCAGGCACTCCTTGGGCGTGGCTATCTTATTCTTGACGATGGCGCCGCTGGCCATGGGTTTCATGCCAAGCACGGCGATTCCCTCTTTGAGGAGACGCGGGACGACATGCCGGGTGAAACTTCGGAAGTTGGCATCGAGCAGATTGAGTGGCAGCTGGCAACTGTCAAAATGGAAGCTGTGCTCGCCTGCGACATCCAGCATCCGGTTGTGCACGATGGGATCCTTGTGTCCGGTGAAACCGATAAAGCGGATTTTGCCGGCCTTCTTGGCCTCTTCAAGGGCTTCGATGGCCCCGCCTTCGGCGAAACAGCGGTCGGCATCCTCCATGCGCAAGTTCTCGTGGATCTGCATGAGGTCGACGTGATCCGTTTGCAGACGCTTGAGCGATTCGTCGATCTGGCGGGCAGCGGCTTGCCTCGTGCGTCCGTCGATCTTGGTCATGAGGAAGACCTTCTGGCGGTACCCGTCGCACAGGGCCTTGCCCATCCACACCTCGCTCTTGCCGATGTGGTAGTCCCAGCAGTTGTCCATGAAAGTGATGCCCCGGTCAATGGCGGAGCGGATGAGCTTGACGCTATCCTGCTCCTCTCTGACTTGTCCGATGTGGTGTCCTCCCAGACCAAACGCCGAGATGTTTTCGCCGGTGCGCCCGAGCGCACGGTAGAGCATGTCGCCCTTGCGGGTTTCCGCAGGCGCGGGTCCGAACTCGGGCCAAATCGGGGGAGCCACGAACGGATCGGCCTCAGCGGCTCCGGCCGGTGATGACCGCAAACTTGTCCATGCCGCGAAGGCCACGGCTTGACTCAAAAGATCACGTCTTTTCATGATCGAACTCCTCATTCACACCGGATGAATCAGTTTCAGCAAGGCTTGGGCTACAGGGTCCGAGGATGCCGGGTCCTGCAGGTCGCATCACAGACAGCGCATGAAGGCGACAAGGTCTTGCTTCTCATCAGGCTTCAGGCGCAACTGCTGGATCAGGTTGAAATATTCGACGGTGTCTTCCAGCGTGAAGCAGCGCCCGTCATGCAGATAGGGCGGCGAATCTTTGATGCCCCTTAACGGGAACGTTTTGATGTTACCGTCGTGGGCCATCATCATGCCGTTGGCCATTTCCTGCTTGTAGAACCGTTCCGCCTTCAGGTCATGCATGCTGTTGTCGGTGTAGTAAGGCGCCGAATGGCACGCGACGCAGCGGGCCTTGCCGTTGAAGAGCGCTTCGCCGAGCAACTCGTTCGGACTGGCCTTGGCGGCATCAAGTTCGCCATAGATGTTGAGCTTGGGTGCCGGCGGGAAGTCAAGCAAGGCCATGAATTCAGCCATAAAGTGAACCTGCGTCCCCCGCTCAAGGACATTGACCCCTTTTTTGGCCGCCATGCAATGGTCGCCGTCAAAGTAGGCAGCGCGCTGTTCGAATTCGGTGAAGTCCTCCACCGTCTTGAGCGCCCGCTGCGAGCCGAACAGCCGCTGGATATTGACACCGCGCAACGTGGGCGTCTCGATCCGGTGACGGAATTCCTGCGGCCGGATGTCGCCCACCAGATGGTTGGCGCCGTTGGCATGGCCATTGGCATGACAGTCGAAACAGGCCACGCCCAAACTGGGCCGGTCTGTTCGGCGGTCTTCGGTCGCGTTGAACTGCTGTTGCGGAAACTGCGTCACAAGGAGCCGCAAACCTTCAAGCTGTTTGGGGTTTAACACGCCGTTGAATATCTCATAGTAATTATCGATGGTGATCAGCCGACCTTTGGCCACATCGGCGAGGTCGGGACGGGTGGTCAGATAAATGGCCGGGGCCGGATCGGGAAGAAAGTGCTCGGGCAAGTCGAAATCCAGATCGAAACGCGCCAGACGTGGAAGAACATTGGTGATCATGGGCGGAAAGAGCATCCCGCCCTCCGCGTGGTCTGCAAACGGAAGGGGCTTATACGGAAAGAGCCCCCTCTCCTTGATTTGGTCGGGCGTCAGTTTGTCGAATTGTTCCCACGTCATGCTTTGAAGTCTGGCTGTCGGCCCCACCGGAACGGGTTTCCCTCCTGACATGAAAACCTCGCTGCTGACTTTTTTCGAAAGGTCGTATCGCGTGTTCAACAATGCTGCATGCTCGCGCGCACGGTCGGCTTTCACGGCCATACGCGAAGCTTTAATTTGTTCAAAGGTGACGTCCTGGTTAATCGGGCCATAGCTGGAAACAACGTTCGCCGTTTGAGCGGCAACGTCCTGTGAGCCAATCGCGATCAGGAGCGCGATAAGCGGGTAAACACGTTTCGGCCAAGCCGGAACAGCGCCCGAGTGAAGACTGAGTTGCGTGTTAGTCGATGTCATCATAGCCGTGTTTCACTTTCTTTCTGCCGTTTCATTGCTCACACCTATCACACTTGCCAATAGTGCAATAACTTTTCACGACACGTTTTTCCTTCTTGTTTTCAACGCTTCCGTGTTGTGTATTGTTCTTCATGCGGAGACCGTTTATGCACCGGAATGGTCCGGAACCATGGGGTATAACCCTGCTATGGCGGCGGGTTCCGTTTGGGCGTACTTGTTTCTGAAAAGAAGACGAAGCCCTTTCGTCATCTCATTGTCGGCCTTATCCTGCATTTTCTGGTCTTCGGTTATGCTCTTTTTGTGGGTCGTTTCCATGATGCACTCTCCCCGGTGATGTGCGTCTTCAGTCCTGCCACTCGCCGCTGCATAGTCGCAAGAACCTCATAAAGCCATATTCACCGGTTCCCGTTCTGTATAAAGTTTGCGGCAGTTGGATATCCGCTCCGGGCGGGAGACCCGGCGGATCTTGCGGCTCATCATTTTTGTCATGCGTGTTTCTTTGGCGAAACAGAGCGAAGCCGTTTCAGCAACGCCTTCGCCGCAGGTCCAGAGGATGCGGGGTTCTGGCCGGTCACAAGCATGCCATCCACTTGAATATAGGGTGCCCAGTCGGCTCCCTTACTGTATAGACCGCCGCGTTCCTTAAGCCGCTCCTCTAAAAGAAACGGCACGACATGGGACAATTCCGCTGCGGCTTCTTCAGAATTCGAGAACCCAGCCACGCGCTTGTTTTTGATTAGATACTCGCCGTCTTTTTGACGAACGTTGACCAGTGCGCTCGGCGCGTGACAAACGGCGGCGATAGGTTTCCCGGCCTTCAAGAAGGCTTCAATCAGCGCAATCGAAGTCGCGTTGTCGGGCAGATCCCACATAACGCCATGTCCCCCGGGATAGAAGACCGCGTCGAAATCGTCGGCGGAAACATCCGCCAGCTTTTTCGTGTTCGCAATTTCGGCCTGTGCCAAGAGGTCCGCGCGGAAGCGCGTCGTCGCTTCGGTGAGGTTCTCGGACAAAGCGCTCTTCGGATCGAGCGGCGGCTGACCGCCCTTGGGCGAGGCCAGCGTGACAGTGGCTCCGGCATCCTTCAGAAGATAATAGGGGGAGGCGAATTCCTCCAGCCAGAACCCCGTTTTTTTTCCTGTTTCTCCAAGCGTGTCATGAGAGGTGAGAACAATAAGAATTTTCATTTTTTAAACATAGCGGATGGCTGAACATTGAGATATGGGGTAAAACCCTGCCGGCATGAAGTCCGGTAATGAAGCGCCCAACTTGATTGCACATCGACTGGAACCACGCCTCAGCCCAGCCACTCAGGATGGAGGGCCGTGCCGTCGTACCGGGTGGCGGTCTGCAGCCGCTTGAGCGATTCGTCTATCTGGAGGGTGGCGGCCTGCCTGCTGCGTCCATCGATCTTGGTCATGAGAAAGACCTTTTGACGATACCCGTCGCACAGGGCCTTTCCCATCCACACCTCGCTCTTGCCGTTGTGGTAGTCCCAGCAGTTGTCCATGAAGGTGATGCCTCGGTCAATGGCTGAACGGATGAGCTTGATGCTGTCCCGCATCTCCTTCACGAGACCGATGTGGTGACCGCCCAGTCCGAACGCGGAGATGCTCTCGCCGGTGCGTCCGAACTGACGGTAGAGCATGTCCCCTTTTCGTGTTTCCGCTGGGCCGGGTCCGAATTCGGGCCAATTCTGAGGTGAGGTGCCGCGAACGGGTCAACCTCAGCGGCGCAGGCCGCTGAATCCCGCAAACTTGGCCATGCCGCGAAGGCCACGGCTTGACCCAGCAATTCGCGTCGTTTCATGAGTTAACTCCTTTTCTTCCTGCCGGAGCCGCTTGCTTTGCCTCCTCCGCTCAGTTTGTTTCCGGTGGCCCGATCTCTTTTTACGGAGACTTATTCGCCGGCCTGAATCGCAAGAAATTGCTGAATGCCCATCTGTTTGATTTGATCCTGTTTTTCCTCAATCGCATTCACGTGGCCGTCCTCGTCCTTGAGTATTCCCTCCAAGAGCTCTTTGGTGGCATTATCGCCCACCTCCATCGCCACCTTGATGGCCGCGTTGTAATTCTTGACTGCCGCCATTTCGGCGACCAGATCATGAGTCAACTGCTTGGGGATGTCGGCCCCGATCCGGATCGGATTCAGTTTGCTGACGACCAGGATACCCTCCATGAATAGAATCCGTTCGATCAGTTTCTCCGCATGCTTCATTTCCACGATGGCGCGTCCGCTCACCGACTTCTTGAGCTTGCCGTAGCCCCAATTCTCGTCCATTTCCGCGTGTACAACGTACTGGCTGATCGCAGTCAGTTCGTCTGCCAGCAATCCGTTTAACACCTGCAACAGTTTGTCATTACCCTTCATTTCGGCACTCTCCTCTTTTTTGCTTTGCCATGTTAGGTACAAGCCGTCACTTGGACATAACGACCTCAGAGCTTAAGAAAACTCATCAGGTCGGCGTTGAGTTGCTCTTTGTGCGTAACTCCTCAAGAAGCGTAGGCCCCCGCAGATTGGCCCTAGCGAATTCTGATTATCGGCCAGCGCGACGCCCTGGTTCGTCGTGAGCGCGGGATGCGTTCCGTCGGCGGTCTGGTGTGCCTCGCAGCCGGTCATCCACTGCTGGTCTCCCTTGGAAGCCGAGCCCTCTTCCCGTTTGCTCTCGCCTGAGTCAACCGCCTTCGTTTATTTGTTCATAATCGTCTCTGTTGTTTGTGGTATTCGCCTACCTGCCATAGGTGCAGCCTCGCAAGAGGGAGAAGATTATAAGCCCCTTTTTATCATCGGCCGCTTTATATTGAATGGTTAGTTTCAAAAATCGTCACCCTTCAGATCGATGAAGATGATGCCTGCGAGAAAGTCCAGCGCTTCTAGCGGTTCGACGCCAACGTTTACGCCCACAATCGCCACCTGGGCTTCGGCACCGATTTCCGTCGGCCCATAGTACGGGTGCTTCTCGGGTTCCTCCCTGTTCTCCTTGGCGGGAGCAAGTGCCGGACCGGAATTGTCCTCAAGTCCGAACGGCAAGGAAACTTCAGGTTTGCCGCGAGGGCCGGGCAAGCCGACATAGGCCGTTCCATGACCACCGACAAAAACGGTGACGATGGAGCCGACGCGAGCGCCCACGGAAAGTCCGGGGCCGATACGCACGCGGGCACGCACGATATCCAACACATCAAAAAAGCGGTTGGGAATATACATGAGGACCGGATGCTTTCTCGGCGTTTCGTTGCTCTGCGACGTTTGCGTCACTGTCGTTTGCGTTGTGGTCTTCTGCGTCCTTCGGCCTGTCGGCGTCGTTTGTGTCGTCTGCGTCGTTACCGATTGACTCGACGAAGCGGAGTCCGCAGGCGCCGGCTGGGCCGCGAATCCGGTCAGGAGCCCGAGCGTCAACCATAAGGCACTGATTTTGTTACTGTTCATCTGTTCTCCTTTCGTCCGCTCATTGCGGACAGTGCTGGATTTGTAAAAATCGGTTGCTTGGTTTCATCTTGCAGGCCGCGCTATTTCAACTGCGACGCAGCGAACTCCCAATTCGCCAGATGGTCAATGAAACCCTCGACGAAGTCTTTGCGGCGGTTCTGGTAGTCGAGATAGTAGGCGTGCTCCCAGACGTCGCACGTCAGGAGCGCCGTCTGCCCGTGCGCGACCGGCGTATCCGCGTTGGAAGTCTTGACAATCTTTACCGAGTCGCCCTCTTGCACAAGCCAGACCCACCCGCTGCCAAACTGCGCGGTAGCCGCCGTCACGAAAGCTTCCTCGAACGTGCCAAAGTTGCCGAACGACTTCGTGATCAGCTCCATCAGCCGCCCCGAGGGCTGTCCTCCTCCGCCAGGTTTCATGCACTTCCAGAAGAAGCTATGGTTCCAGACCTGCGCCGCATTGTTGAAGACAGCAGCCTTGTCGGCTTGTCCCTCGCAATCCAGAATCACTTTGTCCAGCGCACAGCCTGTCGCCCACGGCGTTCCGGATACCAGTTTGTTCAGGTTGTCCACATAGGCCCGATGATGCTTGCCATAGTGAAATCCCATCGTCCGGCTTGACAGGTAGGGCTCAAGCGCCTCTTGCGCGTAGGGCAGAGCTGGCAGTGTGAACGCGCCTGCTCCTCGTGGCTCAAGGGGAACGGCTGCGGACTCCACGGCATTCGCCGCAAAGGCCATGCCGACCAAAGGCACGACAACGCAAAGGGCGGAACTTACATACTGATTCATTTTGCTTCTCCTTTAGGCCTCGTCGCCGGGGCTGTTTAAGGCACGTCAATGCCTTGGGTCTTAAGGCTGTATTTGGACGTATCCCTGCTGGACTAACTGGATCACGCGCAACACAGCGCCACCATTGACTTTCACTCCGGGCAACAAATCATCGTTTCTCCAGTGATTTCTTTTCATAGACACGGCGCACTCTTCGAGCTTTACACCTTCCCTCATCAATTCGGCCAGCAGACCCTTGTGGGGATTGCCGGCTGTCACGTGGCGATGGGCATTGTAAGCAGTATCATTCAGTGTCAAATAGGCCGCCTCGCTGTGAAAAACGCCGATAATCTGACCCTCAACGCCCATTTCTTTGAAACGTTTCGCAAGCTGGCTCATCGATTTTATGCCCAACGGCAGATCACCCGTGAAGTTCGCATGGTCTAAGTTGAACACCACGTTCGCCTTTTCCAGCTTGATCGGGATGTCGACGTGAATGGGGTTCTCTTGTTTGGCATCTGGTGCTCCAGTGACCCGCGCCAATCCTGCGGCTCCAAGGCCCACAAGCATCGCTATCGCCATCCATGTGTATGCATTTTTCATGCGATTTTCCCTTCAAGGGCGAGCCAAGGAGCCGCTGACGTTTCCGCATGCATCAGGCGTCACTTCTTGGACGGCCACACGGGTTTCGCCGGTGCGATTCCGACGCGGCCCAACGATACGTCGTGCTTGACATCGGTGTGCTGGGGATCGACCTCATGGGACGGGGAATGTTTCGGGTTCGGCTTGCCGGCTGTGCTGTTCCAGTCGGCTTCTTTATCTGTCTTTGTCATAAGCTTATCCTTTTCGTGGTAGTTGATATTTTCATGAACTTAGTTCGCCTTTTAAGACTTAAGGAAGCTCAGCAGGTCGGCGTTGAGCTGATCTTTGTGCGTGTCCGCGATGCCGTGCGGCGCGCCTTTGTAGATCGTCAGGGTCGCGTTCCTGATGAGTTTGGCCGCGGCGTGTGCAGAGGCGCTGATCGGCACGATCTGGTCGTCGTCGCCGTGGATGATGAGGGTCGGCACGTCGAACTTCTTGAGGTCTTCAGTGAAGTCCGTCTCAGAGAACGCCTGGATGCAATCAAGCTCGTTCTTGAGGCCTCCCTGCATGCCTTGGAACCAGAACGCATCGCGGACGCCTTGGCTGACCTTAGCGCCCGGCCTGTTGGTGCCGTAAAACTGCGTTGTGAGATCCTTGAAGAATTGCGAACGGTCGGCAGATACGCCGGCTCGGATGTCGTCGAACGCCTTGATCGGCAGGCCTTCTGGATTTGCGCCCGTCTTGAGCATCAGCGGCGTCACCGACCCCATCAGCACGGCCTTGGCGATATGCCGGGTGCCGTGTCGCCCGATGTAGCGGGCGACCTCGCCTCCGCCGGTCGAATGTCCAACAAGGGCGACGCTATTCAGTTCGAGCTTTTCGATAAGATACGACAGGTCGTCCGCGTAGGCGTCCATGTTGTTGCCGCTCCAGGGCTGACTTGAACGGCCGTGGCCGCGGCGGTCGTGTGCGATGCAGCGGAAACCGTGGGAAGCCAGAAAGACCATCTGGTTTTCCCAGGCGTCGGCGTTGAGCGGCCAGCCGTGACTGAAGACGACGGGAGCTCCCGAACCCCAGTCCTTGTAGTAGATTACTGTTCCGTCTTGGGTGGTGAGCATACTCATCGTGGTTTTTCTCCGCATCCCAGGTTGTTTGCGGCGGAACCTTAATTGATTAGCTTGTCGAGAACAGCTGCAACATGGTCGGCGCGGCAGTTCTGATTATCCAGGTTGTTTGCGGCGAAGCCCCAATTGATCAGCTTGTCGAGGACAGCTGCAACATAGTCGGCGCGGCGGTTCTGATAGTCCAGGTAGTAGGCGTGTTCCCACACGTCGATGGTCAAAAGCGGTTTCTGTTGCTTGCAAAGAGGCGACTTCGCATTGCAGGTCTTGACCACCTTCAGCGCAGAACCATCCAGCACGAGCCACGCCCAGCCGTTTCCGAACTGGGTCGTTGCAGCAGTCGCCAGTTCCTTCTTGCACGCGTCCAGCGAGCCGAAGTCGTCTTCGATCTTCTTTTTCAGCGAGGCAGGCGGTTCGCCGCCGCCTTTGGGACTCAGGCTCTGCCAAAAGAACGTGTGGTTCCAGGCTTGAGACGCGTTGTTGAAGACCGCAGCCTTCTCGACTTTGCCTTCGGTTTCGCTGATCAGTTTTTCCAATGTCAGACCGGCATACTCCGTGCCCGCAATCAGCTTGTTCAGGTTGTCGACATAGCCTCTGTGGTGCTTGCCGTAGTGGAACTCGATTGTCCGTGCGGAGATTACAGGTTCCAGCGCATTCTCCGCATACGGCAGAGCCGGAAGGACGTGTGTGGTCACTTTTTGTACCGTGTCATTGCTCATCCTAATTCCTCCAGCCTATTCGACATTCTTCAAGTCCTTGCCGCATATGCACTTGCCGGACTTGTCTGCGATCTCCGGGCATCCGTCCGCGCAGACGTACTTGCCCTTTGCGCTCACGGTCTTGACCTCTTTCCCGCAGCCGCACTTGCCATCCTTCATCCCTGCAGCGTTGCAGGTGCAGTTCGCCTCGCAGGCGCACAGCATCGCGTTGCCGTCCTTCACGACGAGCACATGCTTTGCCTTCATCTCTTTCTCGCATGTGCCGCACTTTCCGGCTTTCATGGCCATGGTGTTGCAGTGCGGGCACACAAAGACGGACTGCGTCACAGCCGCCTTCTTATCCGCCGCAGCCTCTGTTTTTTCCTCCGCCGTCACCCGAAGCGCTCCGCTCATCAGGCCGAAACAACATACCGCTACTACTAGACTCATTGCCTTTTTCATGATCTCATCTCCTCTTTTGTTAGTGGATTACTTACTTTTTTCTGGGTTCGGTGGTCTTGGTCTCTTGGGTCTTGGTCACGGTGCCGTCCGGCGACTGAGTCACGGTCTTCTCCTTCGATTTGACAGTGCCGTCGCGGCGCTCACTCGTGCTCTTTGTTTTGGAAACCTCGCGGTCGCAACCGACCGTCAGGAATGACAACGCCATGACAGACGCCGTCACACAAATTACACCTTTACGATTCTTCATGCTGATTCTCCATTTCCCGTCTATACCCGTGCTTCGGGTGTTACTCTGATTACCTCGTCGCCGAGGCGGTTTCAAGCCCGTTTCTCTTGGCAGTTACACTCATGAGATGAGGCTTCTGTTTCACTGGGGGGTAAGCTTCACTGATGGTACTCAACGACCTCTAGCATCGCGCTGCCGGGGCTTTCATCGGCGCTGACCGCATCAGTCATAGGATCGGGGGCCGGCGACTCTGTCATTCCGGTTAAAAGTCTGCCCGCCTTCTCCGCTGCCGTGTACGAGTGCCAGAACGTTGCGATTGCATTGTCCGATTTCATGTTGGTCTCCTGTATTTCGTCAGGTGGTCCACCGCTACTTCACGACGGGGCCTAAAACGGTTTGCGGGCTCTGGACGCGCAGAGGCCAACCCAAGGCACCTCTCCTCACGTAGAGCAGCATGATTGCCAGCATCAAAGTCACGCCCAACCAGACACGCCAGTCACGATGGGCGTGTCTCCAATACGGATTGTGGACGTGATTAGGATCCTCCAGCCGGGGGTGCTCTTTCTTTAGCCCGTTCATAGGATTACCCGACCCGGATGCCCCTGATGCTGTCGATGATGCCGAACGTCCGCAGCAACCACAGGCAGAGCACGGCCACCACGACAACGTTGAGGATCGTCTTGACCGGCCTCGCCATCGGAATGAACCGGTTGATCGCCCACAGGCCGAAACCGCTCACGACCAAGACTGCGACGATGTCTAAGATTGGCATATGGACTCCTTGCTTCCGTGTTGTGCCCTACTCTTCACACAAGGACAGGTTACCCGACGCTATGGTTCAAAGCCATGGGGTGTAACCCTGACAGCGGCACATGAAGAAAACCGAACAGAACGATAGATCCCAAAAGGCTGAAACCTGCGATAGCGCAGCTTAGTCCTGTATTGCTGTGCTTGCGAACGATGTCCCTCTCTCGGCGCACCGTTTCCCCGCCATCCCTACCAGAAACCGCCGCCCGCTAACCGATTTAATGATCCCATGAACCGGTTCTCAAGCCCTCTAAACCGACACCTGCATCCTTAAATCTGGCACTTAACCAGGCATTCGAGTCCACGCCCGCAGTAAATTCCGATGCCAACCTCGTTATAAATCATTACCAGGACACGCTACCGTTCACCCGGCAGCGTGTCCTTTTTCCTATCCGATACCACCCACCCAAGGCATCAAACCGTGACCAACTACCGTTAATGGGTGCTTTGAGGTGCTACGGGGTGAAACGCCAATGTAGCCCATTAAGCCATAAAAATGAAAAAAGCCCAATAAAACCGAGGTTTTATGGGCCTTTAAGATGGTGGCGGGTGAGGGTCACGATCCCCCGACCTGCGGATTATGATTCCGACGCTCTACCAACTGAGCTAACCCGCCGTTCAAAAAAAGTTGTGTCACTTTACACAAAGCCGGATGCCGTGTCAACGGCGCATTTTCATCGACGGCGCCGCGCGCCGCCCTATCCGCCGGCCTGTCGCCATGTCGCCCTCACGAAAGGAATCCCCTGACTCGCAACGTCTTGCGCCTCAGCGAAAAGATCGCGCCATATCTTTGTGGCAGCGGCCAGGCCGGGCAGCGCCCTCCCGAACGCCTCGATCACCAGCCACCCGTCGTAGCCGATCGCGTGCAGCGCCTGGAAGGAGCCCAGCCAGTCCACATGGTCCTGCCCGGGAATGCCCCGGTCGTTGGCGCTGCAGTGGAAGTGCCGGATCACCCGCCCGTGCCGCCGGATCGCACCGACAGGGTCCTTCTCCTCGATGTTGGCGTGAAAGGTGTCGAAGAGGATGCCGACGCTCGGGTGCCCCACGCGGTCGGTGAACGCGGCACCGTCCGCCAGCGTGTTAAGCAGATAGCATTCGAACCGGTTCAGCGGTTCGACCGCGAGCGTCACCCCCGCCTGCAGCGCCTCGTCCGCCACACGACGCAACACCCCGGCCGCCCGCCCGAGTTCAACCTCGGTCGGGCCGTTCCCGCTGAAGACGCCGATCGTCTGGAACATCGGCCCGCAGATCACCGGCGCGCCGAGCGCATGCGCACACTCGATCTGCCATCTCATCTGATCCACCGCGGCCTCTCGGCAAAGCGCGTCGTCGCTCACCGGATTGACCTCCGGGCTCACAAAGGCCATGGAGGCGGTCCGCTTCAGACCGAGATCGTCGAGCAGTCTTCCGAGCTCGCGATAGTCGTCCGCCTTTCCCTCCATGACCGGAATTTCCACGCCGTCCGCCCCTGCCGCCTGAATGGCCTTGAGGGCGACACGGTGCTCCTTCGAGACGCGCGTCGCCCAAAGCAGCATATTTACGCCTACGTTCATGGTGCCTCCTCCACTCCAATAGGCGGGCACAGCGCCCTGCCCTGCAGCCCTTCTACTTCTCCTCCGGAACGCCAAGTTCCCCCAGCGTCGCGCGCAGCCAGCCCAGCGACCGCTCGATCAGGGGACCGCCCGCGCCCTCGCATTCCATGCTGAGCGTTCCGGCGTATCCCGCATCGCGCAACAGCGCGATCACCTTCTTGATGTTGTCGGCGTTCACGCCGTCACCGATCGCGCAGTGGCTCAGCGCGATGCCGGTCGCGTTGCCGCGCACCAGCGCCGCGAGCGACTCGGACACGTCCTTCACGTGCACATGGCGAATCTTACGGATGAACCGCTTCGCGAACTCGACCGGGTCCTGGCCGGCGATGAAACTGTTGCCGGTGTCC
>Ga0209066_10001869_pt1 | contig 26988 bp, 24 predicted proteins | sample All_14_2_FD_187198 | JGI IMG/M metagenome (GOLD analysis project Ga0209066, IMG submission 187198) | Freshwater microbial communities in response to fracking from Pennsylvania, USA - Allegheny Zone_MetaG_DW_15 (SPAdes) (version 2) ...
ATTCATTACCCCGCCTCACACACAGAAATCCTGACACCCCCCACCTCGAGCCAAATGCCACCGGGACCCGCCACGAACGCGACACAACCACCTAGCACTTGCCCGAAACCCATGGACATCCGCAACGGCGACTACGCTTCAGCCCTCGACAAGCTCACTGCGCGTCCCAGCACCGCGGCAAGCCCGTCGCCAGAGCGCATCAGCGCACAACACGCGAACCCCACTCACCCTGAGCCTAACGGCACGCTCGCCCAAGAATACGGCCTCGGGCCGCTTCACCCACGGTCTTCTCGCCACCACCCACCTGCCCAAGAGACTCACCTCGTCTCATTGACAGCCCCTCGCAGCCGCTGGCAGCGTGCTGCGGCGGCACTGGGCATTTTCGTGCTCGGCAACCTCATCGGCGTGTTGTACATGGCGCGGGCGCAACCCGACCATCCCAGCGGCATCTTCACGGCCATCACCCTGCTCACCTGGCTAGGGCCATTGACCGCTTGGTTCATGCTACGTCACCGCAAACTCGGACAACGTCAGGTTCACGGCTACCCACCTCAGACCCTGGCGGTCATGTCAGCAGGGATGGTGGAGCCATGGATTGAACTCGTCATCCCTGACGATGAACTCGCGATCAACGAGGACCTTCTTGTCTACTTCGATAGTGTGTATGTAAGAGCCAAATCTGCACAGCCCGCCCCCGCTTCTCACGCACGTGGCGCCATCAGCCTCCTTCAGCGAGCGATCGCCACAGAGCTGGGCCTCGCGTCAGATCAGGTGCTGGAGATGAAGGAGGAGACCACGTACTCCGCAGACATCGACCCAGAAATCGGTGCGCACATTGACCACTTATCGTTCGTCATCAAGCGCGGACAAGCATGGGACACCGATGAGTTATGTGAAGGCATCATCCGGGCCGTGAACACACTGCGAACCCGATACGATCTGATATTGGGTGATTGAGGAGCACATACATGCCAGCCCCCACACCGCCACGTCGCCACTTTCTGGCCGCCACCCTTGCGCCGGTCGCGGCCCTCAGCACAACGGGCTGCCAGTCATCGACACCTCTGCGCAACCTGCGCTTCGCGACCCTGTACGAAGCCCAGCACGAACTGGACCGCCTCGCCAGCTTGGCCGACCGCACACAAACCGCCGTCTGGACCTGGCCCGCCACCCTCACCCACTGCGCGCAAAGCATCCAATTCGCCTTGTCTGGGTATCCGCAGGCCAAGTCCGAGCTGTTCCAACGTACGGTGGGCCGTGCGGCCTATCAGGTTTTCGCCTGGCGTGGCCAGATGAGCCACGATCTCAGCGAGCCCATCCCGGGCGCGCCGGCATTGCGCCCTCAGGCCGACCCGCAAGCCGCCTTGGCAGAGCTACACCAGGCCATCGAGGCCTTCCATCGCCACAGCAGCGAGTTGCAACCCCACTTCGCCTACGGCCAGCTGAGCAAGGCCGAGTACGAGCTCGCGCACGCCATGCACCTGGCCAATCACTTCGCGGCGTTCGACATCACCCCGCAGGCCTGACGCAGCCCGGCACGTCGACGCCGCTCAATCTCGCCAGCAACGCCGCAAAAACTCAGCCTGCCGCGCCAGCGCCTCGTCCGCGCTCTGCATCAGCCCCGCATGCGCCTGAAACACATGCCAGCGCTTCAGGTAGATTTCCAGCTCACTGTGTGAGCCTGCTTGCGTCGCGGCATCGTTGTACCAAGGCGCGTTGTCAAACAGCACCTCATCCTCACCCACCTGCACCAGCGTCGGCGGCAAGCCACGCAAATCCTGCTGCATTGCCTCAGCCAGCGGGTGGTCGTGCGGTATGCGCAAAGCACGCTCCACATCCTGGGCCCAGCCCTGACGGATCATCGGGTCACGTGATTCACGCTCATAAGCTGTGCTGTTGGGCAGGGGCGCCAGGCTGAAGGCCGGCGACATCATCACCATGGCCGCAGGCAAGGGCAGCCCCGCCTGCCTCAGGGCCACGGTCACCATCAAAGTCAGATGCCCGCCTGCAGAGTCCCCCGCAATCGCAATGCGGTCTGTGGGGTAGCCATCGGACAGCAACTGCTTGTAGGCCAACACCCCATCTTCGATCTGCGCGGGGAAGGGATGCTCAGGCGCCAAGCGGTAATGCGGCACCAGTACCTCGGCACCGGTCAAGGCACACAGTCGCCGGGTGATGCTGCGGTGGGTGCGCGGGCTACCCGCCACAAAGGCGCCGCCGTGCATGTACAAGATGGCGTGAGGTGCCCGCACGGCCGACCTGGGCGCGATGCGTTCGACATGCATGTGGGCAATGCGATCGGCCTTCACCTGTGCACGACCATCCTGCGGCATCAGGCTCGAGCCGATCGACAGGGCCGCACGCTGCACCGCAAACGGCCAGGGCGGCCCCAGGAAGGGCTTGAGGCTCACACGCAGCGCACCCCGCATCAGCGCGGCCATGACCGACTCACGCCACCCCGCTGGCGGTTCGTAACGGCGAACCACGCCGGCTTGGCGAACATCCGCATCCTGGGGCGATGCAACAAGGGTGGCCGTGTTCATGGTGGTCTCCAAAAGCAGTGCAGGTCCGGGCGCTCAACCGAGCATGCCCTTTTTAGCGAAGTGCGTGGTCAGGGGCTGGTACCAGCTGCCAAACAGGCGCACCACGATGTCGAGGAACTTGGCATCCGGCCCCACCAGCACGCGCCGCTGGTTGCCGGTCACGCCCTTGAGAATCTGGCGTGCCGCGCTCTCTGCGGTGGTGGTGTTGAGCAGCTTGTCAAAGCGCTCCTTGGCCGCATGCGCGCTGCTGCCGGTGCGCGCCTCGATGCTGTGGTCCATCTTGGCATCGCGGGCAATGTTGGTGCGGATGCCCCCGGGGTGCACGCAGGTGGCGCTCACGCCGCACTTCTCCAGGTCCAGCTCCTGGCGCAGCGCTTCGGTGAAGCCGCGCACGGCAAACTTGCTGGCGTTGTAGGTGCCCTGCGTGGGCAGCGCCAGCAGGCCAAACAGGCTGGAGGTGTTGATGACATGCCCTTCACCCGACCGCTTGATGTGCGGCAGGAAGGCCTGCGTGCCCCACACCACCCCCCAGAAATTGATGCCCATGATCCACTCGAAGTCCTCGGGCTTGACCGTCTCCAGAAAGGCTCCCAAGGCCACACCGGCATTGTTGAAGATCAGGTTGACCTTGCCGTGATCGCGCACCACCTGATCCGCCCAGGCGAACATGGCCTCGCGATCAGCCACATTCAGCTTGGCGGTGGTGACCTTGACACCGTGCTGGCGGACCAGTTGCGCCGTCTCGGCCAGGCCAGCCTCGTTGACATCGCTCAATGCCAGATGGCAGCCACGCTGGGCCAGTTGCACGGCCAGCGTGCGGCCCATGCCCGATGCCGCACCGGTGATGGCGGCCACTTTGTTGCGGAAGTCTTTCATCGGTCTCTTGGGGTCCAGTTGGTTCGGATGGATGGCTGAGACGAGCCCCCCAGTTGAAGGGCTCATCCTCACACACCGCGCTTGCCACGTTGGCACCATCCCCCACGTGGGGCAAGATGCGGCCTGTTGAATGCGGCAGGTGTCGCTCGCGCCTTATTTGACAACGATCAGTTTCAAAAATACTATTTGACAATGACTGTTTCCAAAAATCGGGAAAACCCTGCGTCCCCCTCCACTGCGGGGGCTGCAGGCCGGCGCTACGGCGGGGTGGACCCGCAAGAGCGTCAGCGCCAGCGGCAGGTCAAGCTGATCGAGGCCGGGCTGGTGGTCTTTGGCGACCAGGGCTACCACCATTCGACCGTGCGTGACGTGTGCGGGCAGGCGCAGCTGACCTCGCGTTACTTCTACGAGTCCTTCGACAGCATGGAGGCGCTGTTTCGTGCGGTCTACATCGCGGTCAACCGGGAGTTGATGCAGGCCACCATCCTGGCGCTGGCGCAATGCCAACCCGAGCCCGAGAAACTTGCTGAAGCCGCCCTGCGCACCTTCCTGACCTTCGTGCGTGACGACCCCCGCCGCGCCCGCGTGGCCTTGGTGGATGCGCCCACCGTCGGCGAGGGCATGACCGCTGTCACCGACCAGGCGACGCAGGACTTCGCCCACCTGATCACCGGCTTCATGCAACAGATGTTCCCCCACCTGGGTCAACACGGGCTCGACCACCGCATCCTGGCCAGCGGTCTGGTGGGTGCCAGCACGCGCATTGCCACCCAATGGGTGATCGATCGTTGCAAGACCCCCTTGGAAGACGTGCTGCGCAACAACCTGGCCTTGTTCCAGGCCACCGTGCACTACGCGCGTACCCTGCCAACATGTAAAGACGTGTGAAACCCGGCCTCTGAGGTCGGTTCTACGGCCGGAACGGACGCGCGAGCGAAGCAGTTTTGCGACAATGGCTCTTTGGCCGCTGCATGCGGCATGACTGCCCGGACCGATTCCCATGACCCTGTTCTCGCCACTTCTCTCGCACCTGTCCCTCCGGCCGCTGGCTTCGCTGGCCTTGTTCGCCGGCCTCTTCTCCTCGGCCCACGCTGCGCCAGTGGCGCCGCCCCCCACGCTGGAGAACAAGGCCTACATCGTGATGGACTTCGACTCCGGCCGCGTTCTGGCCGAGTCCAATGCCGATGCCCCGCTGCCGCCGGCGTCGATGACCAAGATGATGACCAGCTACATCGTCGAGCAGGCGCTGAAGTCCGGTCGACTCAAGCCCACCGACATGGTGCAGACCAGTGAGTACGCCTGGTGCCGCGGCACCAGCTCGGAGTCCTGCATGTACCTGCCCCTTCATGGCTCGGCCTCGGTGCTCGACATGCTGCGCGGCATCATCATCCAGTCCGGCAACGACGCCTCCAAGGCCGTGGCCGAGCACCTGGCGGGCAGCGAGCCGGCGTTCGCGTCCATGATGAACAACGAGGCCAAGCGCCTGGGCATGAAGAATACGAACTTCATGAACGCCACCGGCCTGCCCGATCCCGCGCACAAGGCGTCAGCCCGCGACCTGGCCATCCTGGCACGCGCCATCATCCACGACAGCTCCGAGTACTACAGCATCTATGCCGAGAAGGAGTTCACCTACAACGGCATCAAGCAAGGCAACCGCAACGCCCTGCTCTACACCGACCCCACGGTCGATGGCCTCAAGACCGGCCACACCAACGAAGCGGGCTACTGCCTGACCGCGTCGTCGAACCGCAATGGCCAGCGCCTGATCACCGTGGTGATGGGCACCCAGAGCATGCAGGCTCGCGCCGACCAGACCCGCGCCCTGTTCAACTGGGGCTTTGCCAGCTACGAGAACATCCGCCCCGTGCAAGGCGGCGCCACGGTGCAAAGCGTGCCGGTACGCTTCGGCAAGGTGGACCAGGTCAACATCGGCCCGCTGCAAGATGTCGTGATGACGGTGCCGCGCGGCCAGGGTGCGCAGGTCAAGACCGAAGTGCAGCTGAACCCCGAGATCACCGCGCCGATCGCCAAGGGCGACGTGCTGGGCAAGATCCTGGTGACGCTGAACGGCCAGCCGCAGGGCGAACAGGCCCTGGTGGCCCTGGAGCCCGTGGAAGAAGCCGGCTTCTTCAAGAAGCTGTGGCAACGCTTCCTGTCGCTGTTCAGCTGAGCCGCCCGACCTTCAACCCACCGCTCACACCATCTGATCGGGCCTGACCCACGCGTCGAACTGCTCGGCCGTGAGCAGGCCCAGCGCCAGCGCCGCCTCGCGCAGCGTGCATCCCTGGGCGTGCGCGTGCTTGGCAATGCGGGCGGCGTTGTCATAGCCGATGTGCGGGTTCAGCGCCGTCACCAGCATGAGGGACTGCGCCATCAGGCTGGCGATGCGGGCGCGATCGGGCGCGATGCCCTGCACGCAGTGGTGCTCGAAGCTGCGCATGCCATCGGCCAGCAGGCGCACGCTTTGCAGGAAACCGTGGGCGATCAGGGGCTTGAACACATTGAGCTCAAAATTACCCGCGGCCCCGCCCACGCTGAGCGCCACGTCGTTGCCCATGACCTGGGCACACAACATCGTCAAGGCCTCGCACTGTGTAGGATTGACCTTGCCCGGCATGATCGAGCTGCCGGGCTCGTTCTCCGGCAACTGCAACTCCCCCAGACCACAACGCGGGCCCGAAGCCAGCCAGCGCACATCGTTGGCGATCTTCACGAGCGCCACCGCGAGGGTCTTGAGCGCCCCATGCGCGCTCACCAGGGCATCGTGCGCCGCAAGTGCGGCAAAGCGGTTGGCGGCCACCCCGAAGGGCAAGCCCGTCTCGGTCGCCAGCGCGGCGGCCACGCGCTCACCAAACTGCGGGTGCGTGTTCAAGCCCGTGCCCACCGCTGTGCCTCCCACCGCCAGCTCGTACAGCGGCGGCAGGGTCTGCGCGATGGCCCGCCGCGCATGGGCCAGCTGAGCCGCCCAGCCGGAGGCCTCTTGCCCCAGGGTCAAGGGCGTGGCGTCCTGCAGATGGGTGCGCCCGATCTTGACGATGTCGGCCCAAGCCTGCGCCTTGCTTTGTACGGTGGCATGCAAAGCATCCAGCGCCGGCAGCAGCGCCTCGTTCAGGCCCAGGCAGGCCGCCACATGCATCGCGGTCGGGAAGATGTCGTTGGACGACTGCCCCCGGTTGACGTGGTCATTGGGGTGCACCTGACGGTTCTCGCCCCGCCCCCCGCCCAGTAACTCGGAGGCGCGGTTGGCCAGCACCTCGTTCAGGTTCATGTTGGTCTGGGTGCCCGAACCGGTCTGCCACACGGACAAGGGAAAAGCCGTCGGGTGTGCGCCCGCCAGCACCTCGTCGGCCGCCTGCACGATGGCCTCCGCCAGTGGGGCGCCCAGCAAACCGAGCTCGGCATTGACCCGTGCGGCCGCGCGCTTGATGCGGGCCAGCGCCATCAGCAGCGCCTCGGGCATGCGCTCGGTCGAGATCGCAAAGTGTTCGAGCGAGCGCTGGGTCTGCGCCCCCCACAAAGCGTCAACAGGCACCGCGATCTCGCCCATCGAGTCGCGCTCCATTCGGGAGGCTGGGCACATGGTCCCTCCTGTCCCGCCTCGCAGCGGGGAAGAGCCCCAGCGCCCGGCCTGCAGCCTGACGAGAGGGCTTAGGCGGCGCCGGTCCCTGTCACGCCGGCGCCCATGGCCTGCTGGTCGGCATGGTACGAACTGCGCACCATCGCGCCCACGGCCGCGTGGGTGAAGCCCATTTTCTGAGCTTCGGCTTCGAACATCTTGAAGGTATCGGGGTGCACGTAACGGCGCACCGGCAGGTGGTGGCCAGACGGCGCCAAGTACTGACCGATGGTGATCATGTCGATGTCGTGCGCACGCATGTCGCGCATCACCTGCAGGATCTCTTCGTCGGTCTCACCCAAGCCCACCATGATGCCGCTCTTGGTCGGGATGTCGGGGAACAGCGCCTTGAACTTCTTGAGCAGGTTCAGGCTGAACTGGTAGTCGGAGCCCGGGCGCGCTTCCTTGTACAGGCGCGGCGCGGTTTCCAGGTTGTGGTTCATCACATCGGGCGGGGCGGCCTTGAGAATTTCCAAGGCGCGCTCATCGCGGCCGCGGAAGTCGGGCACCAGGATCTCGATGCGGGTGGCGGGCGACTGCTCGCGGATCTGGCGGATGCATTCCACAAAATGGCCGGCTCCCCCGTCGCGCAGGTCGTCGCGGTCCACCGAGGTGATCACCACATACTTGAGCTTGAGCGCCGCGATGGTCTTGGCCAGGTTGGCGGGCTCGTTCACATCCAGCGGGTCGGGTCGGCCGTGGCCCACGTCGCAGAAGGGGCAGCGGCGGGTGCACTTGTCGCCCATGATCATGAACGTGGCCGTGCCGTGGCCAAAGCACTCGCCGATGTTGGGGCAGGACGCCTCTTCGCACACAGTGTGCAGCTTGTGCTCGCGCAGGATGTTCTTGATTTCGTAAAAGCGCGTGCTGGGCGAACCGGCTTTGACACGGATCCAGTCGGGCTTTTTCAGCACCTCGCCTGCAGGCACCACCTTGATGGGGATGCGGGCCGTCTTGGCCTGGGCCTTTTGCTTGGCCGTGGGGTCGTAAGCGACGGGCTGCTCGGCAGCCGGAGAGGCAGAGGTGCGTTCAGTGGTCATGGCGCAATTTCAAGGTGGGCACGGCCGCCGGATAGGCGACCGCGGCTGACACAGGCCGCCGCGGGTAGCACGGCCAATTCGTCACTGTAGCCGATCTGTCCTTTTGCCGGGGTCCTTGAGGTCAAAGAGGACGCATCCGGCGCCACTCCTGCACGCTCACCCGCTGACCGCCACGCCGATGCCCGCGTCCATGCACACCCCTCAAGGGGCCAGACGCGCGTCCAGCTGCGCCGCCAGCACCGCCCCAATCTCCCAGGGATCGACCTGCACGCCCAGCGAGGCCAGGTCCACCGTGGCCAGGCCCGCGTAGCCGCAGGGGTTGATGCGCTGGAACGGGCTCAGGTCCATCGCCACGTTGAGCGACACGCCGTGGTAAGTGCAATGGCGGCTGACCTTGATGCCCAGTGCAGCCACCTTGCCCAGCCCGCGAAACGGGTCATCCGGGTGAACCGGCGTGCTCAACGCCGCATGGGCAAACGGATCGCTCAGGCGCACATAGATGCCCGGCGCCCCGGCGACGCGGTGCCCGGTCACGCCCACGTGCATCAGCGTGCGGATCACGGCCTCCTCCAGGCGGTAGACGTATTCCTTGACGAAATAGCCGCGGCGGCGCAGGTCCAGCAGGGGGTAGGCGACGATCTGCCCCGGCCCGTGATAGGTCACCTGCCCGCCCCGGTTGGTCTGCACCACCGGAATGTGATCGGGCCCATCGGGGTTGAACAGCACGTGGTCGGCCTTGCCGGCCAACCCCTGGGTGAACACCGGCGTGTGCTGGCACACCCAGATCTCGTCGGGCGTGTCCGCCGTGCGTTGCTCGGTGAAGGCCTGCATGGCCGCCATCGTGGGCTCGTAGGGCACCAGGCCCAGGTTCTGGATGATCGTCACCGCTGCATTATCGCAAGACCCACCGAGCTCAGGCCGCTGCGACACGCTGGAACAGCTGCCCGGGCAAGCGGGCCACCTGTCCCATCAGCTCCAGTTCCAGCAAGCGAGCCCCCAGCTCGGCCGGCCCCCAACCCGTGCGGGCCGACAGCGCCTCCTGGCTGACCGGGTCGTAGCCCATGGCCGCCAGCACCGGGTCGGTGGGTGTGGCGTCGGCCTCCTCGTTCAAGGCCAGCTGTCCCTGCACCGGTGCGGTGCTCGCGTCGGTCTGCAGATGCAACTCTTCCAGCACATCGTGCGCGGTCTCGACCAGCTTGGCGCCTTGGCGGATCAGCGCATGGCAGCCGCGCGACTGTGGCGAATGGATCGAGCCCGGGATGGCCAGCACCTCGCGGCCCATCTCCAGCGCCAGCCGCGCCGTGATCAGCGAGCCCGACTGCACCGCCGCCTCCACCACCAGGGTGCCCTGCGACAGCGCCGCCACCAGGCGGTTGCGCTTCGGAAAGTTGGACGGCAGCGGCCCCGTGCCCAGCAGAAACTCACCGAGCACCAGGCCGTGCTCGGCAATGCGACGCAGCAAAGGGCCATGACCCTTGGGGTAGACCTGGTCCAGCCCCGTGCCCACGACGGCGATCGTGCTGCCCGGCGCAAGGGTCGCGCCCCGCAGCGCCGCACCGACCAACGCCCCCTCGTGCGCGGCGGCGTCCACGCCACGCGCCAGGCCCGAGATCACCGTCACCCCGGCTTCACTGAGCGCCCGGGCAAAGGCATGGGCGTTGTCCGCGCCCTGTGCAGTGGGGTGACGGCTGCCCACCACCGCCACCGAGGGTGCCTGCAACAGGCTCAAGCGCCCTTGTGCAAACAACAACAAAGGTGGATTGGCCACATCCAGCAGCCGCGACGGATAACGCGGGTCGGCCAGGGTGAGCAGATGGTGCCCACCCTCGCCATCGGGCGCAGCCGGGGCCGCCGCCAGCCACGCCAAGGTGGCCGCACATTGCGCCTCCAGCTCCGACGGGATCTGCGCGAGCGCCGCCGCTTCGCGCGCCGAGACCAGGCGCGCCCAGGCCTGCGGTCCGGCCTCCCACACCGCCTGGGGTGATCCCAGGCTGCGCAACAACGCCCGCGCGGTCACCGGGCCGACGTGGGGCGTCAGCACCAGGCGCAACCAGGCGCGCAACTCTTCCCTCTCCATATGTGTCTTTCTGAATGTGACAACGCCGGGCCACCGCGTCTTGCAACGCAATGCCACCCGGCGCTGGGGGAGGCCCTGTCCATTCGGCAGGTGCCTCGCCAGGGTCTCAAGCGACCCCCGTGATCACCCCGATCGGGGTGGTGACGCAGGATCAAGGCTGCGTGAAACGGTCCCCGCGCTTGACCGGATCCTGTGCCGACAGAATCAGCGCGTAGGACATGCGGTTGAACACGCGGAACACGAACAGCAGGCCATGACGCTCGTCAGGCAACTTGATCTGCTCTCGGCTGTCCGTCGTCGTGTCGCGGATCACGCGACCGTCGTGCCACAGCGCCATCACGTGGCCCCGCTCGATGCCGTCCTGGCTGCCACGGTTGAGCGCCACGATCTGGTTCTGGCCCGCGTTGAGCGATTCACCATAGATGGACACAATCTGGCCCGCCATCGGCTGGCTGGGCGCGTGCGGCACCAGGTTGTCGAAGTCTCGCGGGGGCACCGCTGCCAGGCGGTCGCCCACCCCAGCTTCCTGGCGGATGCTGGTGACGGTGACGCTGGACGGGATGATGGTGGTGTTGCCATCGGCGCCTGTGCCCTCAGTGCCCTCGCGGGTCACCGACACGGTGCCCACATACTGCGCTTCGTAGCCCAACACCTCGTTGGTGCTCGGGTCACGCAGCGGCTTGGGCTGGCGGAACAGGCGCCAGTCACGCAACTGGCCCACATCACCGCGCACATAGGCGGTTTCGTTGCGCGACAGCAGCACACGGCCTTCCTGGGTGGCCACCACGCGGGGGGCGTTCAGCAACTCGTCGCTGTTGTCAAAAATGACGGCCTCATTGAAATACGGCTCGATCAGGTGCAAGGGCACGGTCGTGATCGCGTCGTACAACCCACCCTCACGCACACGCGGCGAGAGTTTCATGTCGCCGCCCACCGGCTGGCCCACGCGCAGGCGGGCACGGCCATTGCTCTTGTCCAGATACAGATACTGGCCGGGAAAAATCAGGTGCGGGTTGCGGATTTGCTGCAGGTTCATGCCCCACAGCTCAGGCCAGCGCCAGGGCGACTTGAGGAACAGCTTCGAAATGTCCCACAGCGTGTCGCCGCGCTTGACGGTGTAGGAGTCGGGCGCGTTGGGCGACAACTCGGACAAAGGCACCCCGGCCTCGGCCACCTTCTGGGCTGTGGCCTTTTGCTGTGGCGTGATCGGGTAGTTGGGGAAGGCCTGCGCCTGCCCCACACCCATGGTCAGACCCAGTGCGGTCCAGAGCACCAGGCTCAGGGCTCGGGGGACGCGCACAGCACGCAACATTTTTGCGGGCCCTTGGTACAGCGATCGCTGGGTCATGAAAACAGTCTCCAATTACCTGCCGAAGGGCATTTTCCGTGCACGGATACCCGAGTTTCGGCAAAATCTGGTCAATGATCGCCTGATTCTGCCCGCAAATCCTCCGCCGTCGCAATGAGAATTGCCCGGGGTTACCTGCAGGCCCCCGCGACTGACGCCCCGCGTCGTTGCGATCCATCCACAATTTCTTGTCCACGTCCGTTTCTGCCATGGCTCTGCTGCCCATCCTCCAATACCCCGATCCCCGCCTGCACACGGTGGCCAAACCCGTGGCACAGGTGGACGACCGCATCCGCCAGCTGGTCGACGACATGCTGGAAACCATGTACGACGCCAAGGGCGTGGGCCTGGCGGCCACCCAGATCAATGTGCACGAACGCGTGGTCGTGATCGACACCAGCGAGGAGCGCAACGACCCGCTGGTGCTCATCAACCCGGAAATCATCTGGACCAGCGACGAGATGATCGTCTGGGAAGAGGGCTGCCTGTCGGTGCCCACCATCTATGACAAGGTGGACCGCCACGCCCGGGTACGGGTGCGCGCCCTCAACCGCGACGGTGAGCCCTACGAGTTCGAAGGCGAAGAACTGCTGGGCGTGTGCGTGCAGCACGAACTCGACCACCTCAGTGGCAAGGTGTTTGTGGAGTATCTGTCGCCGCTCAAGCGCAACCGCATCAAGACCAAGCTGGTCAAGCGCCAGCGCGACGAGCAAGGCGCCTGATGGCCGCGCGCATGAAGGTGGCGTTTGCGGGCACGCCCGAGTTTGCCCGCGAAGCCCTGGCCGCGATCCTGGCCGCCGGGTTCGACGTGCCCATCGTGCTCACCCAGCCTGACCGCCCGGCCGGTCGCGGCATGAAGCTGCAAGCCTCGCCCGTCAAGCAACTGGCGCAGCAGCACGGCATCCCGGTGAGCCAGCCGCACAGCCTGCGCCTGGATGGCAAGTATCCCGACGAGGCGTCCGCTGCGCGCGACGCCCTGCTCGCCGCCGCCCCCGACGTGATGGTGGTGGCCGCCTATGGCCTGATCCTGCAGCAGTGGACACTGGACCTGCCGCGCCTGGGCTGCCTCAACATCCACGGCTCGCTGCTGCCGCGCTGGCGTGGGGCCGCCCCCATCCACCGCGCGATCGAGGCCGGCGATGCCGAGACCGGCATCACCATCATGCAGATGGATGCGGGACTGGACACGGGCGACATGCTGCTGATCGAGCGCGAGGCCATCCGCCCCGACGACACCACCGCGGTGCTGCACGACCGCCTGGCCCGCCTGGGCGGCCGATTGATCGTCGAAGCCCTGGAGATGGCCGCCTGCGGTGGCCTGACCCGCACCCCGCAGCCCGAGTCCGGCATCACCTATGCCCACAAGATCGAGAAGGCCGAAGCCGCGATCGACTGGTCGCTGCCCGCCGACGTGATCGCCCGGCGCGTGCGTGCCTTCGACCCATTCCCCGGTTGTACCTTCACCCTGAATGGCGACAAGGGCCCGGAGACCCACAAGGTCTGGGCCGCGCAGGCGGTCAGTGGCCAAGGGGCGCCGGGGCAGGTCTTGCAGGCGCAGGGCGACACCCTGGTGGTGGCCTGCGGCGAAGGCGCCCTGGCTTTGCACATGCTGCAAAAGCCTGGCGGCAAGCGGGTGCGTGCACGTGAATTTTTGCAAAGCACCGCCCTGCCCGCGCAGCTGACTTGAACCTCATGGTTTGATCCTCATCTGATCCAGCACGTGCCACCCCGTGGCCTGACCTTTGTTTGTGACCGGAGACCCCACACCATGTTCAACATGATGAAAACTGCCATCCTGATGGCCGCGATCACCGCCCTCTTCATGGCCATCGGCGCCATGATCGGTGGCCGCAGCGGCATGATGCTGGCCCTGGTGGTGGCCCTGGGCATGAACTTCTTCAGCTACTGGTTCTCGGACAAGATGGTGCTGAAGATGTACAACGCCCGCGAGGTCGACGAGACCTCGGCGCCGCGCTTTTACGCCATGGTGCGCGAGCTGGCCCAGCGCGCCCAGATCCCGATGCCCAAGGTCTATCTGATCGACGAGCAAGCGCCCAACGCCTTCGCCACGGGCCGCAGCCCCGACCACGCGGCCGTCGCGGCCACCACCGGCATCGTCAATGTGTTGACCGACCGTGAACTGCGCGGCGTGATGGCGCACGAACTGGCCCACGTCAAACACCGCGACATCCTCATCAGCACCATCAGCGCCACCATGGCCGGTGCCATCTCGATGCTGGCCAACTTCGCCATGTTCTTTGGCGGACGCGACTCGGAGGGTCGTCCGAGCAACCCGATCGCCGGCATCGCCGTGGCCATCCTGGCCCCGCTGGCCGCCAGCGTGATCCAGATGGCCATCAGCCGTGCCCGCGAATTCGAGGCCGACCGAGGTGGCGCCGAAATCAGCGGCGACCCCGCTGCCCTTGCCAGCGCCCTCGACAAGATCCACCGCTACGCGCAAGGCATTCCCTTGCATGCCGCCGAGGCCCATCCTGAAACCGCCCAGATGATGATCATGAACCCGCTGTCCGGCGGGGGGCTGCGCGGCCTGTTCTCCACCCACCCGGCCACCGAAGAGCGCGTGGCGCGATTGATGGAGATGGCGCGCCGTTCGTGACAGTTGTCACAAAACCAGGGTTGGTTACCCCTTGTTTCTTGTGTCAATTTGTATCAAACCGGCATGACTTGTGGTTTCCTCGCTGCTGCGCACTGACGCTTGACGTTCTCTGAATGTAAGCTGATGTGATTGGCAGGAAACCACTGAATGCAGACCGAGATCACAAGAACCGAACAGGAAGCACGCAGGCTGCATGTCAGCGCCTGGGTCGTGCTCGCCGGCGGCTTGTTGCTCAGCGCTGCCGCCTGGTGGCAGGCCAGCGCGCCGGATGGCGCCCCGCTTCAACCTTCCGCCACGGCCTTGCTCGTGAGCGGCACGGCCGGCTCCGTGATTCTGTGGTGGCTGCTGCGCCTGTGGGCACAGCGTTACGGGCAATCGGCGGGTCTGGCAGAAGCCTTGCATCAGCAGGCCCTCGACAGTGAAGCGCGCCTGCGGGCCGTGCTCGACCACACCGACGAAGGCATCCTCACGGTGTCGACCACAGGCGACATCCTTGGGGTGAACCAGGCGGTGTACCGCATCTTTGGCTACACCGAAGCCGAGTTGCGCCATGCCCACCTGAGCAAGTTGCTACCAGCCGCCGCGTCCAGCGGGGCTGGTCAGGACCTGGAAACCTTCCTGCAGTTGCAGCACATGGGGCTTGATGGCGTCGGACGCCGCACCGAAGGCCGCCGGGCCAACGGCCAGCTCTTCCCACTGGGGCTGTCGGTCAACGCCATGGACTGGCGGGGCCAGGCTCAGCACCTGTGCATGCTGCGTGACCTGAGCACCCAAGATGCCACCGAACGGGCCATCCTCGCCGCGCAGCGCCAGCTCAATGAGGTCGACGAGATGCGCCGCATCATCGTCCACAACGCCCCTTACGCCGTGTTCGTGCTCAACGTCCAGGGCATCTTCCAGACCGTGAATCCGGCGGGCGAACGCTTGCTCGGCTGCGCAGCCCAGGACCTGGTCGGGCGCTGCACCACGCAGCGCTTTTTCGAGCCCACCCAGGTGGCCGAACGCGCCCACCTGCTGGCCCTGCGCCTGAACCTGCCGGTGAGCGACCTGGATGTCGTGGCCCACCTGGCGCGCGAAGCCCCCGGTCTGCCCACCGAGTGGCGCATGGTCCGCAGCGACGGCACCAGCCTGATGGCCGAGATCCTGGTGACCGAGCTGATCAACGAGTACGGGGCCCGCACCGGCTACCTGCTCATGGCCCATGACGTGACCGCCCGTCACGAAGCCGAGCACCAGTTGCAGCACATGGCGCTGCACGATGCCCTGACCTCGCTGCCCAACCGCAACATGCTGCAGGAGCAGCTCAAGGCCTGCCTGAACATTGCGCAGCGCGAGCAGGGTCACATGGCGATGATGTTCATCGACCTCGACCGCTTCAAGAAGATCAACGACAGCCTGGGCCACCATGTGGGCGACAGCGTGCTCATCGAGATCTCACGCCGCCTGCGCGCGGCCATGCGCACCTCCGACATCGTGGCCCGCTTAGGGGGTGACGAGTTCGTGGTGCTGCTGCCGCGCATCCAGGCCCAGTCCGACGGGGAGTTGGTGGCGGCCAAGGTGCACGAGGTGTTCAATGCCCCGGTGCAGATTGGCGAACATGAGCTGCGCGTGACGCCCAGCATCGGCCTGGCGCTCTACCCGCAGCACGGCACGGACCCGGTCACGCTGATGCGCCACGCCGACCTGGCCATGTACCAGGCCAAGAGCGATGGCCGCAACCGCATTCAGATCTACAGCGAGAGCATGACCTCTCCCTCGCCGGACACCCTGCTGCTTGAAAACGAGCTCTACCACGCCCTGGAGCGCGACGAGCTGCGCCTGCACTACCAGCCTCAGTTCGATTGCGCCAGTGGCCGCATCACCGGCGCCGAGGCGTTGCTGCGCTGGGAGCACCAAGGGCGCCTGATCCCCCCATCTGACTTCATCCCGCTGGCCGAAGAATCCGGCCTCATCGTCTCGATCGGCGAGTGGGTGCTGCGGCGGGCGTGCACCGTCGCCCACCGCTGGCGTCAGGACACCGGCATGCCGCTGCGCATCGCCGTAAACCTCTCGGCCGTGCAGCTCGATCGTCTGGACATCGTGAGCACCGTCTCGCAGGTCCTGCAAGACACCGGCCTGCACCCCACGGCCCTGGAGCTGGAGATCACCGAAAGCGTGGTGGTGCGCGAGTCCCTGCGGGCCGCCGACGTGCTGCGCCAGCTGCGTGCCCTGGGTGTGGGCATTGCCATCGACGATTTCGGGGTCGGCTACTCCAGCTTCGCCTACCTGCGCGAGTTGCCGGTCGACCGCTTCAAGCTCGATCGCAGCTTCCTGACCGGTGTGCCGCAGTCACATGGCGACAGTCGCCTGGTGGCGGCCCTGATCGCGATGGGGCACCGCCTGGAGGTGGGCATCGTGGCCGAAGGCGTGGAAACCGCCGAGCAGGCCACCTTCTTGCGCGACCACGGTTGCGACGAGGCCCAGGGCTACCACCTGGGTCGTCCGCTCAAGGAAAGCGACTTCGAAGTCCTGCTGATGGGTTTGCGCTGACCCGCCCGCACCGCCGCCAGAGCGGGGCGATGCGAAACGGGGCAAGCGTACTCAGTTGAGCAAACGCGTGGGGTCGGCGTCGATCTTGGCCAGGGCCGCACGGGTGGCGCGCGTGGTCAGCGACTCTTCTTCCTGAGGCACGAGCAAACCGGCCTGCAGGAAAGCGGCCAGGCGATGGAGCTGGAACAGGATGCCCCGCCCTGATGGCGTGACAAACAGCAGCAACTGCTGGCGCAAACCCGACCAGGCCAGTTGCACCGACTCCTGCTTGCCCCGGTAATCGAGCTCGAACCAAGCCCCGATCTGCAGCTCACGCGCCCAGGCCTGCATGGCCGGTGTGGGCATGGAGCCCCCGTCAGCCACCACTTCCAGCGCGTCGCTCTCATGCCCGGACAGGTCCCGCAAGGTGGCCTCGTCCAGCTCGACCTTGGACAGATCGGGCAACACGTCTCCGAGGGCTTCCAGGCGCTCGGTGAGCTCTTGAAGATGGGACGCCGAGATGGCCGCCGAGCGCGCCGAGAAGGCCGCCGCAAGCGCCGTGTTCAGCGCTTTGATGTGCTCATCCTGCTTGTCCAGCGGCAAACCCGAGCGGGCCATGCCCTCGCGGATCGCCTTGAGCAGATTGGGCAGGCGGCGCAGCACCTCGGCCCGCTCGTCGCGAGAGGTCTTGGCGCTCGCCGACCAGATCAGGTCGGCCGCCGCCCGCTGCAAGGCCTTGGTGGACTCATGGGTGGGCCCGTTGACGACCGCGCTGTGCGCGAGCACGTCGGCCCAGACATGGAACATGAAATCGCGCACCCCATCGTGCACCGGCACGCCATCGAGCATCTTGCGCAACTCGATGGTGTACTGGATCGCGCAGGTTTCGCGCTGCTCGACCTGCTGCGCCAGCGACACGCCGCGGCGGCTGGCCTGGTTCTCTTCGCGGAAGTAGGTCTCCAGGAAGCGCTCGAACTCGGTCAGCACCGTCTGGAAGACGCGCCGACCCGTATCGGGATAGGCCTCGATCACCTGCACGATGCGGCGGATTTCCTTGTGCAGCGCATCGTCGGCGTCATCGGCCACCCCGCCCTCAAAACCCATCACGCACGAACCCATGCGGTCAATCAGGATGCGCGCCGGGTGGCTGGTGGTGGCAAAGAAGTCGGGCTCGGCCACGGCGACGCGCAAGACCGGCATCTGCAGGCGCGCAAACCACACCCGGATGCTGGCGGGCAGGTGCTCTTCGGTCAGGATGGCCTGGAACAACAGCGCCACGATCTCGATGATGGCACGCTCGCTGGGGGTGCTCGCAGCCTCCTTGAGCGCCTGCTTGTTGTGCTGCAGGGTCTGCAGAGCCTCGGCCGGATTGACCGGCGCCTCCGCCCCGACCTGTCGACGCAGGGTGTCGCCCACCGACTGAATCGCCTGCCCCAGGCCCGCCGACATCACCGCGCCTGCGCCGCCTGGTGGCCGGGCTGCCGTGGGCTCGAAACCGGGCACCTGACGCCCCACCACCTGGGTGAGCTTGTCGAGCACGTTCTGGGCTTTGACGGCGCCGCGGGACATGCCCGGCGTCTGGGTGAGCATGCGGGTTTCTTCGAAAGCTGCCCCCAAGGGCTGCAAACCGCTGTTGCCGCGCAGCGCCCCCGCACCGGATGAACCCGCGCCGGTCGACGCGCCCGCCTGGGCGCTGCCGCCCAGCGACGAGAGCGGGGCAGGCAGGGTCACACCCACATCCTTGGCCCGACGGATGAACGGGCGCAGATCGATCTCGGGGCGCACGCCGTGGTCCAGCAGCACCCCGTTGACGTGGTGGTAGGCCTCCTGGGTCCAGGGGGTCACCTCGTGCATCAAAATGGTCTTGATCTCGATCCAATGGTCCAGACTCAGCCCCACCTCAAGCCAGGCGTCCACAAGGACGCGCGCCACCCAGTGGGGCATCAGGACGTCCACCGGCCCCGACGCGCTGACGGACACCGGCCCGCCCACGGCCTGCAGCCGGGCATTGAGGTCCGAGAACTCCGAGCCGTTGTGGTCCCCGATCATCTGGGCCAGGCGCGCCACGGCCAAATCCCGCTCGACATCGCTGTCATCGAGCAGACTCAAGGGAATGTCGGTCTTGTTGGCCGGCCCCAGGGCCGCACGCACACCGACCGAGCGCCCCACCCGCAGGTCACGCAGGGCATCGTGCAGCGGACGCTCCAGCGTGGCCAGCCAGGCCGACTGCAGTCGCATGAGCTCCTGCGCCAGATCCCGCTTGCGCTGGTAGACCGCCGGATCGGTTTGCGGCTCGGCCGCCGCCTGGCGCGCCCCCTCCACGCAGCCTTGCACCACCGCCTCCACGCCCTTGATCAGGGCTTCGAGGAAGCTGAGACGGGCCGTCAGGGCCAGCGCTCGGTGGGGACCAAAACTCATGGAAGGTGTTTCAGGTGGAGGACGATTTTGGACTCTACACCACTGCGCCGGCGTTCGGATCGTTCGGGTCGACGTCTTTCTTCGACGCCGAGATCAGATCGTCACGCTTGACGCCCAGCCACATGGCGATGGCAGCGGCCACGAAGACCGAGGAGTAGATGCCGAACAGGATGCCGATGGTCAGGGCCAGGGCAAAGTAGTGCAGCGTGGGGCCGCCAAAGATCAGCATGGCCACCACCATCATCTGGGTCGACCCGTGGGTGATGACGGTGCGGCTGATGGTGCTGGTGATGGCGTGGTCGATCACCTCGGCCGTGCTCAGCTTGCGGAACTTGCGGAAGGTTTCACGGATGCGGTCGAAGATCACCACCGACTCGTTGACCGAGTAGCCCAGCACGGCCAGCACGGCCGCGAGCACCGACAGCGAGAACTCCCACTGGAAGAAGGCGAAAAAGCCCAGGATGATGACGACGTCATGCAGGTTGGCGATGATGCCGGCCACGGCAAACTTCCACTCGAAGCGGATCGCCAGGTAGATCATGATGCCGATGATCGTCGCGCCCAGCGCCATCAGGCCGTCTTGCACCAACTCCTCGCCGACCTGCGGCCCCACGAACTCACTGCGCTGCAGCGTCAGCGGCTGTTCGCCGTTGGGCGCCTGGCACACTTGAGCCGGACCCTTGCCAGCCACCTCGACCGAGCTGATCTGCGCCCCCTCGGCCTTGCACAGCGCGCTGAAGACATTGGCGACCACCTCGGTCTGCTTCAACTCACCGCGCAGCGGCAGGCGGATCAGCACATCGCGTGAGGTGCCAAAGTTCTGCGCCTGGACCTCGCCGTAGTTCAAGGCCTCGACGGTGGCACGCACCTTGGCCACGTCGGCCGTTTGGGCGTAGCGGGTTTCGATGACCGAGCCACCGGTGAACTCGATGGACAGGTGCAGCCCCCGGGTCACGATGAAGAAGACGGCAACGGCGAACGTCAGGAAAGAAATCGCGTTGAAGACCAACGCGTGGCGCATGAACGGAATGTCACGCTTGATACGGAAAAATTCCATGATGGGTGTTCCCTGTGCTTATTCCTGGGGCTTCCAGACCTGTCCGATGGACACGCCCTTGAGCTTCTTCTGACGGCCATACCAGAGGTTGACCAGGCCACGCGAGAAGAACACGGCCGAGAACATGGAGGTGAGGATGCCCAGGCAGTGCACCACGGCAAAGCCGCGCACGGGCCCGGAGCCGAAGGCCAGCAGGGCCAGACCGGCAATCAAGGTGGTGACGTTGGAGTCCAGGATGGTGGACCAGGCGCTCTCGTAGCCGGCATGGATGGCCGACTGCGGCGCCGAGCCGTTGCGCAGCTCTTCGCGCACGCGCTCGTTGATCAGCACGTTGGCGTCAATGGCCATGCCCAGGGTCAGGGCGATGGCCGCAATGCCGGGCAGGGTCAGCGTGGCCTGCAGCATCGACAACACGGCCACCAGCAGCAGCAGGTTGACCGTGAGCGCGATGGTGGAAAACACGCCAAACAGCAGGTAGTACAACATCATGAACACGGCGATCGCGGCAAAGCCGTAGATCAGGCTGTTGAAGCCTTGTGCGATGTTGTCGGCGCCCAGGCTGGGGCCCACGGTGCGCTCTTCGATGATCTCCATGGGGGCGGCAAGCGAGCCGGCACGCAGCAGCAAGGCCGTGTCAGCAGCCTCTTCGGTGCTCATGCGGCCCGAGATCTGCACGCGCCCGCCACCGATTTCGCCACGGATCACCGGTGCGGTCACAACCTCGCCCTTGCCCTTTTCGAACAGGATGATGGCCATGCGCTTGCCGATGTTCTCGCGGGTGACGTCCTTGAAGATGCGGGCGCCACGGGCGTCCAGCGTCAGGTGCACGGCCGCTTCCTGGTTCTCGTCGAAACCGGGCTGGGCATCGGTGAGGTTGTCGCCGGTGAGCACCACTTCGCGCTTGACGATGATGGGCAGGCCGCCACGTTCCATGTAGCGCTCGTAACCGAAAGGCACGGGGCCGCCAGCCTGGGCCGCCTGGGCTTCGACGCTGTCGTTGACCATGCGCACTTCGAGCGTGGCGGTGCGGCCGATGATGTCCTTGGCCTTGGCGGTGTCCTGCACGCCGGGCAACTGCACGACCACGCGGTCGATGCCTTGCTGCTGGATCACGGGCTCGGCCACGCCGAGTTCATTGATCCGGTTGTGCAGCGTGGTGATGTTTTGCTTGAGGGCCTGCTCCTGGATGGCGCGCTCGGAGGTGGGCTTGAGGGTGCCCACCAAGGTGCGGTCGCCCGAACCGCCGGTGTCGGTGCCGTCCACCCAGTCCACATCGGCCAGGCTGCCTTGCAGCACACCACGGGCGGCCTCACGGGCGGCGTCGTCGCGGAAGCGCACGATCAGGGCCGAGGCGTCGCGGCGGATGCCGCTGTGGCGGATGTCCTTGTCACGCAACAGGGTGCGCATGTCGGTGCTGAGGCTGTCGAGCTTTTGCGTCAGCGCCGCCTTCATGTCGACCTGCATCAGAAAGTGCACACCACCGCGCAGGTCCAGGCCCAGGTACATGGGTTGGGCATGCAGGTTGCGCAACCACTGGGGCGAGCGCGACACCAGGTTCAAAGCCACGATGTAGCTCGGATCCTGGGCGTCGGGATTGAAAGAGCGGCTGAGGGCGTCACGCGCCTTCAGCTGGCTGTCGGTGTCCTTGAACCGCGCCCGCACGGAGGTGCCATCAAGCTCGACGAAGTCGGCCTCCAGGCCCGCCTCCTTCAGCACGGTGCGCACACGCTCCACGGCGGACTGGTCCAGCTTGAGAGTGGCCTTGCCACTGGAGAGCTGGACGGCGGGTGCCTCGCCAAAAACATTGGGCAGGCTGTAGACCAAGCCGATGAGCAAAGCCACGGCAATGATCAGGTACTTCCACCAGGGATAGCGGTTCATAGGATCCTCGACAGCACGAACGGTGACTTACTTGTAGGTGCCCTTGGGCAGAACCTGAATGATCGCCGCGCGCTGCAGTTGCAACTCGACGCCGTTGGCCACTTCGATGCTGACGAAGGCGTCGCCCAGCTTGGTGATCTTGCCGATGACGCCGCCCTGGGTCACCACTTCGTCACCCTTGGTCAGGGCTTCGAGCATGGCGCGGGTTTCCTTTTGCCGCTTCATTTGCGGGCGGATCATCACGAAATACAGCACCACGAACATGAGCACGAGGGGCAACATGCTCATCAGACCGCCGGAGGCGCTGGCGGCCGGAGCGGCGGTTTGGGCAATGGCTTCAGAAATCAACACTATCGTTCCTTCAAACAAAAGGCCGCAGCACCATCAAGGGCGCAACGGCAGGGGCGCAAACATTGTATGCGGCGTGGCTGGCAAGTCTGCCCGCCTGCCCTCACCCAGGGGTCAGAGCACGTATTTCACCTGCGGATGGCTGGTCAGCGCACGGTAGATGTTGTCCAGATGCTCACGGCTGGTGGCGTTGACCGTGACGGTCAGGCCCACATACTTGCCGGTGCTGCTGGGGCGCCGCTCCAGCGCCTGGATGTCAAAGCTGGGGTCGTGCTGCACGATGAGGGCCACCACCGACTCGACAAAGTCCTCCAGGTGCGGCCCCATCACCTTGATGGGAAAGGGGCAGGGATACTCGATGAGCGACTGCTCGGGCGGGATGATGGGGTTGACGGGTTGGTTCATGTCCATGTCTTTCATTGGATGCCCAGGCGGATGGCGTCCCAGGTGCGGCCCAGCCAGCCGGCGCTGGGCACGGCCTCCAGCGCCTGCAACGGCAGCGTCTGCCAGGGCTGGGTGCCCAGGGTGATGTGCAAGGTGCCCACGGTCTGCCCTTGGGCCAGCGGTGCCAGCAGAGGGTCCTGACGTGTCAGGGTGGTCTGGATGCGGGCGGCCTGCCCCCGGGGGACGGCCACCAGAATGGCTTGCGTGCGCCCCAGCGGCACGCTGCGGGCGCTGCCCTTCCACACCGGAGCCGTGCTGACGGCCTGGCCGGCGGCAAACAGCCGGACCACGTCGAACCCGCTGTAGCCCCAGTTGAGCAGCTTTTGGGTTTCGGTGGCGCGCGCCTGGGCCGAGGGGGTGCCCACGACCAGCGCCACCAGACGGCGCTCGCTGCCCCCGACCGGCCGGCGCGAGGTGGCCGCCATGGCGTAGCCGAGGCGATCGGCATAGGCCACCTGCAGGCCGTCCACGCTGGGGTCGCGCAGCAAGAGCAGGTTGGTGCTGGCGTGGCGGACGCCCCCCAGGGTCAGCGCCGGCTGGCGGTAGTGGGTCAGGGCCTGCGGGAAATCGGTGAGCAGGCGCACGGCGATCCAGGCCAACTCGCGCGGGGTGCTGGCTTGCCCGCTGACCGCCCGCCCGTCGGGGTTGCGAAACTGCGTGGCCTTGAGGCCAAAGACCTGGGCCTGACGGTTCATGCGCGCCACGAAATCATCGACCGAGCCGGCGACGCCCTCGGCCAGCGCCACGGCCGCATCATTGGCACCCAGCACTGCCATGCCCTGGAGCAGTTCGGCCACCGTGAGGCGGGCCCCCGCCGCCGCAAGCGCCCGCGCCCCACTGCCGATGGCCGCTTGCCAGGCTCGCTCGGACACGGGCAAAGTGTCCTCCAGGCGCAGCTGGCCGGCGTCCACCGCCTGGTACACCAGGTAGGCCGTCATCAGCTTGGTGAGCGAGGCGGGGGGCACCGCCTGATCGGGCTGGCGCACCGCCAAGGTCTGCTGGCTGCCGAGGTCGTGCAGGATGAAGCCGCGGGCGGCAATCTCGGGAGGCGGCGGCATGCCCGGTGGCGGCTCGCTGAAGCCAGCCGCCCCCAAGGAAGGCGGCTGGACCGGCGCTTGCGCGTGGGAGCCCGATATCGCCCCCCAGCCGAGCGCGAGCACAGCCAGCCCCCAGCACCCGGCGCGGCGCCAACGGGACAGCCCGGATACGGACAAACCGGTCCGGGCAGAAGTCCGGCGAAGAAGTCGAGAGATCATGAGGTCCACAGATGGGGCAGCTTGCCCACAATGCAAGTCAGACCGCCGCCGCACGCAGGTGTCGCAGCACGACCTCCCGCAGCACCGTCAACTTGCCATGGAAAAAGTGGCCGGTACCCGGCACCACGGTGACCGGCAGGCCTTGCGGGCGTGCCCAGTCGAGGATGCTGGCGAGCGGCACCACGTCATCCTGCTCGCCTTCCACCACCAGGGTGTGGGCCGGCACCTCGGGCACCTCGTAGCGGGAGGTGGCCGGGCTGACGAGCACCAGTTGCTTGGGGGCCACCAGCTCGGGCCGGTTGGCCACTGCCTCGCTCAGGCGCGCATGAGCCTGGGCCGCGACATAGCCGCCGAACGAAAAGCCGGCCAACGCCAGCGGCAGGCCCTTGAGCGCCGGGTCGGTGAGGTGGTGGGCAACCACGGTGAGCAGGTCGGCGGTCTCACCACGACCTTCGTCCCAGCCCCCTTCCGACAGGCCCACGCCCCGGAAGTTGAAGCGCACCGCGCGCCACCCGGCCAGCACGAAGGCCCGGCACAGGGTGTGCACGACCTTGTTGTCCATGGTGCCGCCCTGGAGCGGATGCGGGTGGGCAATGACCGCCAAGCCCACAGGGGCGTGGGCAGGCTCTTCGATCACCACTTCGAGCAGGCCGGCAGGCCCGTCGATGGTCTGGGAAGCAGGGCGTCCGATCATGGTGTCTCAGCGTCCCACGTCGTCCGGCAGCACCAGGCGCTCGACGACCTCACCCTTGGCGAGGTGACGGTCGACGATTTCGTCGATGTCGGACTTGTCCACGAAGGTGTACCAGACCCCTTCCGGGTAGACCACGGCGACCGGGCCACCCGCGCAGCGGTCCAGGCAGCCGGCCTTGTTGACACGCACCTGCCCCTTGCCGTTGAGCCCGGCTTCGGCGACCCGCTGCTTGCAGTGATCGAAGCCCGCTTTGGCGTCATGGTCACCGCAACTGGCTTCGCCATTGATGCGCTGGTTGAGACAGAAGAAGATGTGGCGCTGGTAATAGCTCATGGTCGTATTTTATGGGGTGGGGGCCGGGCGGCCTTCACGGCCCCACAGCCGTGTCAGCAACCAGCCCAGGGCGACGTAAGGCCACAGGATGCCAAACCAGCGTGACAGGCCGTGAAAGCGGATGAAACGCCCCTGCTCCCAGGCCTGCAGGGTCTGGGCGTAATAGGGATCAAGGGGAGCGAGGTGGATCAGGCCGATCAGCGCCAGCAACACGCCCACACCCAGCACCGCGCAGGTCATCCGGCTGCGCTGCACCAGCAGCATGCCGCCAGCCGCGCCCACCAGCAAGCCCACACTGGTGGGCAGGGTCACCCAGCTGAACGCATGGGGCGGCCCGAAGTTCAGGGCCGCCGACAGGACACTGGCCCCGATCGCCGACAAGACCAGCGCCGTCCACATCACCAGCCGCGGCCGCGGCGAGCGGGCCACCGCGCAGGCCAGGCACAGCGGCGCCAGCATGCCGGCCGCCACAGTGAGGGCCTCGATGGGGGCCGCCCACATGGCGCTCACCCCCGACATGTTCACGCTCGCCCACAGGCTGAGCGGGTCGTCCGGCAACAACCAGGCTTGCCAGGGGGTGTCGGCCATCCAGTCCACCAGGGCCAGGCGCACATGCGGCCACAACTGCCCCTCCCCCAGCGGCAAGGGCGGCGGAAACAGCAGCCCCAGTGGCCACAACCAGAGCAGCACCAAGCCCATGCCGGCTTGCGGGATGAACCAACGCTCACGCAAGCGATGCCAACCATCGACCAGGCCCAGTGCGTGCACGGTGACGGCCGCCAGCGTGCCCCAGGCCGCGCCCAGGGTGTTGAGCATCCAGTCGGTGACGGAGGGCACCCGATTGGGCAGCGCGAACTGCGCCAACTCCAGCGCGTAGGACAAGCCCGAGGCCGGCAGCAGCGTCAGGGGCACCGCCCACAAGGCGGAGCGCCCACTGCGCAGGTGCGCCAGGCACAGGATCAGGCCCAGTGGCAGGTAACCCAGAATGTTGCCAACCAGGTCATTGGCCACCTCATGACGGTGCTTGGGCAGCACCCAGGTGAAGCTGTGACTGGCCGGCCACTGCCAGCCCGTCAGGGGGTGCAAGGTGGCGTACACCACCAGGGCGACCGCGACCCAGGTCAGGGGCCAGGCCGCGCTGCGATGCTCAGGCATGGCAGACCGGGACACCACGCCGCGCGGGCTCAGCCCGCGGTGGGCTTGAGCACCACCAGGAAGACGGTGGCTGCAAACAGCAACACCGACACCTCGTTGAAGACCCGATACCAGCGGTGGGTGCGGCGGTTGTGCAGGTCTTCAAAGGTGCGCAGCAGGCGACGACACATGTGGTGGTAGCCGACCACGCCCAACACCAGCAGCAGCTTGATGTGGATCCAGATCTGCCCGGGCCCCTTGCCAATGCCAAAGTACAGCCACAGCAGGAAACCCAGCACCAGCGCCGGCACCATCAGGATGGTGCTGAAGCGGTAGAGCTTGCGGGCCATGATGAGCAAGCGCTCACGCTCGGCATGGCTGTCAGCGGGCACCATGGCCAGGTTGACGAACAGGCGCGGCAGGTAAAACAGACCGGCAAACCAGCTGGCCACGAAGATGATGTGGAGGGCTTTGACCCAGAGGTAGGCATTGCTCATGGCCCGATTATGGCCACCCGGCCACACAGCCGGCCTCGCAAAGTTTTGCAAAGTGCAAAAAAAGAGCCCCGGCCAGAGGCCGGGGCTTGCAAGCCTTCACGCTGTCATCACGGTAAGGCACCTGCTCAGGGAGGAAAAGCAGGGAATGAGGCCTTGCGGCGTATCATTCAAGGCGAATTATAGGGGGGATGCCCAAGCCTGTCTCTCGATGGCTCACCGCCGCAACACCGCCAGACAGAAATTTTTACCGCCTTTGCCGTTTTGCCCCCCACGCCCCCTGATTGAGCGCACCTCACCA
>Ga0209066_10001870_pt1 | contig 26985 bp, 34 predicted proteins | sample All_14_2_FD_187198 | JGI IMG/M metagenome (GOLD analysis project Ga0209066, IMG submission 187198) | Freshwater microbial communities in response to fracking from Pennsylvania, USA - Allegheny Zone_MetaG_DW_15 (SPAdes) (version 2) ...
GCCTCGGCCTTGTCGTCCGCGGAGACTTTGTTCTTTTTGCCGGCCGCTTTCAGTTTGCCCTCGTCCGGGTGGGCCTCTTTGTGCGCGGCCGCGAGTATCTGCGCGGCCTCGTCGCCCCTGGCGCCGGGAGCGCCCCGGCGGAAATAGGCGCTGTCTATGTCGCCGTATTCCTTCTCAAGGGCTTCTAATTCCCCCCGCTTGTGCCGGCCGGAGCTGACCTGCGAGAAAAGTTCGCCGAAGGCCTGGTGCGGAGGCCTCTTTTCAGTCCTGGCGGTCACGCGCAGTTCCTGGACGGTCTGCAGCCTGCCATCCAGCTTTTTGCTGTAGAGCACGGTAAAGCCGGCCTCGCCGTCGCCGCTGTAAGGTTCTATCTTGTCGCCGGGCTGCAGGCGCGCCTCGAAGTATTTCTTTACCGCCTCCGTCCCGTCCTTGGTCAGGCGCACAAGGTGGTCTTTCTCGTCCGCCTGCACGCTGCCCGGGTAGAGCGGCATCGGGTGCGCAACCAGCACCTCCCCGCCATCGTCGGCGGATAGCGTCCCCGGCGCCGCTCCCGCCGCCGCGCAGAGCGCCGCGCAAAGCGCCAAAGTTTTGATTTTCATACTGTTCCTCCCCTTCTATTTGTCAGCACCCGCACTTCCGGAATCACCCGCCGGCAGGTTGCCGGCGGGGCGCCGGCTACTTCCCGTCCCCTTTCGAGGGCAGGCCTACGGCAACGTCCAGCCCCTTGTTAAAGAAAATAAATTCCGCCGAAGAGGGGCGCACTTCGAAAAGATCCCCGAAAACGCTCTTGAAAGACAAGCTGAAAGAAAAAGCTATATTCTTCCCCGCGGCCGGGGTAGTAGACCTGACTACCGCCGCGGGCTGGGCGGCCGGGCCGGCCCCTTCTCCGCCGGAGCAGGCCGCTAGCGGCAGCAGCAATATAAACCACACTTTCTTCAGACGGCCTCCCCCCGGTTAAAATACCCGCGCCCTGCCGGGCATCTTCTCAGTCAATGTAGGCTATGGCGCCGGTGCGCCGGGGCAGGGCCTTCTCCGGGCGGTGGCCCTTGTAGCCCAGGGTCACGGCGTAGCAGGGCTCGTAGCCTTCCGGCAGGTTGAGGCGCTTCACCTCTTCCTTCATGGAGAACCAGAACCGGGCCAGGCCTATCCAGCAGGAGCCGATGTCCAGGGACTCGGCGGCGAGCAGCATGTTCTCTATGGCGGCGGAGCAGTCCACCAGCGGCGACATGGCCTTCTTGCGCATGGACACCACCACCACCACCGGCGCGTTGTAAAAAATATGGAGCTTCTCGTTGGCGCCCATCTCGCGCATCCAGTCCAACTCGCTCTTGAGCATGAGTTCTTTGGAGAGTTTGCTTATGCGGTCCAGCAGGGCCTTGTCGCGGATAACCGTGAAATGCCAGGACTGGTCGTTATGCGCGCTGGGCGCGTACAGGCCGGCCTCCAGTATGGCGTCCAGTTCGGCCTGTTTGAGCGGGTCGGGCAGGTACTTGCGGATGCTGCGCCGGCTTTTGATAACCTCTATTACTTTGTTCATGTTCGCCTCCGGCCTAAATTCTACAAAACAAAGCCGCCGGTCTTTACCGGCGGCCGGGCGTTAGCGGGGAAATTCAGAGGGGCTTTTTGCCGGGCTCACTGCCCGTCCGCGGCCCGGAACGCCTTGTAAAGGGCGTGGGCGCGGCTGACGTACTGGGCCTGCGTGCCGTAGTTGCCTTTTTTCTGGCCGGGCTTGCTCCAGCCGGGATAGGCCACCCTGGGGAAGGTGCGGGCCAGGTCGCGGTAGCCCGAAAAGCCCGCGGCGCCGAAGAGCCTGTTGTACATCTGGTCGCCGTAATAGTTGCGGAAATAGTCGCCGCCCAGGTACCAGGCTCTGAACTCCGCCGCCAGGTAGCGCACGCCGTACTCCGGGTTGGAGCGCAGCGCCTGCTTGGCGGCGCCAAGGTCCCGCGGGATGCGCACTTTAAGGCCGGGCACCAGCCCGCCGCGCACGTCCCCGGCCTGGGTAGAGGCTATGCCGGACGCCCCGCCGTCGAGGTGCCGGACGTTGAAGGTATGGCGGCCCTCGTGGTAGCTCTCGAAAACGCAGTAGGCGGCCAGCGCGTAAGGGTCCATCCCCAGGTCGGAACCGACTTTCCTGAAGAGCTGCCCGTAGTCCTCCCACATGCCGGGGATGTCGCGCAGGATCTCCGGGATGTTATACGGTTCCCTGTTCTCGCGGGAGGCGTCGTAATAGCCGGGGAAGTCGTCCGCCCTGAAGATAAAAGGCCCCGCGGCGCCGCGGGTCTCCTGCTCGGGCAGAATTATCTCGGGCGCCGCCTCGGGCACGGCCGCGCCCAGGCCGGACAGGTCCTGCGAAAGCGCCGCCTCGAAAGACAGCTGCGCCCCGGCGTTAACCGCGGCGGCCGCCAGCAGGACGAGCATGTAAGCGTATCTTTTCATAACAGGCACCTTCTATATCAAGTATACCTCCTGGTAAAATCCGGCACAGGGCCCTTAGGCCCAGCGCCGCCAAGGCCCTCCGGCCGCCCCCAATTAGGTAAAATTGTATTTATGAAAGCCCCCTGGACGCCGCAGCCGCTGGACCGCGAGATCTTCCGCATCGCCGTCCCGGCCTTCCTGGGCTCCCTGGGCTTCGTCCTGTTCGACGCCATCAACATCTTCTGGGTGGGCAAGCTGGGCACCTCCGCCATGGCCGGCGTGGCCTCGGCCGCCTTCCTGACCTGGGCCGTCTACGCGGCCATGAGCGCCACCACCGCCGGGGCCAACAGCCTCATCGCCCAGGCCTTCGGCGCCGGCAAGCACGAAGAGGCGCGGCAGACGGCAGTAGAGGCCGCCTGGCTGAGCCTGGCCGGCAGCCTGCTCATCATGGCCCTGCTGCTGCCCGTCATAGTACCCGTGTTCCGCCTGATGGGCCTGCAGCCGGAAACCGCGGGCTACGCCCGGCAGTACCTCACCATCTACGCCTGCCTGCTGCCGCTTTATTATCTCTGCAACCTGGCCGGCAGCGTCTTCAACGCCTACGGCGACACGCGCACCAACGTGCTGATCATATCGGCTTCGGTGGCCCTGAACATCGTGCTCGACCCGGTGCTGATACTGGGCTACCTCACCGGCAAGCCGCTCGGAGTGCCGGGCGCGGCGGCCGCCTCCGGCATAGCCACCGCCTGCGCGCTGGGAGTGCAGGTGGTCTTCCTGCGCCGCCGCGGCTACCTGCCGCCGCTCGCGCAAGTGCTGCGGCTGCCGGCCTTCACCCGCGCGAAGCGCATGCTCAAGATAGGCGTGCCGGCCGCCTCGGTCAACGTGGTCTGGTCGCTGGTTTACCCGGCCCTCACGGCCATCATCACGCGCTTCGGAGAAGCGCCGCTCGCGGGCCTGAGCGTCTGCTTCCGCCTGGAGGGCGTGCCCTATTTCCTGGGCATAGGTTTCTCCACCGCCATGGGAGCCCTGGTAGGGCAGGCCTTCGGCCGCAACGACATCCGCCGCGTGCGCCAGATAGTCCTGCGCGGCCGCCTGCTCATCAGCGTGCTGCTGCTGCCGGTGGCCCTGGCCTTCATCTTCATCCCCGGGGCGCTCGTGGGCACTATGACGTCGGACCCCGAGGTCATAGCCAGCGCCGTCCGCTACCTGCGCATCGTGGGTTATTTCGAGATCTTCCTCGGCTGGGAACTGCTCTTCGAAGGGGTCTTCACCGGCCTGGGGCATACCCGCGACTACATGTTCATCTCCGTGCCGCTTACGCTGGCGCGCTGGCCGGCGGCCTGGCTGCTGGCCATAACCCTCGGGTTCGGCACTACCGGCATCTGGTGGGCCATCAGCCTCTCCACGCTCGGCAAGGGCGTCTGGGCCTCCTGGCTGTTCAGCCGGGGCGGCAGCACCTCACGCCTGCTGCGCGCCCGGGAAGTGCCTGTGCTGGTCCCGCAGCAGTAAACTCCCCCAAAACAAAACCGCCCGCCTGGGGCGGACGGCTTCAAAAGGAGGCAGGCACCTTTTTATGTTTTAGCGTCGTCCTTGCCGGCCAGGTAAGCCGCTATGTCTATCCCCTCGCCCAGCGCTATCTTGTAGGAAATTTTTTTAAGGAAGCTGCCCAGCGTGAACAGCCCGGCCAGCAGCACCAGCGCCACGAAGAACATCAGGCCGAAGTCGCTGATCCTGAAGAACAGGACCGCCGGCCACACTACGAGGAGCAGGCTTATCCCGATCACGCTGACATAATAAAGCCAGCTGCCGATACGCCAGAACCAGCGCCCGCGCGAGCCCCGGCGCACCATTTCCTCGTAAAGCGGATAGTCCTGCAGCATAAGCGTATTCTACCAAACAAAAACTCCGGGGGCTGAAACTTCCGGGCGGCCGGCGCATCTAATAAGCAAGGATAAAGCATGCCCGACAAAAGGACAGAACATGAACTTTGAAACCTTCCAGCCTTACCTGCTGCCCGCAGGCGTGGCCGCCTACCTGCTGGTGCGACATCTCCGCTTCAAGGCCGCCAGGGGGCGGCTGCCGGGGCTGGCGGCGCAGGGAGCCGTATTCGTGGACGTGCGCACCCCGGCGGAGTTCGCCGCCGGCAACAAGCCGGGCAGCCTGAATATCCCCCTGGACGAGCTGGCCGCGCGGGCCGCCGAACTGGATAAGAGCAGGCCCGTCATACTGAGCTGCGCCTCCGGGGCCCGCAGCGGCGCGGCCGTGGGCGTACTGAAGAACCTGGGCTTCCGCGACGTCACCAACGCCGGCCCCTGGCAGAACACCCTCTGAGCCGGCCGAAAAAAATACCGCCGGGCGGTCCCGGCGGTCAGCCTTTTTGCTGTTCCTCCCGCCGCCGGCGCTTCCCCTTCTGATAGCCGAGCTGGGTATCCACCAGCTCCTTGAAAATGGACATCAGTATTTCTTTCTTCCCGCCGAGGTCCTCGTAGCCGGCCTCTTCGGCCTCCCCGCATAAATAATAGATGGCTTCTATGGTGGACACGCAGTGCGGCAGCGGCTGCTTCTTGATGATGAACCTGGACACATAGCTGCCCGAGAAAGACAGCCGCGGCAGGGCGCGGATGTTCGGGCTCTTCCGCAGGACCCGCTGGGCGCCGCGCCAGGTCCCGTCTATGACGAAGACCAGCAGTTTTTTGCCTTCAAGGAGCCCCCCGCCGGCCAGGGCTTTAAAATTTACGGCGTCGGGCCCGGGGTAGAGCACATAAGGGCTGTAGGCGGGATCGCGCAGCAGGGCGTTGACCCGCTCGTCCTGCGTAAAATCGGTGCCCACCAGCAGCTCTCCGTTCGCCAGGCACATGTTGGCCAGCCGGGCCGTCCCGGTCCTCTGCTTGTGCGCTTCCTTGGTATGCATGAGGATGACAAAGCGCGTATTGGTAGCGAAGGGCCTGGCGCTGCCGCACAGGCAGTTCTTTTTAGGCCTGCGGCAGGCGTAACACTCCCCGCGGTGAGGAGGCGCAGCTTCGGTTATATCAGTTTTATCAGCCATGAAAACCCTGCCGGCGTCTAGGACAGCAGCAGTTCCAGCATCTCCAGCAGTTTCTCCTGGTCGAAGGGCTTGCTTATGAAAGCGTCCGCGCCGCAGGCCTTGGCCGCGCGCAGGCCCTTCTTGAGGCCGTCTGAAGAGAACAGGATGATCTTGGCGGTCCCGGCCACGGCGTTCGCGCGCAGCTGCCGGCAGACTTCCTCGCCGCCCAGCGGGGCCATGTGGTTTATCGCCAGCAGCAGCACCACGTCCGGCCTGAACGCCTCGGCTATGCTGACTACCCGGTCGCCGTGCTCCTGGTCTATCACCATCAGCACATGGGCGGCGTTGTCCTTCTCGAGGGTGGCCACGCAAAGCTCGGCAAGCTCCGGCTCCCCCCCGACCAGCAGTATCCGCGACGTTTTTATAGCCATCGTCTACATTCTACCAAACAAAACCGCCGGGGCTTCCCGGCGGCGCGAGCGGCAAAAGGCCGGCGGCGTCCCTACCGGTTGGCCAGGGCGGCCACCAGCAGTTTGCCCAGGCGGGCGGGCAGGTCAGGGTAGCGCTTGCGCAGTTTTTCTATGTACTGCTCGCCCAGGGAGGTCAGCTCCCAGGTGACCGGGTTATAGAGCTGGTCCTTGGTCACCTTCGGGGTGCGCACCACCTCCAGCAGGGTGGCGTACATCATGCGGTCTTCCAGCGCGTCCCGCTTGTTGTTGCAGCTGGCCGAGGAGCCGCACTTGAGCATCAGGAAATGCCCGGACTCGTCCAGGCGGCCCAGCGCGAAAGCCACCGAGGCCGGGAAATACCGGTTGGGCTCGGCCGACTCTATCTCCCTGTTGCGCAGCTTGAAAACTTCTATGAATCCCGAGGAAACAAGGTTCCAGTTGAACGCGGGGATCTCCTTGTAGTCGGAGGATTTGTCGGCGGCGGCCTTGGATTTCTTGGCGGCCTGCAGCTGGGGCGTTGCGCAGAGCAGCAGGCCTGAAAACAGCACAAGGATCGTTATGGATGAGCGCATGATTTTCAGTTTAAGCTATATAAAACCCGCCTGTCAACAAACCCCCTGGCCGGCCGCTCAGAAAAGCACGCCCACATTAATATGCAGGTCGGCGGCGCCGTCGTTCTCGGTGTCGCCGCCCTCGGTCCGCACTTCGTTCTCCGCCCACGGCGACACCAGGATGCCGAGGTTCCAGAACCAGCGGGCCCCGAAACGGCGCATGTAGCCGCCGCCGAAATAAGGCGCCAGGGACGAGTCCGAATCGCTATCCCCGAAGTACAGCGACTTTTCCATGCGCCACCAGCGCAGCAGCGCGGCCGCGGCGTACCAGCGGCCCTCGCGCCCCGGCGTGAACTGCCGGTGCACGAACACTCCCATGAATTCTTCCCGCTCCAGCGACAGCGGCCGCCCGGTGAACGGGTCCCTGAAAGTATAGTCCGGTACGCGCCCGTACTCCAGGCCGAAGCGCCACCGGCTGCCTTCCGGCTGCCAATGCGCCTGCCCGCCCAGGGCGCCCAGGCCCACCAGTCCCACCGCGACGCCGGTCTCCGCCGGCGCGTTCAGCCGGCAGCATAGCAAAAATAACGCGCAAATTATTACGGTTTTCATCCTCCCCCCTTACCGCGCCCCCGCGCAACAAATCCGCCGGCCTACTCGCCGTCCAGCAACCGGAGCAGCAGCGTCCTCCAGGGCCGCGCCGACCTGGCCAGCAGCAGCGACGCGGCGCCCGAGACGGCGCCCAGCAGCGTCAGCGGGCCGCTTATCAAGGCGGTCAGTTTCCAGAGCCCCATATCCGGACGGCTAAGGTGGGCCAGCCCCGCGCCCACCATGGCGGCGGGCACCAGGCTCAGCAACAAGCCGGCTAAAGCGCCCCAGGCGGTAAATCTGCCGAGCGACAACTCCTCGAATTTACTGCGGTGCTCGGCGAACCCGATCACAACGGAAAAGATCCCGCCGCCGATAAAGGCCGGCAGCCCCAGCGCCGGCAGCGGGGCGTCGAAGACCCTGAAGAAAGCGTCCCAGGGCAGGAAGGGCGTCGCCAGGCTGGCCGCGCCGATGATAAACCCGGCTATCGCCCAGCCGGCCCCCCAGGTAAAGCTCATTCCGGCCGCACCGGCCGCTCGCAACAGCCAATTCCCCATATCGCTCTCCCTTACTGACGCTCAGATATCGGCGAAACGCTTCTTGTATTCCTCCAGGGGCTCCAGGCCGACCGAGGCCCGCCACTCGTCCACCCGGGCGGGGTCTTCGAGGGTGTCCGGTTCCCATTTTCCCTGGCCCACGCGCTGGCCCTGGGTGCCGTAGCGCTGGGGGCGGTTCTCGTTGGAGGCCACGCGGTCGAAGAGGTAGGCATAGTTACTGGGGTCCGCCTCCCCCTGCGGATACAGGGCCTCCAGCTTTTGCAGCACCTCTTTCTGGAAAGCCAGGTCGTCGTCGGCGTGCTGCACCAGCAGCCAGGCGTGCAGGTCGGCGTCGGGGCCGAACTCGCCGATCCTGAACCAGCCGTACCGCCCGAGCAGTTCCTTGAGGTCGCGCTTGTGTCCGTTGTTTATGGAATACAACTGCGGCCCCAGTTTCTCCCAGAAGTACCTGGTCTCGTCCTCGGAATACTTCCCGGTCACCAGCAGCCGGGACTCTTTGCGCAGGTACTGGTCCACGTCGACCATATGCCGCAGCTTCAGCTTGACCCACTCTTTATCTTCGGGATCCGCGGGAACCAGCGCGAATTCGGCGCGCAGCCTGGCCAGGGCCCGGTCGAAAACGGCCAGGTCGGCGTCCACGCGCGGAAAAGTTTTTGGCTCCATATATAAAGGCGCCAGGCGCCTTTTGCTTTATTTAAGCGTTTTTACGTAATGAGTGACAGCCCGCCCATAGCCGCCCACGGCCGCCGGCAGACCGCCGCAGACACGGAACAACTCGCGCGCCGAACCTTTAAAATCCCCGGCCGAATAAAGCGCCAGCGCCAGGAAGACGCGCAGCTCCGGGTTGGCCGGGAACCGTTTTACCCCCTCGCGCAGCACCTTCGCGGCCTTCGCCAATTTCTTATTGTTGCGCAGCGTGCTGCCGTAGCCGACAAAGAAACCGGGGCGCTCCACGGCGGGCAGTTCGCGCCACCCCTTGTAAACCTTATCGTAGCAAGGTTCGGCCGCGCGCTCCCGGCCCAGGAAATCGTTGCAGCAGGCCAGCCTGTACCAGGCGCCCGTATCCCCGCCATTGTCCTTCAGATATTCTTCCAGCAGCGGTATCAGGGCCTTCCTGGCGGCCGGCGTCCGCGCCGCCCCCAGCAGCCGCATCTTTTTCTTAATATCTTTCATATCCAGATTCTACCAAACAAAAAAGCCGGGAGGCCGGCGCCGCGGGCGCGGCGGGACTAGCGCCATTAAACCGCATCAAATACCGCATTTAGTGCACCTGCAGGTCCTGAGTATGCTGTCCCGAAAATCGGCACTTCCGCCTCAGGCGCCGCGCCGCCGGAGAAGCTATCCTATAAGCATGGCAGCGGCAAAGCAGGACAGTTCAAAGCAGGGTAGGACCAAAGGAGACACTAACATGAAAATGGCACTTATAGCGGCACTGATACTGGCGGCGGCGGTCAACAATACCAGCGCGGGGCAGGCGGCCCTGGACGCCCTGAATAATTCCGCTGGAGGCGCCCCGGCCCCGGCCAGTTCCGCGCCGGCGGTGCCCGCGCCCGCCCGGGCCGCAGAGCCCGCGGCGCCGAAAGTATTCAAGGCCGTCAGGGGCTGGCAGTCGGTAGACCCCAATTCCCTCGCGCAGCTGGGCGCCAGGAAAACCGCCGAAGACGCCGCCGTGCTGGCCTGCGAGCTGGCGGGAGAAGACGGCGTCTGCGTGGCGACCGCGTCCAGGGTGGTGGAAGCCAACCGCACCCTCCGGTACGTCTCCGCTTCCGCGGAGGCCAGGGCCGCGGCCCCCGTGTCCAAAGCCGTGTTCAGCGCGGCCATGTACGTTCCCAGCCAGAAGAGGATCTACGGCGGCTTCAACGAGGCGGAGCGCCTGGGCGCCAGGAAGATAGCCGAAGAGGCCGCCGTCGCCGAGTGCCGGGCGGCCGGCTACCTGGCCTGCTTCGCCGTCAGGTCCGCTATCCTCTCCTGCGACAGCTTCAAATGCGAAGCGCAGGCCTTCGCTAAGGCCTTCCAGGCCAGGTAGACGCCCTTCAGAAAAAGCCGCCGGAGACGCCCGGCGGCGCAGGCAGCCCTGGACCCGGCTGCGCCCCGTACGACGGAGGTCCGCGGTTTGTTAAAATAGGTCTATGACAGCGCCCTGGGAAAAGCTGGCCGCCGGCCCTGACGGCCCGGCTGAGGACATGAACGAACTGAAGGCCTCCGGCCTGCCGCTGGCGCTCTACGGCGACGGCTGGTACGCGCCCTATGTCCGCGAATACCTCGCGCGGCGCGGCCTTAACCCCGCCGCCGTCTTCACCGACGCGGGGTTCACCGCCTCGGGCGAAGCCGTCAGCTTCGAAGAGGTCGGGCGCAGGTTCGAGAGGTTCAATATCGTCATCGCTTTCGCCAACGCCCGCCTGGCCAGGGAAAAGCTGGCCCGCCTGGACCGCGCCCGCGTGGCCGGCGTCTATTTCTTCGACGTGATGGGCGAGCTGCTGGGCAACACTTTCGACCGCGCCTGGCTGGAGGCGCGCAAAGCGCGGTTCGGCGCGGCCTACGGCCTCCTGGCCGACGACCTGTCGCGCCGGACCTTCGAGGCTTTTATCGATTCGAAACTGGGCGGGACGCCGGAGGCCCTCGCGGACGTCAGCCGCAAAGAGCAGTACTTCCCCAAGGGCATCATAGAACTCTCCGACCGCGAGGTCTTCGTGGACGGCGGGGCCTATACCGGCGACACTTTGCTCACCTTCATGCGCATCACCGGCGGCAAGGCCGCCCGCTGCTGCGCCTTCGAACCCGACCAGGCCACGGCCGCCAAACTGACGGCCACGGTGGAGAAGCGGGGCCTGCGCGGCGTAACCGTGTACAATAAGGGCCTGTGGAGCGCGCCCGCCGCGCTGCCCTTCGCCGTGTGGCACGGCACCTCGGCCTCGGCTGTCTCCGGCGAGGGAGAGGTTTCAGTGGAGGCGGACACCATAGACCGCGCGGCGCCCGACGCCACTTTCATAAAGCTGGATATCGAGGGGGCCGAACTGGAAGCCCTGAAGGGAGCCGCCGAAACCATCAGGCGCAACCGGCCCAAGCTCGCGGTCTGCGTCTACCACAAGCCCGGCGACCTTTTCGAGATCCCCTTATTCATAAAGTCCCTGGCGCCGGAGTACCGCTTCTACCTGCGCCAGCACCAGCCCGTCGCCTGCGAAACCGTCCTCTACGCCGTGATCTGACCCAAAACAAAACCGCCGGGCTGCCCCGGCGGTTTCGCTTTGCCTGGTTGAGACGCTTACTGCACGCTCACCTTGCCCTTCTTGACGAAGCCTTCGTTCCAGCTGCCGGCGGCGAAGGCGGACTTGCGTACCTTGTACCAGTCGTCCTTCTCGCCGACTATCAGCACTTTCGCGCCGGCGTTGAGCTCGGTCACCGTGCCGACGAACAGCCAGCCGGCCTTTTCCTTAATGGAGGTGCCGTCCTTGTTGATGATGGCCACCCTGTTGGGGTTGACCCTGGAGTACATCTGGCGGTAGTCCGCTACCACCCGGCCCTTTTCCGAGAAGGTCACCACCAGCGCGTCGGCGTCGGGCGCCACCACGTCGTAGAGGCGGCCGATGTTGAGGTTCACGGCGTTTTTATTCCGCCCGTTCACGCCCTCGGCGCGCAGATCGGGCACCAGGGTTATCTCCCCGCGCTCGCTCTTCACCGTCACGGTGACGGTGTCGGACTTCTGGAAGCCGTAGTTCGTCAGGTCGGCCCGCAGCATGACGTTCTCGTTCGCCTCGAACTGGCCGTTATTGTTCTCGTCGTAGAACGAGATGCCGAAGGCCTTCAGCACCGAGTTCTCGGCGTAATACTTGTTCGCGGCCGCTATGCCGGACTGTTTGCCGGCCTCGAAGGCGCCGGGATAAACCTGGGCCGCCATCTTCTGGTAGCCTTCGTTGTAGCCGCGCTTGGTCTGCTCGGCGCAGCCGGCCTCGAAGCCTTCCTTGTGGCCGGTAGCCCGGCCGCTGCTCTGGCCCTGGGCCCGCTGGTCGGCGTATTCGCGGTTGCTGTACTGCTCGTAGAACACGGCGTAAGACGAGTTGTACGCGGCCCTGTAAGCCGCCTTATAGCCCTTGTCCTTGCCGTCGGCGAAGCCGGCGCGGTAGCTGATGGAGTACTGGCTGTCGTAGGCGCGCCTGTACGCCATGTTGTATCTTTCGTTGTAGCCGTCGCGCTTGGCGTCGTCGTAGGCGCGGCGGTAGCTGCGCTGGTAGCCTTCGCGGTAGCCCCTGTCATAGGCCTGGCGCTCTTCGGGGGTAGAGTAACCGTTGCGGGCCATTTCTATGGACAGACCGTCCTTGATGCTCTTCGTGGCGGCGCCGCGCATGCCCATAGCGTCCGGGAAAGAAGCCTGAAGTTCGTTCTCCCGCAGGGTGAAACCGGCCTGGTAACCGGCCTTCTGCCCGTTGCTCGCCTCTATGGTCGCCGCGTCGGCCTGCCCTTTGGCATAGCCGTTGCTGAAGGAAGCCGGGTCCTGCTCGCCCTGCTGCTTGGCGGCGGCGTAAGCGATGTTGTAGCCGCTGGTATAACCCTCGTCGTAGCAGCGGCGTTTGCCGGCCTCGGTGCCGTTATTTATGCCGGCGCTCTGGCCGTCGGCGTTGCCCTGGTGGGTGCCGGCGGACTGGTCCACATTGTAGCCGTCCCTGTAGCCGGCGGCGCGGCCGGCGGTGTCGCCTTCGCGGTTGCCGTTCCAGCGGCCTTCCCTTTCGCCTTCGTCTATGCCGGCGGCATAGCCTTCGCGGCGGCCTTCCCTGGCGCCTCTGTCGGCGCCGTCGCGCACACCGGCGTTATAAGCGTGTGTAGTGTCCACCGGCTTGGGCGGCTGCGGGGGCTGGGGCGTCGGAGGCTTGGGAGGCTCCGGCTGCGGCGGCTTGGGCGGATGGCCGGGATTGTCCGGCTTGGGCGGGTGGCCGGGATGACCGGGCTGGCCGGGCTTGGGCGGCTTAACCTGCAAATCTTTCTGGTCCTGGAGGATCTGCTGAACGCTGCCGTCCACATCCGACAGCTGCTTTACAGACCCGTCCGAAGCTGAGAGCGCCCCGGAAGCTATTAGAAGAGAGGAAAACACCGACGCCGCACGGAAGGTTTTTTTCATTAACGCACCCCTTAGCCCCGTATTCACGGAGCACCGAATAGATAAGATATTTTACCCCGCCGCGCCCCGCCTGCATAGGGCAAAACGGCCCTTTTTCCCCTGGGCCCTTTGTCCCGGGCAGGCCTGCCGCCCTTAAAACTTGATCGCCGCTTACTGTCCGGCGGGCTCAATGGCGCGGGTGCGCCGCGGCTTTTGTCCCGGGGCGGAGCGCCTGCTCCACAGCCTTAACCACTTCCCTGGTGGAAAGCACTTTCGACATGGCGCCGCGGCAGTTGGGGAGCTTGGCGAAACCGCGCGCCAGCATGGGGTCGGCGCCGTGGGCGGACAGTACCAGAAAGGGGACCCCGGCCGTTTTAAGCGTGTTCCTCAAGGCCACGGCCACGTCATGGCCGGTCATGTCCCCCAGGTTATAATCCAGGAGCATCAGGTCGGGGAGAAAATTAAGCGCCGCCTTTATGCCGGCCGCGCCGCTCTCGGCGGTGCGCGTCTCGTACCCCTCGGCCTTAAGGCGTTCGCCGAGCAGCCAGGACAATTCGGGATTATCCTCCACTATAAGGATCTTCGCGGCCGCCCGTTCCGCATGCGGACCGCTTTCCTTTTTATCGGGGGCCTCCACGCCGGCCTGGCCGCCCAAGCCGCGCCGCTTCGCCGCGCGTTCGATATAGCGCCGCAGCTTTCCCAGCATAGCCTTCGCGGACAAATTCTTTGCTGTGGGCTTCATCCCTAAATTCTACAAAACAAAACCGCCGTACCGACCCGGCGGGTCTGCGATCAGGGATCGGCGTACCTTATCTCCCCCTTAAAAGTTAAAATATAGCGGTCTGGTCCTGGCGGTCGGGCCGGGGCCGGAAATCCCATGAGGAGATTGGCGTGAACCCTATGATCCATTGTCCTAAATGTTCTTCTGAAGTTTTAGTAGAGACCCCCGCGCTGGGGAATATCCCGCTGGACGTCTGCCCGGCCTGCTCCGGGATCTGGTTCGAGAAGGGCGAGCTGGAGGCCCTGCTCAGGCAATCCCACGGCGGCGGCCAGGCGGACCTTGGGCTCATAGATCCCAAGCCCGAAGGCCACGACTGCCCCGCCTGCAAGGCCAAAATGTCCCGCGGGGGGCTGGTGAACCCGCTCCTGCTGGTGGATAAATGCCAGGTCTGCGAAGGCGTCTGGCTGGACGCGCGCGAACTGGCCCTCGTGAAGAAACTGCTCGGCATATCCGGCGGAGAGTCCGGGGTGAAGGTGGACAGGCCCGCCGCGGCGCCGGACGCGCCGCCGGCTAAAGACCCTAAAATTATCCTGATAAAACTCGCGTCCGCCATCGCCGCTATAGCGGGCCTTATCAGCGTGAGCTATCAGATGTATCTTTATTTCAGCCCGGCCGAAGCCGTCTCCCGCGCGCCTTCCCTGGCCGTCTCCGTGGTCAGCTTCCTGTTTTTCGCCGGCGGTATCCTGGCCCTGAACTGGGGAAAAGAAGACCGCTGGAGCTAGACGGCCGGCAGCAAGCCAAGCAAAACCGCCGGGGCAGCCCGGCGGTTTTGTTTTGCGCGGATAGGTCCGGTGAGCAGCGGCGCCTAATTTATCCAGTCCTTCACCACGTGCCCGGAAACGGCGCTTATGGCCTCCCCCGATTCCACTCCGGCCATGCGGACGTTCAGTTCCAGTTTATTCCCCGGCAATTCGGCCAGGGTGCCGATAACTATCAGGTCCGCCCCCAGCATGCCGCCCAACTTTTTGGCGGAAGCCTGGTCGATAGCGCCCGCGCTCTGCAGCCGCAATTCGCCCAGGACTTTCTGGATCTCCTTGCGCTCCACCACTTTAAGCCTCTTTGTCCGCACCAGTTCGGTGGTGACGCGTTCGGCCACCACGTTGCCGTCCGAAGACACGCGTCCGTCGGCGTAGGAAAACCCCGCCACCGCGATGGTCTTGCCGGCACCGCCGTAATCCTTCAGCAGGGCGCCCACTATAGGGCCATACTCACTGGAGTTCCTGGCGGCGCCCGTGGTCAGCCCCAGCCGCGCGGAGATAGCCTCCCTAATGAGCTGCGCCACCACCGTGTGCCCGCGCCTCTCGGCTGCCAGGAGCGGAGTCGAGCCCTCGTCGCCGTCCGACGTGCTGTAGCGCCCGCTCACGCAGCGGGCCGGCCGGGGATCCGGGTCCGCCCCGCGCTCAAGCAGCAGCTGCACCATGGCGTTCTTGCCATGGCAGGCCGCGTACATCAGCGGCGTACCGTTGTTTGATTCATGCCCCATGATATTTGTGGAAGCCTCGGCGTTGGGGTCGGCTCCATGGTCCAGCAGGTACTTGGCTACTTCCAGCCGGGAATATATGACCGCCTGGTGAAGCGCTGTCTCATTGGCGTAGAGGTTTGTGCGTTCGTTGGGGTCCGTGCCAGCGGCCAGTAAAGCTTTCACGCCCGCCAAGTCACCCTGGCCAGCCGCTTTGTAAATCGCCGGTGCCGCGCAGCCGCAGATCAGCGCAGCCAGCGGAAACAGAAGATATTTTTTCATTAGGTCCCCATCCCTGCAACGGCTATAAAGAATACTGAACCCGGCAGGGTTTCGATAATATAAGCTAATTCCGCAGACTTCACTCCCCGCTTTTCCCGCCTCAGATATAGCGCCTGGTGCGGCGCCTGTAATCTTCGTAGGCCTGGCCGAACCGCCCGGCCAAGAACTTCTCCTCGGCCAGCACTATCCTGTGGTGTATCCCCACCGCAGCCGCCCCGAGCGCCAGCACCACCACGCAGCCGCTGTAAGCCGCGGCGCCGGCGGTCATCAGGTATAAGCCGAGATACAGCGGATTGCGCGAGTAAGCGTATATCCCCGAGGTCCGCAGCTGTGTGCCCGCTTTGGGAAGGCCGGTGGCGTTTGCGTCGCCCAGGTGGCGGTACGCCAGCCACAGCACGGCGAACCCGCCCAGGAACAGCGCCGCGGCCGCCGCCTCTACCCCCGGCGGAACGGCTATGACCCGCATGTTAAATCCCAGGGCCTGGATAAAGGCCGCCGCCCAGCAGAGAATGGTGGAAAGTTTGCCCAGTATAAACAGCCGCTTGCCCACCGGCCGCTCCCCGTCCGTCTCTACCCCCCGCGCCTTAAATCCCTTCTCCTGCAGCGTATTCAGCGCGAAGAACCCCAGGAACACCGCTATGAATATTATCCTGACCATACCCCAATTCTAGCAAAACAAAACCGCCGGGCTTCCCCGGCGGTTCTTCCCGGCGGCGGGCCGCCGCGGCTTTGCTATTTAAAACCCACTATGGTCTCGAAACCTCCGTAAACCATGCGCTTCATGTCGAAGGGCATGTCCTTGGGGTGGTCCATCTTCTCCATCTCCTTCATAACGGCGGCGTTCACGCGGTCCCGGTGGGCGCGCGACTTGAAGACGATGTAAGAGAACACCACCGTTTCTCCGGGCTTGGACTTCATGAAGCGCGTGAACGGCACGAACACCTTTTGCTTCAAGTCCTCGCCCAGGCATTCCTTGTAATCCAGGGCGCCGTGCTTGCGCCACACCTTTTCACCGTAGCGGGCCATGGCTATGTAATCCTTTATTTTCTTTTTCGGCACCGCCAGCACATATGCGTCCACGTATGACATAATTCCTCCTTAACCCCTCTAATGGATCCGCGGCAAAGCCGCGGGCACAGTAAAGACATAATCGCGCTGCTTCACCGGCTGATGGCAGGCGAAACACTCGTTGACGAACCCGGCGTCGGCGCCGTACGGCTTCAGGCCGTTGCCCAGCCAGCGGGCGAAACCCCAGCCGCCCGTCTGCGCGTATTTGCGGGAGTCCTTTATCATGAACTCCACGTGCACGAAATCCCCCGGCACCGAGGCCGGCGGCCATTCTTCCAGGCCGGCGCGCTTCCACACCACCTTGGCCAGCACCGCCCCGTCCGGCCACGGGTTAACGCGCCCTTCCCGGGCCGCCTTCACGGCGGCCTTGTTGCCCAGCACCGCGCGCATGGTGTCGTTGTCCGAGCGCATCGACGTGGAGACCATGCGCCAGTCCGCGAAATCCGCCGGCAGCTCTATGCCGTTAGGCGCCGGCAGCGGCCGCTCTTTCTTCGCCGCCGCCAGCCCGCCGGCCAGCCCGATAACCGCGACCGCGATAAGTATATTCTTCATTCCCCTGACCTCCAGCCACCCCTATTCTACAAAACAAGACCGCCAGGCCTCCGGCGGCCGGATGCAGATCAATCCCTGCCCGCAAGCCAGACGGTGTGCTTGCCGCAGGCCGGATCTTCCACCTTGTGGAGAAGGACGCTCAGCCCCTGCCCGCCCAGCAGGCGGCGGTACTCCGCGGCGTCCAGGCTTGAATAAGGCAGCCGCTCCCCTTGTATGTCGCCGGCTATATCCCCGGCGGACGGCCCCGATGTGAACAGCAGGGAGCCCTTGGGGTTGAGATGGGCCCCGAACACCGGGAACATGGCCCGCTGCTCGTCCATGGAGAGATGAAAGAAACTGTCCCACGCCAGCACGGCGTCAAAGCGCCGGCCCAGCGCCAGGCCGCGCATATCCCCCACCAGCCAGCGCATGGCGGGAAAGCGTTCGCGGCACAGGGCAATCATGGCCGGCGAGCCGTCCACGCCGGTAACGCTGAAGCCCTTGCGGATAAAGAACCCGGCCAGCGGCTCGCCCGCGCCGCAGCCCAGGTCCAGCACGCTGCCGCCGGCCGGCAAACGCGCCGCCAGCGCGTCCAGGTATTCGCGCTCCATCAGCTGCCTGCCGCGGTTAGCGTCGAACCACCCGGCCAGCCTGTCATATTTGCCGCAGACATCGTCAGGCATGAGGTTATTCTACAAAAACAAAACCGCCGGGCTCTCCCGGCGGTTTCGCGCTAAAGGTCAAATGTAAAGACCTGCCCCCCATCCCCAGGACTAGCCCCTGGGCTCGAACATGTCGCGCACGGGCGCCAGCATTTCCGTCCAGTCGGCGGGCAGCATGACTGCGCTGCGCCCCTGCTTGAGCCTGTAGGCGGAAAAATCCGCGGAAATAGTGGCCTCGACTGCCTTACGGTACTCGGCACGGCTCATTTTCCCGCCGGTCCGCACCCGCTGCACTAATTCCAGCGAGATCATGCGCCCCAGAAGATAGGTGAGGTCCCGGAAGGGCCACCGCGGGTCGTACAGGGTTTTGCTGCGCATCCAGAACCAAGTCCCCTCGGGCGAAACCCCGAACCACTTGCCCAAGATTTCAATGTAGGCTTTTTCCACGGCTTCCAGGGGCAGGGGCCCTTTCCCGGCCAGGGCGACCATCCGCCCCTCGAATTCCAGCATCGCCGGGAACAGCAGCAGGTCCAGCGTTTCCTCGGTAAGCTTGTCCAGGAGCAGGTCTTCGCGCACAGCGCTGAATTCCGCGCCGTCGCACAGCTCAAGCCAGACCAGGCCTTCGAGGAACTGGCTGAACGTCTCGAGAAAAACCACGTTAAGAGGTTCACCCGGGGCCAGCTTGTCGAGCAGGTCGCAATGCATGACGTGGCCCAGTTCATGCGCCAGCGAAGGCAGGTCGCATGGCCTGGCCTCCTTGAACCTTACCGGCATATAGACGTGTACCGGCCCGCCGGGCACGGGCGTGCCGCAATGCGGGCAATCCACGGCCTGCTCTTCCAGATGCAGCCGTCCGGCGGAAACCTCCTCCACGAAAGCCTTGCCGCCCTCCAGGTGTTTCTCCAGCATGTCGCCCAGCTTGGCCAGCGCCGCGGCAAGCGGCATGGCGCTGCTATTGCCGGCGTTAGGGACCCTCGCCCAGATGTCGCAGAAGCGAAAGCCCCCGGCGCCTATACGGGCCGCTTTGCGCTTGAGCGCGCGGTGCAATATCCCCTTTATGTCCCCGACCGCAGCCAGCAGGGGCGCGGGGTCCACCCCGAAGCGCGCCTGCACGTCGGCGCTCTTCTCGGCGCTGGCCCTGGCCAGAAGGGCGGCGAAATCGGGCCGGTGCCTGTTCCAGGCGCCGCAAAGCAGCCCCCAGGCCCGGCTCCTGACCTCGGGGTCATTCGAGCTCAGCCCGGCAAACAGCCCTGCCGCGTCCGTATAACTTACGCCGCGGCAAAGCTTCAAGTACTCTTCGTATACTTCCGGGACCTTTTCTTCTTCCTTCATAAGCGCACCGGTCTCCCCTCACCAATTCTACCAGAAGATAACCGCCGGGCCTTCCCGGCGGCTTCGCCTCGTTTTCAAATGACCTTCAGCGCTCCAGGGGCGCAAAGTCGAGCTCGGTATAGACGGTGATGCCGTTCTCCTCTAGCAGGGCCGCTGTTACGCCGTTACCCGGCACCATTTTGCCGGAGAAGAAGCCGTCGTGCACCAGCCCGCGGCCGCAAGAAGGACTGCCGGACTTCAGCAGCGCCTTTACCGCCCCGGCCTTGCGCGCCAGCTCCAGGGAGCGCGCCGCGCCGTTCCGGAATTGCCCGGTAACGTCCCGGCCGTCTATGGAGATCACCCTGTCGCCGAGTATCTCCGAGGGCGGCCGCGGCGTGGACATGCCGCCCAGCACCTCCGGGCAGACCGGCACCAGCTCGTAGCGCTCCGCCAGCCGCGCGGCCCTGGCGCAGTATTGGCCGCCGCCGTCGTACCGGCACTTCTCCCCCAGTAGGCAGGCGCTCACCAGCAAAGCCTCTCTCTTCATTTCCAGATTCTACAAAACAAAACCGCCGGGATTACCCGGCGGTCCGCGCCACAGGAGGTTCCCGCCTTTTAACTACGGCTCCGCGAGCACGGCTTTTTCCAGCGCTTCAGGCGGGGCGAGACGAAGCCGGGAGCGCATGGTCTCGAACAGGAAAGCCGCGGACTCGTACGGGCGCCGGTCGTTAAGCCTCAGCAGCACCATCTCGCGGAACAGCGCCAGCAGCGAGGCGCCTTTGGCGCGCAGATATTCGTCGAGCTCCAGGAGGTCCAGGAAAGGCTGCCGCCCGCCCGTTTTAGCGGCGCGGGCCCGGGCGCGGGACAGCCAATTTTCATGTGACCCGCGCGCGGCAGGCACCTGCCGCGACACGTACCCGCTGTAAAAATAATTATTCAGCGCCTCGCCCAGCAGCCGGGCGGCGTAATCCGGGCAGCCGGGCGCGGGATACAGCACGGTTTTCTCGCGGGCTTCCAGCGCCGCGCTGGTATAGAAATGCATCAGCTCGTGGGCCAGCCCTTCGTACAGGTACTGCTCGTAAGAGGAAAAGCCGAAATAGTTCCGCAGGTACTCCGCATCGGCCGGCGCATAACAGGCGATGCCGTTGAGCATGTTCTCGCCTGTGGCGAAGCTGCGACCGCCTGAAAGGACGGAGAAATCGGACGGTGCCTGCAGCACCAGGAAATTTATCTCGCCGGCGCGCCGGTAGGGCGCCAGGGACTCCTCGAGCCAACCCATATAGCCGTCGAAGAAATCGAAGAGCGCCTGTTCCGGCGCCGGCAGCGAGGCGCCGCGCTGTTTCAGGATGCGCAGCTTCACCTCCTGCTCGCGCCCGCGCCAGGCATGCTCCGCCGGCGCCGCGCCCGGGGCGCAGTAGCAGAAGAACGCGGACAACTTGTCGGCATGCATCCCGCCGGGGGTCAGGCTGGAGAATTCGCTCCAGCCCGCCGGCAGCCCGGCCAGCCGGAACGCCGCAGTGCAGGGCTCCTGCGGGACCGGCAGCAGGCCGGTGCCGAAGAACACCTCATTGGCGTTGAGGAAGGGATAGACCAGGTCCGTGTCCTTGCCGGACCCGAGGCAGACCTTGTGAGCTATCTCCACGTCGTAAGTGATAACGAACTCGGCCCCCGTCACTCTGGCCAGGCGGCCATCTAAACTGCTCTTCCCGCCGGCTACCTGCCAGCCCGTTACCGCAACTCCGGGGCCAGCCGCCAAAGCGTCAAGCGCGAAGACGTGCTCCCCCTCGGAAGCCCGCACGTCCACCCGCACGCGCACCCTGCCCTGCGCGTAGCCGCCTATATCCACGCTTATATCGAGATTCATCACTGAGATTCTATCAAACAAAACCGCCGGGATTACCCGGCGGCTTGCGTCGCGGAAGGCTCTTTGCGCCTTTTTCCTATTTTCCCCCGAGCGACCGCAGGGCCTTCTGGATATCCTCGTTCTTTGGATCCAGTGCCGCGGCGGATTTCAACGAGGCTTCGGCAGCGGCCTTATTCCCGCCCTGTAACTCTCTCAACCCCGCCTGGTAAAGCTCAACGGCCTTGATCTGGTCTTGCGTTAGCCCGGCCCTGCGCCCGGCATTCAGAGCCTCGATATCGGCCTCGGAACGGCTCTTGAAATCGTCGTACTTGCCGTCCGGCGGCGCCAGAACCGGGACCGGCGTCTGCGTCCTGGTCAGGAATCCCGCCAGCAGCCAGATCAGGAACGCCGTGAAGAGGCCGAGCAAGATGGTCAGAATTTTAATCGACTTAGGTTTAAGCGGCATATCGTTCCACTCCCATCCTATCCGTGATATCCAATTATATAACAGTAATAATTGCAGAATACAACCGCCGCACAGAAAGCCCGGCGGCTACTACGGAGGTCACGCGCGCATATCCCCGGTGAAGACGGTCACGGCCTGCCCCAGGATGGTCACCCTGTCGCCGCAGAGGCGCAGGCGCAGCACGCCGCCGCGCTTGGAGACCTGCCTGGCCAGGAATTCTTCTTTCCCGAGTTTCGCCGCCCAGTAAGTGGCCAGGCCGCAATGGGCCGATCCCGTTACCGGGTCCTCGTTGACGCCCTCGGCCGGGGCGAACAGGCGGGAGACGAAATCGTACGGCTTGCCGCCGCCGGGCGCGGTAACGGCTATATCCAGCATCGGCAGGCGCTTGAGCGCTTCGAAATCGGGGGCTATAGCCCTGATCGTTCTTTCGTCGCGGAACTCGGCTATGTAATACGGCCCGCAGCGGTGCAGGGCGAGCGGCTTTTTCCCGAGCGCCCGCGCGAGACCCGCCGGCGCCACGGCAGGTTTGGTCACCCGCGCCGGGAAATCCAGCTTTATCCACTTCCCCGCGCGCTCGGCCGTAAGCGTGCCGCTCAGCGTGCGGAACTTTATAACGTCCCGCTTAACGGCCCCGCTGGACCAGAGCGCGTGGGCGCTGGCCAGCGTAGCGTGCCCGCACAGTTCCACCTCGGTGGCCGGCGTAAACCATTTCAGCAGGAACCCGCCCTTCGCCGGCACCACGAACGCCGTCTCGGACAGGTTCATCTCGGCCGCCACGGACATCATCCAGCGCCTGTCCGGCATGCGCTTGAGCAGGCACACCGCCGCCGGATTGCCTGAGAACGGCTTGTCCGTAAAAGCGTCGATATGGAATATTTTAATATTCATACAAATCCCTTTCCCTTCAGCCGCATTTGGGGCATACGCGCAGATACCAGGAAAGCTTAGCGCCGCAGGCGCAGGTCCATCTTTTTTCCTGCGCGGCCGCCCACGCCTCTTCGCCCATCTCCCTGATGGCCTTAAGGTTCTCCATCACTTCCGCGTGATGCGGCACGCCGTCCCGGCTGAACTCGGTTATGCGCGCGCAGGGGAAGTCGGCGCAAAGACCGCAATGGCTCAGGCCCTTGCCCTTGGCGCAGGTCCTTATGCCGCAGTCCCCGCAGCTGTTGGGGTCCGGCTTGCAGCCGCCGCACGGCTCCCCCAGCGGCTCGTTCTTGAACTGGTCGTACTTGGCCGGCATGGCCTCCAGGTGCTTGCGCTCTTTGTCCTGGCAGGTTACCCGGAAACTGCATGCGCCGCAGTACAATCCGCAATAAGATATCAATTCGATATGCGCCATGTGACCCATTCTACAAAACAAAACCGCCGGGCTTCCCCGGCGGCCGCATGCTGAGACACTCCCCGCTTTCAGCGCCAGACGCGCTTGGAGTGCACCTTGTCCTTGGCGCGGAAAGCCTGCTCCAGGTCCACGCCGTAGAAGCTCGCTATAGTGCAGACGTACATCAGCACGTCCGCGAGCTCCTCGCTTATGGTGCCCACCTTGGAGTGCGCGCCTATGGGCATCTTCTCTTCCTTCCTGACGGCCTTGAAAAGCTCCCCCACCTCTTCGCCGAGTATAAGGCATTTCTGGAGCGCGGTCTGGTTGCCGAACCCCCGCCCCTTCGCTTCGCGCTCTATATAGCGCTGCAGCTCCCCCAGCGTAGCCCCAGCCGGCAAACCTTTCTCTTTAGTCTTCATCCCTAAATTCTACCAAAACAAAACCGCCGGGCCTCCCCGGCGGTTCCGCGCTGAAGGTCAAAATTCAGGCGTGCAGCTTTGTAAGCAGCCAAGCCATGTTCTCGCCCAGCACCTTCATGGTCTCCATCCCTTCCTCGTCGCCCGCCACTTCCCCTATCTCGCGGCCGACGCCGAAATTCCAGTAGCTGGAACCGGGGATCACCATCTGGCTGATGGTAAAGAAGTGATTTATGCTGTCGAAAACATGCACCGCGCCGCCGCGCCTTACGGCCACCACCGCGGCACCCACCTTGCGCCGCAGCAGCCCTCCGTTGGCCAGGGACACGAAGCCGCCCCGATCTATAAGCGCCTTGGCATCCGCCGTCATATCCGCAAAATAGGTAGGGCTGCCTACAATAATGCCGTCCGCCTCCGTCATCTTCTGCACATAGCCGTTAAGCCCGTCGTCCGGCAGCACGCACTTGCGGTCCTTGTTCTTGAAGCACATCTGGCAGGCCGTGCACCCGCGCAGCGGTTTCCCGGCCAGCTGCACCAGCTCGGTCCCATGCCCGGCCGCGGCCACCTCGGCCAGCACCGCCTTCAGCAGGATAGCCGTATTCCCGTCTTTCCTGGGACTGCAATTAAACGCCAGAACCTTAGCCATAGAATCTCCTTAAACTCCCCCAATTCCACACAAACAACCCGCCGGGCCTCCCCGGCGGCTGCTCACCACAGGTCAAAAGCAAAGACCTTCCCCCTTTTTCCTTATCTCACCTGCTCCCGGCAATATCCACCGGAAGGGGCATAGCGCCGGAATTAAGGTTAAACGTGCGCATGCTGTTTTTACCGTAGTAGTATTCCCGCAGGGTCAATCGCTGCTGCTCTTCTAATTCAATTTTTCTTTCCGAAATAATCAGCAGCTTTTTTTGCGGACTCCAATAGGAATGGGCGCTGAAAGAAAAGACCGGCATGCCCTTTCCCGGGATTTCCGCAATTATCCTCGAATCAGCATCCATGACGGCTGTCTTTTTTTGATCAGCCGACGCGATAAACTGCAGTTCCCCGGCCAGGCTCTCCGCATACAGGATAGCCGTGGGACCGGGAGGCAGGGCCATTGTTTTAACGAAGAACTTATCGGCAACCAGGTCGTAGCAAAAGGCCTTGTCATGGTCGAAGCCCTGCTTTACTCCAGGCCGCCCTCCGAAATACGGGACAAAGACCAAGTAACGCTGGTCTTCGGTAAGAGTCCGCAAAAACGGCGTCAGTCCCTTGGTGGCCCTCAAAAATGCGAAATAGGCCTCTGAGTCGGGGCCCCTGTACTCCGGACGCGGCTGAGTCCCCGGACGCTGCCCCGATTCTTTAACCACGATATTATCCTTGTTGTAATGAGCCTCATACCGCCCCAGGTAGGTTATATCGGACGGGTAATTGGTAGTCCCCTCCGTTAAGTCCGCGAGGCGCCAGTTAACGCGCCAGGAATCAACTTTTTCAGAAACCAGTCTGCTGGCGCTCTCCCAATTAAACACGTCCTGGGCCAGTATCTTGTCTTTTCTTTCGATTGTGACTGAAAATATCTCCCCATCGCAGCTGTGGTTTGGGGCAACCGACCACGACACAAACGGGGACTTCTTCTCAATCCCGAACATGGGCAGCAGAAAGAGCAGAAGCAACAGCGAGAAAACGAGCGCAGATATTTTTAAAAGTCCTTTCATAAATAAAATATCGCCGGAATTCCGGGCTTTGCCGGCGGCTCCTTAGCGGTCCACCGGATCGCTATCCCCACAGCGCGGTATACGCGAAACCCCCGCATATTATCAAAAGCACACAGATCCCGAACCAGTATGTCCCCGGGTCCGTCTCCCTTCTATAAGTGGCGTGACGCCCCTTTAGTTCCCCGGTCCTGAGCGCCTCCACCAATATGTACGCCATGAAGACCCCGGCAATGCCCGCCAGAACCGAGCCGGAGCCTTGTTCCCTGGTCATATCGAGCCGCCTCCTGTCACAGGCATTTCCATTCCCCAATTCTACCAAACAAAACCGCCGGGATTGCCCGGCGGCTCCTTAGCGACCTGCCGAATCGCTAGTCCATGTCAAAAGTAAAGACCTGACCCCATTCCCCTATTTTAAGGCTTTTGCGTAGCGTATCTCCGCCACGGGGCCGCCATCAGCGGAAGGCAGGCGGTCCAGCACCTTGCGCGCCCCGTCCTGGCGGTAGCCGTGCTTCTCATAAAAGGCCCGGCCGGCCGCGTTGCGCTCCAGAACCCACAGCGAGACCTCGCGCATCCCGCGTTTAACCGCCTCCTGCTCACAGAAAGCGAGCAGTTCCCCGCCAAGCCCGGAACGCTTCAGGGCCGGCTCCACGTAGATCGCCCACAGCTCGAAATTGCCATCCCCGCGTTTGTCCTCGTCCCGCGAGGGCCCCATCACCATGAACGCCGCCGCCACGCCGCCCCGCTCGGCCACGTAATGCTCGCTGGGGCCTTGCTCCAGCTCTTTGCGGATGTTCCCGGCCCTGCGGCAGACATTCAGCTTGCCGAAAAGGAAAGCCTCCGTGATGATCCCGCGGTAGGCGTGCCGCCACCCGCAGATATGCATCTCCGCCAGCCTCTCCGCGTCCTCAACAACAGCCTTTCTTATCATCCCCAAATTCTACCAAAACAAAACCGCCGGGCCTCCCCGGCGGGTTCGCATCAGTTAGGAAGATAGGAAGCGACGTCCCCTATCTCCCATAAAACCACCACCATCGCGCCCTATTTCTTAAATTTCACAACTGTCCCAGAGACTCTTACTGATTTCCAACACCAAAACGGCCAGATCCAGCCCGTTTCATGCTCCGCAAATGTATTGATCAATGCATCTCCGTTTTTAGATCGAACGGCATCATCGACAGCCATTGTTATAGAATAATTGTCGTTACTGATATTCACAGAGGTACTTAGCGGGATAGCACACAGAAAATATCCACGCTTACTCTCTCCATGTCCTCTCCCCAAAACCTCCATAGATTCAGGTGAATAGTTCATGCTTGAAATAACTGGAGTGACATGTGTACAACCGGACATCATCACCAGGCTCAAGGCAGCAATTAAACACCCGATAGGATTCATAAATCTCCTTTGCAAACACTAGGGAGATAGCGCCCGACTCGGTTTAATTACACACTACAGCGTTAGTCGGTTTTTAATTCTCGTCTTCCCTTTCAGACATTCTACCAAAACAAAACCGCCGGGCTCCCCCGGCGGCTTCTAAGCGATTTGCCGAATCGCTAGTCCATGTCAAGAGTAAAGACCTGACCCCATTCCCCTACAAAATTCAAGACCTGACCCTTGGTCCATAGTCATCAGCGTCACCCATATCCCCTTGCCCCCATTCCCCACTTAAAAGGGAACCCATTCGCATACACCAGTTTCCGTAAAAAGAAATCTCTCATCTAATTCCTTGAAACGTTTTCTGCCAGTTTTCAGAAGCGTGTCTGGGAAGAGCTTTAATCCATATCCAAGGATTACTGTTGAGGGATTGGCAGCAAATTTAACATTGGCTTGTTCATAGTACTTATAAAGAAATTGGGGAATTAATTCTGGGAATAGCGGCTCTGACCACTTTCCTCCGCCGAACCAACTAACAGCAACGCCAATTATCAAATCTGCCAATTCAAGCGGGGCACATATACAAGAGTCAGCTGGCATCAGATTGAGAGTAATATTTGTTAATTGCTGATATCCAGTCCCATACAGCAAATCAGCCTCTAAAGATCTAATGGTCTCTTTTTCATCAGTTCCATGCGACATGCGGTCAATGATTAATAGACCTTTCGATGAAGTACGCACAAGTAAGGGACTCTGAAATCTTTCCGCTAGCCATTCAATTTGTGTCTTTGCCGCCCATGATTTAGCTTGATCGATGGTCCACCCATGCAGTTTCATCCCATAGCATTCTTGGAGATGATGAATAGCACACAAACATCTCACGTTATGCTTAATCAGGAGTTTTAGCACGGCCAGATATAACCCAGTTCTATCTTTCAACTTTGTGCGCAAATAATGTTTACGGTCGGGAGACCACTTCAACTCGACATCTTGAGGAATTTTAAATTGAGTTTTTAAAGCACGGAAACCCTTTAACAAAGGGCGCAAATCACTTTCATCAACAACAATTCCTCCATGCCCATATAGGCAAGTATCTTTTTGATAAC
>Ga0209066_10001871_pt1 | contig 26981 bp, 23 predicted proteins | sample All_14_2_FD_187198 | JGI IMG/M metagenome (GOLD analysis project Ga0209066, IMG submission 187198) | Freshwater microbial communities in response to fracking from Pennsylvania, USA - Allegheny Zone_MetaG_DW_15 (SPAdes) (version 2) ...
CTTTTATCCTGCTTCAACAGGATTCTATGGATAAGACGCGGCGTGGATCGAAAACTTCCTTAACACAGGATAACAAAAAGCCCGCCTCACAGCGGACCTTTGGCTGGATTCACACTTCAAACGTTTATCTCGTCCCTGAAACGGTGATCAACCCACTCGTCACCTTGAGGCTGACCAGTTGCAGCCCCGGCGCGTTCTTACTGATCGCATCTGCGAGCGACTGATTCAACCACGTTTCCATCTGAGCGAGGAACATTCCCGGAACGACTTGCTGCCCGATCTGCATCGACTCGATCTTGAAATGCGGATACTTGTTCGCATCGATCGATAGCTCACCAACCACCAACGCGGAAGTGGAGTTTTCGCCGCTCGTGACCATACCCCATAATTGAACTTTGCCATCGCGCAAATAGACTTGAACATCGTTCAACGGCAGATCAGGGTTATCTCTCATTTCCATCACGATCCAGGAGGTCAACTGCTGCTCGGTGATCGTGGCAGAGGTCATTGAACCTGGTTGCGGCAGGCTATTCTCCAGAACGGTCTTGGCTTCCAATGCCGATGTATCAGAGGTAATGATCGCATCACCTGGGCGTTCTGGTGCGCCTTCCATACCATCGGCGGCATTATCCAAGGCGTAGCCCAACAATGCATCCAATAATGGAGCATATTGCGGGAAAGCTTCATTCACCTCCGCGCGCGTCTGCGGAGCGACATCGTCAGCGAGTGACGTGTCGCTAATGATAGTCGGTGTAGAGATCGCAAGGACTTTTGCAATCTGGGAATCAGGATTATTCCGTGCAATGACAAAACCAGTCGTTCCAAATAATAGAACGGCAAGCACCGCAACCAACGCTCCGCGCATCACATTTCGATATGGTTTGGGTTGGGGTGCGATCGGCTTGATCTGTCTCGGTAATGGAAGGGTGGGGTTGATCGCAGCCCGAACCCGCCCAAGTGCTAATTTTGCTTCTTCATTCTTTGGGTTGATCTTGAGCACACGCTCAAAACATTGGACCTTACGCTCTTTTTCGTCCACCACTCGCGCAAGGAGCATCCATGCCTGTTCATCATCGGGATAGATGGCAAGGATATCTGAAATATATTTCTTGGCCAGTTCGCGGTTTCCGCGCTGGAAGGTGTAATCGGCTTGCTTTAAGAGTTCTTGCTTATTCATTATTAAATCGTAGGGGCGCGGTGACCGCGCCCCTACACCATTTTCTTTCTCTACAGGCTAGGCTCTGCTATAGGGTCAGATGATTTTTCAAGAGCAATCTCGCCATCATCATCCACTTTGACAGTGACACTATCACCATCTACAAATTCGCCGGAGAGTAACTTATCCGAAAGCGGGTCTTCCACTCTCATCTGAATTACACGGCGCAACGGACGGGCACCAAACTCCGAGTCGTAGCCTTGTTCTGCGAGCAAAGCCAAAGCCTCTTCGATGGCAACCAGGTTCAGGTCGTGGTCTTTGAGGCGTTCGGCGACCTTGGCAAGCTCGAGGCTGACGATCTTGCGGATGTCATCCTTATTGAGCGAGCGGAAGATGACGATCGCATCCACGCGGTTGATGAACTCAGGACGGAAGGCACGCTTGAGCGACTCGCTCAATTTCTTGCGCATGTCTTCGTATGAAAGCTTTTCTTCGGTAACTTCATCACGCTTGAGCGCAAAACCCAGGCTCGACTGACGCTTGATCACGTCTGCGCCGATGTTGGAGGTCATCACGATAATTGCATTGCGGAAGTCCACCTTGTGTCCCTTCGCATCGCTGAGGTGACCTTCTTCCATGATCTGCAACAGCATGTTGTGGACTTCAGGATGTGCCTTCTCGATTTCATCGAAGACAACGATGGAATACGGGCGGCGGCGCAGCGCTTCGGTAAGCTGACCGGCATCTTCGTAACCAACGTATCCGGGAGGTGCGCCAACCAAACGAGACGCGGTGTGACGTTCCATGAACTCAGACATATCGAGCATCACGGCGGCATCTTCACTGCCAAACATGAACTTGGCGAGCGCTTTGGTCAATTCGGTCTTGCCAACACCGGTCGGACCAAGGAACATGAACGAACCGATTGGGCGCTTGGGATTCTTCAAACCAGCGCGGGCGCGGCGAACTGCACGAGAGATGGCCACGATGGCATCTTCCTGCCCAACAATGGCTTTGCGGAGTTCGTCTTCCATCTTGAGCAAGCGCTGTGATTCTTCTTCAGTGAGCTGCATGAGCGGAACGCCCGTCCACATGGAGACGACTTCGGCAATATCTTCCGCAGAAACCACGGGGCTGTTGGCGCGGTCCCAGCCGGTGCGCAAGCGTTCGATCTGCGCGGAGAGATCCATTTCGCGTTCTTCCCATTCACGCACATCTTCGGTGTTGCCCTCTTCACTAGCAAGCGAGCGGTTCTGGCGTGCTTGGCGCAACTGACTGAAAAGATCCTTGGCTTGTTTCGCCGCAGGGCTTTTGTACATGCGCACGCGTGAAGAAGATTCATCGATCAGGTCGATGGCTTTATCCGGCAGGAAGCGTTCGGTCACATAGCGTGTCGAAAGATGGGCAGCGGCTTTGAGCGCTTCATCTGAGATCACCAAGTGATGATGTTCTTCATAAGCAGCACGAATGCCCTTGAGGATTTCAATAGTCTCTTCTTCAGAGGGTTCATCCACCTGCACAGGCTGGAAGCGGCGTTCAAGCGCGGCATCCGATTCAATGTGCTTGCGGTACTCTTCCAACGTGGTCGCGCCGATGACTTGCAACTCTCCGCGAGACAAGGCAGGCTTGAGGATATTGGCTGCATCGACGGAAGAGCCTGCGGCTCCTGCCCCGACCAGCATATGGACCTCATCTATGAACAGGATCGCACCCGATTGCTTTAACTCATCTATGATGCGCTTGAGGCGTTCTTCGAATTGACCGCGGTACATGGTGCCCGCTACAAGCGACCCAACATCAAGTTGAAGCAATCGCTTATTCATGAGCGGAGCGGGCACATCGCCATCAACGATGCGCTGCGCGAGTCCTTCCACGATGGCGGTCTTACCCACGCCGGGTTCACCGATGAGGGCGGGGTTGTTCTTGGTGCGGCGCGCCAAAATTTGAATGACGCGTTCAATTTCCATCTGGCGACCGATGACCGGGTCGAGTTTCTTTTCCTCGGCTTTGGAGGTCAGGTCGGTGGCGAGTTGATCGACGAGGGGGGTCTTGGGGTTGTTGGCTCCAGCGGCGGCGCGGCCCGGTTGGGGTCCCGCAGGCGTCGCGGAGGAAGATGAGGCGGACTCATTCAGCACGCGGCGGGTTTGGCGGCGGATCTGGTCCGGCGTCACACCGAGTCGACGAAGCGCTTCGAGGGCAGTTGAATCCACGCGCACCAGCCCAAGCAAAATGTGCTCAGTGCCGATGTAGTGATGTCCGAGGCGGCGTGCTTCATCCACGGCAAATTCAAGGACCTGTTGGGTTTCGGGAGCCAGCTCGATCTTGTTGGGGTCAAAGGTGGGGGAACCACTCGAAATGCGAGCGATCACCTCACGCACACGGTCGGAGGACATGCCCAATTCGCGCAGCACACGCCCCGCCACACCGCCTTCTTCATCCATTAATCCGAGGAGAAGGTGCTCGGTACCAATACTATTTTGACGGGCGCGCTCTGCCTCTTGATGGGCGAGGCTGAGTACACGCCTTGCTCGCTGTGTGAATCGTTCCATTCCAGCCATAGTTTTTCTCCTAAATTCCTTGTGGGGATTCTACCAAAAAGCCCAAATCCCCGCGTAGGAAAAAGGTTAGAGTTTCCTTACGGGAGGGGGACAATCCAAGTGGTTTCGAGATAAAAGCCTGTTCTTTTATAAAATACCTAGACGAATGGTTAGGTCTTTAGAGGGATATTTCAAATGAGAAACTCTTGATACTCTTGGGATTGTGTTTCTTACCATGTTTATTCAAGGAGATATTTGCCATGTTTGGCAGGAAAAAAGAACCTACGCCTAAACCACCATTTCAAGTTCAAGTGCTCACCACAGAATATTTAATCGATGGCACCGCTGCTGGCGACACACAATTTTATCTTCCTTCCAGCGAGGATTATTGGTCGCCTATCACGTTGACGGATGTGCGCATCACATCCATTCATGATGAAAATATTCCCGTTCGCAAAGCGGATCGCTTCGATGTGCAAGGCGGAAATGTAGTTGCTTTTATTCCATTAAGAGATGCAACCACAATCACCCGCTTTGAAGTGTATGAGGCATACAAAAAAGAAATGAAGGGTCTTTATTACGTGGGTCCATACCTTATTGAAGGGACTCTCAAAGGTTTTGAGAACGACAGTTTTAGTAGCACCCTCTTAATGGAAAATGTGCTCATTCAACATGTCAACTCAAAATCGCCATTCAAAGCAATTCAAGCTCCCCATATTTTGGTCAACACATTCTGGCTTCATGGACGCGAAGTTCGATAATAAAAAGGACCCGGTTGGGTCCTTTTTATTTATGCCTTCAAAAAATGGATTACCTTTTCATGCACTTCCGCAGACTGTAACGCGCCGCGGTGACCAAGCCCATTCGTTTCGATATATTGCGCTTCGCTCCAGGCATTTGCAATCGCGCGGCTGTCTTCCACCGGTGTGACGTTATCGGAGCGGTCATGGAACATCAAGGCTGGGATTTTAATTTGCTTCACAAAGTCTTCATTGACGATCGCATCCAATACGCCTTCGCCAAAGTTTTCAATGATCATCTCACTTAATCCACGGGTGAGTTCATCCGAAATATTAGCAATCTCTTGAAAACGCGGAATGGCATCCCATAGCCGGTTGAACGAACCAAGATACACCAACTTGGAAGGCGCAGGAAAATTCCGTTTCACGATTGAATACGAAGTGATGATCGTTCCAAACGAATGAGCGATGATCGCATCGAACTTGCCTTCTCGTTGCATGACCAAGTCCATGGTGGGTGCAATTTCAAGAGCATTCGTCATCTTGCCATCAGACTCGCCATGCGCGGGCTGATCGTACGCGACGACACGATACCCAGCCGCAAGCAACGGCTCGACAAACCCTGTCATCTGCGCGCGTGCGCCGCCCCAGCCATGCATCAACAGGACGGTGGGTCCGCTTTCGCCCCAAGTGGTGACAGCCAGCTCGCCATCTTTGAATGGAATGCGATAATTCTTTCCTTTTGCAAGGATGGCTTCATCAGCAGATTTGACTTCATACCTGTTCGGTCCGAAAAAGGCGCGGTACACCTTCTTCACAATAACTTGCGATTCGACTTTTGGTTCTAAAACGTTCATGGTTTCTCCTTAAGAAACTTACTACCTAGTAAGTTTTGATGACAAAAAAATTTACTTGAGCAAATCCAACTTGATCTGCTCGATCACACCATGGAATTTCTTCGCGCCCAATGCTCGCGCCATTTGCAATGCGCCCTGTAAGCTGGAAAAGATCAACGCAGCCTTATGAGCAGGTTCGCCATTGAACTGGAAGGCGCCCGCCTCGCGTCCTTCTTTCAACGTTGATTCCAACCATGTGAGCATTTCCCTGTGCAAAGCTTCAACCTCCGCCTGCAAACCTTCAGGGATCGAATTGAACTCCACTTCCATTGCGCCAACAAGACAGACCTTGCCTTGGTCTGCGCGAGTATTGGCATAGATACTGAGGAACCAATCCAATTTTTCGGCATGCGAAAGGTCTTTGACGCGCGAGTTATTGATCCACAACTTGAAGCGTTCACGATAGCGTTGAATCACCGCAATGCCCAGATCTTCTTTGCTGGGGTAGTGGTAATGAATGGCAGCATTCTTCACACCCAACTCAGAAGCGATGTTGGCATAGCTAAAACCGTTGAAGCCCTTGTCTTGCAATAGTGCTTCAGCCAGATTTAAGATCGTGCGTTTGGAGTTTTCGATCTTGACCATTGAAGATATTTTACTTACTAGTTAGTAAGTTGTCAAGCCTTATCCGGTGTTCCTCAAGCCTGCCGCAATGCCGTTGATGGTCAACGCCATCACTTCGCGCAGAGACTTTGCCTCTTCCCCATCCTGATCACTGAGCTTGCGCAGCCGTTGCAAAGTCTCGACCTGAATGTAATTCAACGGGTCAACATATGGGTTACGGAGTTGGACAGCTTGCCGTGTGATTGTTTCCAATTCCAGTAACACGTTATGCCTGCTGATTCTCAGCACGGCGTCACGCGTCCGTTCGTATTCAGAACGGATGGTATTGAAAATTTCACCTGCTAATTTTTTATCGGACACGAGGTCTACATACAAAGCGGAAATGTCCATGTCTGCTTTGAGGAGGGAAATCTCAGAGTTGTTGAGCAAGGTGCTGAAGAAGAGCCAGCCGTCGTACATTTCCTGCAGAAGCGGAAGGTCATCCACCGCCTCCAAACCGGACCCGAGGCTGTACCAGCTCGGCAGGTTGAATCTACTCTGCATCCATGAGAAAACCCACGGGATCGCGCGGATCTGATTCACAGCCCCAGCCTTGGCACGCGAAGCTGGGCGCGACCCGATCTGCAGACGTTTGATCTCATCCAAAGGAGTTGCTGCTTCCCAAAATTCGATGAAGCCCGGCGTTTCATAAACAAGTGAACGATATGCCCGCAACCCCGCTTGCGAAATGATTTCCATTGTTTCGCGCCAACGTTTGGGAATCTGTTTCTCTTTGTTTGGAGCAGAAGCCAGGATGACCGCATTGGCGATCTGTTCAAGGTGACGATGTGCCAGCCCTGGATTCGCATAGCGTGAAGCGATGATCTCACCCTGTTCTGTGACTCGAAAGCGACCATTGATACTGCCAGCAGGCTGCGCGCGGATGGCATTGTTGGCAGGTCCGCCGCCGCGGGCAATGGTGCCGCCGCGCCCATGAAAGATGGTCAACTTGACGTTATGCTTTGCTGCCACGTGCGTAATCTCTTCCTGCGCTTGGTACAAATACCAGTTTGCCATTACATAGCCGCCGTCTTTGTTGCTGTCGGAATAACCGATCATTACCATCTGTTCATTATTGTGAGATTTCAAATGTTCACGGTAATAATCCGATGCAAAGAGTTGTTCAAGAATGGCGGGGGCATCTTTTAAGTCTTGGATCACTTCAAAGAGCGGTGTGATGGATGGCAAGGTTTTGCATCCGCCCCACTTGGCAAGCAGAAGCACGGTCAACACATCGGCGGCGGCATGGGTCATGGAGATGACTATGGGACCGAGCAAGTCATTTCCATAGAGTTCATGCGTGCGCCCGATCAATTTGAAGAGGGACCAGGTCTCGGCAGAGGCTGCAGTGACGCCAAGGCTTGGGGCGAGACTCGGAACTGGGTCCCGTAAGAGGCGCTCTAATAACTCCGTGCGGGCATCGTCTGGCATCGTCTCAAAATTGGATTCAATGTTCAACGCCCGCAAGACTTCGCTCAATGCCGCATTGAAGCGGCTCGAATCCTCGCGGATATCCAAACGAGCAGCATGCAGCCCAAAAACTTCCACTTTATGAATGACGGTTTGCAGTTGGTCTTGCACCAGACTCTGAGGCAAGGCAGAAGCGATCATATGCAAGGGCTCAAGCAGATGATTTACATCGATCAAGGCTTGATGTGAATGTGTGCCAAGAAGATGCCGAGTCATTTCATCTTTGGAGGCTTCACCAAGGTCATATGCCAGCAACGAAAGCACGAGGCGATAGGGTTCATTGGCATAGCGCTTGTCGATGTAATCTACATGCTTCGGGAAGGGACGGCGTTCATCGATCCACGCGAGCAATTCGGGCGGTGGAGCGATGCGACTGGAACTGACACTGAGTTGACGTCCCAATTCTTGAAAATCGCGGCGCAAATTTTCAACAGCCAGCCCGCGATGCAGACGCAGGGTTTCGGCAGTGATATCCGATTTGACGAAGGGATTCCCATCTCGATCGCCGCCGATCCATGATGCCAGCTTGAGCCAGCCTTGCGGCGGTTTGACATCGGGATAATGAATTGCAAGCGCATGTTCAAGGTCACGATAGATCACTGGAATGGTATTCCAGAAAAATGACTCAACAAAATACATGCCGGTGCGCACTTCGTCGGTGACGGTCAATTTTTCGGCGCGGGCACGGTCGGTAAGCCAGAGCGATGAGATCACTGCCCGTAATTCGTTCTCGGCGTTTTGCTTCTCGTACGAATAAAGCCCATTCTGCCCGAGTAGTTTGAGGAGTGTGGCGATACGTTCGGTCTTGGAGAGGATGGTGCGGCGGCGGGCTTCGGTAGGGTGCGCGGTGAGGACCAATTCGATGGAGAGACTCTGCATCAAGGCATTCATCTCGTTCGAGGTCATGCCGTTTCGTTTGAGGGTCTCTATCGCCTCCCCAATGGACTCGCGAATGGGTGCGGGAAATGAATCCTGTTCCTGTTTGCGGAGCATCTGCACGCGGTGGTCTTCTTCCGCCAGATTCACAAGGTCGAAATATGCAGTAAAGGCGGCCGCCACAACGCGCGCGTCGGTATTTTTCAAGGCAGAAACTGCCTGTTGTAATTTCACCGCGGCTTCGGCATCGCCGCTTCGGCGCGCCTTAGCAAGCGCACGGATGTGCTCTTCAATATCGAAAAGCTCCGGCGACTCAAGTTCCGAAAGGACCTTACCCAGCAAATTACCCAACAAGCGGATGTTTTGTGAAATTTCCATAACACTTGATTTTATATCACGAGAACATCTCACCCTATTACCCAAATGGGGAATTGTTTTTCAACCCAATATATAATCTTCAATTAGAAAGGAACAACTATGCAAACTCTGTTCATTGATTATTTGAACCTCCTCCAAAAATGTCACGAGAACATTCGCAAGACAATGGATGGATTACCGCCCGAAGCGCTGGACTGGGTCCCTGGCGCAGAGATGAACTCGATCTGTGTGCTGGTCTATCACATCACAGGCGCGGAGCGGTTTTGGATCGGTGACGTGGCGGCACAGGAACCGTCGAACCGCGATCGTGATGCGGAATTCAAAGTGAAAAATTTGGGAGGGGAATTTCTACGCAAACGGCTGGATGACAGCTTTGCTTATGCAAACTCTGTCTTGGAAAAACTCACCCTGCAAGACTTGGAAACACCACGAACCACAGCGCGGGGGACGTTCACGGTTGGCTGGGCATTGCTCCACGCGCTTGAACATTCGCACTTGCATCTTGGGCATTTAGAGATCACCCGTCAGTTGTGGGATCAAAGACAATAAAAAAGACCCACCCTGAAGTTAAAACTTCGAGGGTGGGTCTTTTTCAAGAAAGAAGTCAGGTTTAAGCCTGACCTACAATTGACTTATAAAACTTTTTCAGCCCTGAACTGTGTTTCATACAGTTGGGAATATAAACCATTGAGATTAAGCAGTTCCTCGTGTGTGCCGCGCTCGATGATCCTGCCTTTGTCCATCACCAAGATCATATCTGCCGCAAGGATCGTGGACAGGCGATGGGCAATGACGATACTCGTCCGCCCCGCCATGACTCGCTTCAACGCCTCTTGAATTAACGCTTCGGATTCACTATCCAATGAACTGGTTGCTTCATCCAAAACGAGGATGCGCGGATTCTTCAAAATCACACGCGCGAGAGCAATGCGTTGCTTTTCGCCGCCGCTGAGTCTGTATCCGCGTTCGCCGACGATGGTGTCGTAGCCTTCGGGCAGGTCCATGATGAAGTTGTGGATGTTGGCAGCCTTCGCAGCGGACTCGATCTCTTCTTGAGTCGCATCGGGTTTGGCATAGGTCAAGTTTGTGCGGATGGTGTCGTGGAAGAGATAGGTCTCTTGCGTGACCATACCAATCGATTGAGATAACGACTCAAGTGTGACATCTTTGAGGTTGTGACCGTCAATGCGGATGACGCCGTCGCTGGGGTCGTACAGGCGTGGGATGAGATAGGTCACTGTGGTTTTGCCAGCGCCGGAAGGACCAACAAGGGCAACTAAATTTCCGGGGCGGGCAGTAAAGGAGATCCCTTCGAGGGCGATGTCTCGGGCTTGAGAGGTTGAGTCCGCTTCGGCGGAGTCTGAGGCGGCTCTTCCATTTTGACGACGGACGATGGACGACGGACGATTGTCCGCGGTCTGTGGTCTGCGGTCTGTCGTCCCTGAGAGAACGGCTTTCACATTATCCATGCTGCCATAGCGTTTGACATCTTTGAGGAGAATTGATTCGTCCACTTTGTAATTGAAGGTGACGTTGTCGAATTTCAGCTCGCCTTTCACATCTTTGAGTTCGACCGCGTTTTCTTTTTCAGCGATATCTTGCGGCAGATCGATGATCTCAAAGACACGTTCGAACGAAACCATGCTGGTGGAAAAATCAACCGGCGCACTGGCGAGACCTTGCAGAGTTCCATATAGTTGACCGAGATACGACCCGAACGCAACGATGGTACCAACGGTGAAGACATCAGTGATGACGTAATATCCGCCAAGACCATAAACAAGCGCCGTGCCCACGGCTGTGACCAAACCGAAGATGACGAAGAACGATGAACCGATGACGGCGCGACGAATGCCGATATCACGGACGTTCGCGGCACGTTCGCGGAAACGTTTCTCTTCTTCCCGCGTGCGACCAAAAAGTTTGACGAGCAATGCACCGCCGATGTTGAGTGTCTCGTTCATGTGAGCGTTCATCTGCGCGTTCGTGTCCATGGCTTGACGGGCGATGTCGCGCAGGACGGTTCCAAGCCGTTGAGCGGTGATGATGAACAACGGCAGGATGAGAATGCTGACAAGGGTCAGCCGCCATTCGAGCGAGATCATTACGGTGAGCAGCGCAATCGCTTCGATGAGATTCGTGACGATGTTGACAATGGTATTGCTGATGGCGTTCTGCGCACCGACCACGTCGCTATTGAGGCGGGACATGAGTTCGCCGGTCTTGGTGTTGGTGAAGAAGCGTAATGACATGCGCTGCAAACGCGAGAAGAGCGAAGAACGCAGGTCAAAGATCACGCCTTCACCCACAGTGGAGTTGAGTCTGCGTTGCAAGACGTTGACTCCGCCGCTGAGCGCCGGGATGAAAAGCAATGCCAACCCCAGCCAAATGAGACGCTGGGTATCTTTGGCGGGCAGCACCACGTCGATCATGTTGCGAAAGATGAGCGGGGTTAATAACGATAAACCTGTGCTGAGCAAAATGGTGACAAGCATGCCTGCGATGTGCCACCAATAAGGTTTGGCGTAATTGAGTACGCGTAATAAAAGCTCGCGGGTGACTTTGGGCTTTTCGTCGCCCTGACGCATTGCCATAAACCAGCCGTATCCGTGCATGTGGAAGTCTCCGAGGTGTGTGGAAGAAAGTAGGACGTAAATAAGTAGACAAGTACACAGGTAGAAAAGTAAGGAAGCCTGCCCGTGCGTACTTATATACCTTATCCATTCCTTTCCGACAACTGGACGAAGGGGGAGGTTAATGAAAGTCTGATGAAGTGCAAAGTAATTGAAAAGGACTTATTCTTAATGGCTCATATAATAAAACCAAATTATAAACAGGAGAGAGAAATGATTTTTTTGCGTTCCATGCTTGTTACTTTGCTTATCCTTGTATTGGCAGCCTGCACACCCAAACAAGAGACAACTCCCCCTCACTGGACTTACGAAGGAGAAGATGGACCCGAACACTGGGGAGAAATCGATCCATCTTATGCAGCTTGTGGTGCAGGTAAAAGCCAGTCTCCTATTGACATCACCAACCCCGCTGAGCAAGACCTGGCAAATATCATTTTTCATTACCAGCCCAGTGAAGTAAATATTTTGAATAATGGGCACACCGTTCAAGTAAATTACGATCCAGGAAGTTATATTGAATTGGACGGAGTCCGATACGATCTAGCTCACTTCCATTATCATGCTCCCAGTGAGCACGCCATGGACGGAAAACATTTCGCGGCTGAATTGCACATTGTCCATAAGAACGCGGATGGCAGTTTGGCTGTAGTAGGTATCTTGTTGGATGAAGGCGCGCAAAATGATGCCTTCCAGCCCTTCATTGAGAACCTACCTGCAGAGAAAAGTGAAGTGAAAGATACAGGCACCACCATCAATGCCACAGACTTACTCCCGGCTGTGCAAACGACCTTCCGATATAGTGGGTCATTGACCACACCACCCTGCACTGAAGGTGTTCACTGGTTGGTAATGACCACACCCGTTGAACTCTCCACAGAACAGATAGAAGCCCTCACTTCTTTGTTCGAAGAAGGCAATAACAGACCCGTCCAACTATTGAATGACCGTTCAGTGGCGGAAGATAGTACACCATAGCAAAAACGAAGTGACAGTCACCTTAAAGGTGACTGTCACTTTTTAACGTGCATGGGTGCTATACTTTTTATGGAGCCATGTATGCTTCCCATTCATCACATTGAGAATTTTCTCAAGTTCACGCCTCAGCCTTTGCAGGAGATCGTGCTCGAATTGAGAAACATCATTGCAGCCGTTGCACCAGATGCGGCTGAAGTTGTACGTTGGGGAGGGTTGAGCTATTTTCACGAAGGGCGCGGGGGAATCGTCAGCGCAGGGATTTGTCAGATCGGCATCGAGAAGGACCATGTCCGCCTGGCGTTCATTCATGGGGCGTTCTTGCCAGACCCACGAAAACTTTTGCGTGGAACTGGCAAAGCCAAACGACACATTGAAATTGATTCATATGAAACTGCCCCATGGGAATACTTCAAGGAGTTGATCACAGCCTCTGCAAAATTCGACCCACGGTCCTTGTGGGCATAGCCACAATTCTCAACGGGGTCTAACTTAAGCGTTAAGTGCATAAGATAACTGCCATGCTATACTTACTTTCAAGGCTGACACAACTCAAGCCTTCATTTTATTAATAAGCGAAAGGATTTTATAACTATGGAAGAACGTACTGGTGAAGCTTTTGAGTTCGATGAAAAACTGACGGTGGTTGGCAGCAAGCTAAAGCCTGGCATGAAAGCACCCTCCTTCAAACTGGATTCGTTCAGCAGCGGGAGTTTGCGTCAGGTAAACCTGTCTGACTCGACGGGAAAGGTGCGCTTGCTCAATATCGTCAACTCGCTGGATACTCCCGTCTGCCACGTGGAAACCCAGCGCTGGGAAAAGATCCGCAACGAGCTGCCCGCAGACGTGGTGATGTACACCATCAGCATGGATCTGCCGTTCGCGCAGTCACGCTGGCAGAACAATGAGAACGTCAGCCACGAAATGTTGTCATCGCACCGTGATGAAACATTTGGCAAGGAGTATGGCGTGCTCATCAAAGAATGGCGCTTGTTGCAACGCGCTGTGTTGGTGATCGACGAGTCCGACACCATCGTCCATGCGGAATACGTCCCTGACCAAATGGCTGAGCCAAATTACGATGAAACGGTCAAGGCGGTCAAAAACGCAGCTGGTGGTTAGATATCAAAAGAGGCGGTCATTTGAAATGACCGCCTCTTTTCTTTAAGAACCGGGGGATATAATTCGAAGCGGATGTATATGCGTATTCGCTTTCGTTCGATCTTGATTCTCTTGATGTGGATATTCACAGGCTGCGGCTCTTTGCCGTTCCAGGCAACCTCTACGCCCACTCCGCCTCCCACCCCGACCTCGACCTGGACACCACGCCCCACGCAAACACCAACACTGACGCCGTCTCCAACGCCGGTCTTCGCGGAATACCCGTGGAAGCACGTCTGGTTTAAGTACACAGTGGAGAGTCCGCTTGAGATGGCGAGTCAATTCGGGTTGACGGAAGAGCCGTTGCTCGTCATCTATACCGATGGCACCATGATCGCGGCACGGGCGGGCGATTCTAAAATCCGCACAAGGGTGTTGAATACGAAGGAAGTTTGCAACTTCATCAATCGGCTCGATGATCTGGGCTTCAATGAGTTGGAAGATTCGCGCTCTACGGACGAGTCCAATCCGCTATATGATTTCGGCACGAAATATCAACCGGTCGATGAAGGTGACTTTGCCAGCCTTACCGTGTATTTAACGAACCCTCAAAGCATTAGTTTTTTTGAACCCTACAGAAAATTTCTGGCACGCCCCATGCGCCGGGTGATGGAATTTGTGGAGACGTATAACCCCGGTGCGCTCAAACCGTATGAGCCAGATCGGTTGATCTTGTTCGTGAAAGAAGGCAGGGCGGTGGATGTGGAGAAAACAGTTCGAACACGTGATTGGAATTTGGAAACGCCGGTATTGCAAGAACTGGCACAAGTTCCATACACTTTTCTTGAGGGGGAACAAGCGTTGAACGTGTATGCCCTGCTGACAAAATATGGAACGCCGATCTATCGTGAAAATGAATTGGAGTACACCGTCACAATGCGGCTGCTATATCCGCATGAGATCGTGGATATGGGCTCTGTGCCGGTTGCCACTCCCACAGAAGAACGTTTGCCAGTAAACTGTAAACCATAAATTTTATTCGAGGAGAAATCATGCCCACAAAAGCCCCGTCCATCATTTCAATGATCGTCACTGTTCTGATTCTTTTACTCACCGCGGCACTCGGACTCTTCGGGTTGGTGATCGCGCTGAACGGATACAATGACAGTTCCGGCGGACCCGCGCTGGCAACCACGTTTGCCTGCAATGGCATCATCATTATTCTTGCCGCTGTATTGGCATGGAAACTTCCAAAGTGGCTGGTCGGTAAATTCAACTGGAATAGTGTGTTGGCAGTGATCGTATCGGTGATCGCTGGCACAACAGCGGGCGGCATATTATCTTTTATTTCCGTTTTTATTGGCATCTTTATTGCTGATGCGATCTGGAACGCAAGATAAAGCAATAAATTACAAAGAACCAGAATCGAAAGGACGGGCGCCTGCCCGTCCTTTCTTCTTACACACACAACACAGAGAGGAGAAGCATTATTGAGGCGGCAGGAGAACCGCGTCAATCACATGGATCACACCGTTCGAGGCTTCAACGTCGGTAATAATGACTTGAACAGTGTCGTTCAGATAGACCTTACCATCTTTGACGGTGATGGTGATGTCCTTGCCAAGCACGGTGGGAGCGCTGGTCAGAGTGACCACGTCCGCAGCCATGACCTTGCCGGAGACCACATGGTAGGTCAGAATATCGGTGAGCTGCTGCTTGTTCTCAGGCAGGAGCAGGCTATCCAAGGTTCCCGCAGGGAGGGCAGCGAAAGCATCGTCGGTGGGGGCAAAGACCGTGAAGGGACCATCTCCGCTCAACGTCTCGACCAGACCCGCAGCTTCCACAGCAGCGACCAGGGTGGTGAAGCGTCCATCCGCAACAGCCACATCCACAATCGTGTTGGATTCAGCAGCGGCTTCATCGGAAGGAGGGAGAATGACCGCGTCAATCACATGGATCACGCCGTTGGAGGTTTCAATATCGGTAATGATGACCTTGGCATCATTGATATACACATTGCCCATATCAACCTTGATGGCAACATCCTTACCGAGCACGGTTGTGGCGCTGGTCAGACCGGAAACATCCGCAGCCATGACCTTGCCGGAGACCACATGGTAGGTCAGGATGTCTGTCAACTGCTGCTTGTTCTCAGGCAGTAACAAACTTTCTACAGTGCCTTCGGGAAGAGCGGCAAACGCGTCATCGGTGGGGGCGAATACAGTAAAGGGACCTTCACCCTTGAGCGTTTCTACCAAGCCAGCGGCTTCGAGAGCAGCGGCAAGGGTTGTGAAGCGACCATCTGCAACAGCGGTATCCACAATGTCTGAGAGTTCAGGTGCGGCAGTGGCAGTCGGCTCAGGCATGGCTGTCGGTTCAGGCTCTGGTGTGGGGGTGGCAGCAGGTGCACAAGCCACAAAGACCATGGATATTGCAACGAGCAGTCCGAGGAACAGGGAATTGCGTTTCATAATTCTTTTCACTCCATTTTTCTAAGATTTTTGGCTCCACAATTTGCAAAGGTTTTGCAAATGTATTGTCGCTATTGTATAGCTTTTGCACAGCGAGTCAATGGAACTATCTTGGTTCTAATATTTCTATTATTCTTATCTTTTTTATCTTGTTTTTAACTGCTCACATCCCCCACTCATGAAGCGACTCGATCTGCTTAATTAGTTTGACCAAACAACTAATCCACCTTACAATCACTGGACTCAAAAAAACAATGAGGTATTATTCGCCGCTATGGACTTCTTAACTTCTCCCTCTCAAAAATTCGATTTACCAAAACGTATTGAACGGCTTGGTGAACTTGCCACCAACTTGTGGTGGTCTTGGCATCCTGAAGCTGCCCATCTCTTTGGTCGTTTAGATTACGATCTCTGGGAACGGCTCGGGCATAACCCCATCCGCATTCTCAACGAGGTTGGGCGTACACGTTTGAATCAGGCAGCAAAAGAAAAAGAGTATCTCGAACTGTACGATACCGTCTTCAAAACTTTCGATGCTTACTTCAGCAAAGAAGCCTGGTCGCAAAAGACTCACAAAGATCTGAAAAAGCCAGTTGCCTACTTCTCCATGGAATATGGTTTGCATGAAACTTTGCCCATCTATTCGGGCGGTTTGGGCGTGCTCTCTGGCGATCATCTCAAAGAAGCCTCCGACCTTGGCTTGCCATTCATCGCCATTGGCTTCATGTACGCACAAGGCTACTTCAACCAACGCATCACCGAAGACGGATGGCAGGAAGCCATCAACAATCCGCTCAACTTTGAGCACTTGCCCGTCACACTTGTCACCAAAGATGGCAAGCCCCTCACCATCTCTTTTGATTTCCCCGACAGAAAACTCACCGCGCAGATCTGGGAAGTACGCGTTGGGCGTGTTCCGCTTTACCTGCTCGACTCGAACGTCGAAAGCAACAACGAATATGACCGTCTGCTCACCGCCCGCCTCTACTGGTCTGACCTCGACCGCCGCATCATGCAAGAAGTGCTACTGGGAATTGGCGGAGCCCGCGCCATTCGCGCGTTGGGATATGACCCCGCCGTCTGGCACATGAATGAAGGTCACGCCTCTTTCTTAACCCTCGAGCGGATTCGTGAACAAGTGGCTTCAGGCTCCACCTTTGCCGCTGCCGCCGACAAAACCCGCGGACAGAACGTCTTCACCACCCACACCCCTGTCCCTGCCGGGAACGATGAATTCCCGCTCTATCTGATCGACAAATACCTCTCCACCTACTGGGGCGAATTAGGTCTCACCCGCGAAGAGTTCGTCGACGTTGCCAAGCATCACCACCCGCAAGGCGATATGTATTCCATGCCCGTCTTGGCGCTCAAACTCTCTGGCGGCTCGAACGGCGTTTCTGAACTTCACGGCGAAGTCTCCCGCGATATGTGGAAGTTCCTGTGGAGCGACCGCAGCGTGAAAGATGTGCCCATTCAACACGTCACCAACGGTGTTCATACCCGCAATTGGATGGCGCGCCGTATGAACAACCTGCTCGAAAAACACCTCGGCGCCGATTGGTACGATAATCTCGACGATCACGAATTAATGGAAAAGATCGACCAGATTCCCGATAAAGAACTCTGGGGCGTTCACCTGCACCTCAAACGCAAACTCTCCTTCTATCTAAAGGAACGCGTCCGCGACCGCTGGACGCACGGCGGATTCCATCCGGTTCAGGTGGTGGCTTCAGGCGTGCTCATCAATCCCTATGCGCTGACCATTGGCTTTGCCCGCCGCTTCGCTACTTACAAGCGCGCCAGCCTCGTCCTATCGGATGTGGAACGCCTGCTCGAGTTGATCAACCGCCCGAACATGCCGGTGCAGATCATCTTCGCGGGCAAGGCACATCCCGCCGATGACCCTGGCAAGAAACTTATTCAACAGGTCTATCGCACCGTCAAGAAAGCGGAGACGGGTGGTCGCATCGTCTTCATTGAAGATTACGAAATGAACCTCGCCCGCTACCTCGTCCAAGGCGTGGATGTGTGGATGAACACCCCGCGCCGCCCCTACGAAGCAAGTGGAACTTCCGGCATGAAAGCCGCCATCAACGGCGTGCCCAACTTCTCCATCATGGACGGTTGGTGGTGCGAAGCCTACAACGGCAAGAATGGCTGGAAGATCGGTGACGAGAAGAAATACGCCTCGAACGAAGAACAAGATGCCGCCGATGCGGAAGACCTGTACACTACGCTTGAACATCAGATCATTCCGAAATACTACAACCGCAACCCGCAAGACCTGATGTCAACTGACTGGCTCGCCTTCATGAAAGAATCAATGAAGACCGTCATCCCGCAATTCTCCACCCGCCGCATGGTCAAGGAATATGTAGAGAAGTTCTACATCCCGGCGTTGAAGAAATAAAATATCATGTAGGGGCGACTCGCGAGTCGCCCCTACAAGGAATAGAAAATGCTCCCCGAAATTACCGTTACCCAGCTTGGCGAAAAACTAAAATCGGATGAGAAGTTCATCCTGTTGGATGTACGCGAACTCCCAGAGTTGGCTCAAGCCAAGATCGAAGACAGCAGGCTTGAGATCACGCCGATGAGCCGCTTGGGGACAGAAGGTCCCAATACCCTATCAGAGTCGGTGCGGTCGGGAGAAGTCCCTGTTTACATCCTCTGCCATCATGGCAGCCGCAGTGTACAAGTCACTATGTGGCTGGCGCAGCAAGGATATAAAAATGTCTTCAATGTACGCGGCGGCATCGACGCGTATGCAAGGCAGGTCGATCAATCGGTCGGCTTTTACTAAAAACGTACATAACTCACCCCGAAATTAAGGTTTCGTGGGTGAGTTTTTTTAAAGCAAATGGGACGCTGACAAACGCTGAAGACGCGGATTTTTTTAATTCTTTCCGCGTCCATCCGCGCTTGTCAGCGTCCTATATTAAACTCGGGGTGAATGATGTTTTTGTTTCCTTGTAGGTCACGCTTTTAGTGTGACTCCATGAATTTGCCGATTAAACCAGACTGCCACCCTTGCGGGTGGCAATCGTGGGGCGCTGTGGCTTCCGACTTACTTGAGGAGGGATGCCACAGCGCTGGGTTTATTACTACTATCCATGTTAGACATCACCTCCTCCTTTCATAAGGATGGCGAATTCAATTTGTGTGCCCCCGTCTGGTGACCAAAAGTATGCCCCAATTCAAATCGGATGTCAATAGGCTGATTTTCGATTCTCACAAAATTGTAATCCGCGCTTCGCGATGGCAGACGCCGTCCAAAAACTGATTTCTGATACCTTTTGAGAGACTCCGCAAGCCTGGCAGGGCTATCCTCGAGCCATCTTTGCGGCGCAGTACGTTTCGCAGATACAATCCATTCAGGAGTCTTTATGAAAACCAACCCCAACAAACTCTGGATCATCGTCCTCGCCCTCGGCTGGCTGTTCGACTTTCTCTTTTGGGAAAACCCTCCCGGCGTCAACTTCGCTATCTTCTGGACGGCATGCCTCATCGCGGGCTTCTACCTGCTTCTCAGTAATGGACACCAACCGCATCGCACGACCTTATGGCTGCTGCCCCTCTTTGGCTTCTTCGCCGCTGTCACCTTCATCCGCTCCGAGCCGATGACCACCTTCCTCGCCTATACCTTCACCATGTTCACGCTGACCATTTTCACGGTCACTTATCTGGGGGGGCGTTGGGTCAAGTATTCATTTGCCGACTTTGTGAGCAAATTGCTATCTCTCATTAGCAGCCTTCTTATTCGTCCCATCACCTTCACCGCCGACGCACGTAAAGCGCAGGCAGAAGCAGGCGCACAACCCGCGAAATACAACTTCATGCCCATCCTGCGCGGACTGGTCATCGCCATTCCGATCGTGATGATCTTCGCCTCCCTGCTCGCCTCGGCAGATGTGGTCTTCAACCAACGCCTTGAAGATTTTGTCGAAGTCTTCAAACTGGAAAACCTGCCCGAATACATCTTCCGTATGATCTATATCCTTGTCATCGGATATGCATTGGCGGGCATCTTCCTGCATGCAGCCAACGCATCACAAGATGAAAAACTGGTCGGTGAAGAGAAAACCGTCATCCCCGCATTTCTCGGCTTTATCGAATCGTCGATCGTACTTGGCAGTGTGGTTGCCCTCTTCGCGGCATTCGTTGTCATTCAATTTCAGTACTTCTTCGGTGGCACCACCAACATCAACGTGGCAGGATATACCTACGCCGAATATGCCCGCAAAGGCTTCGGCGAACTCGTGGCGGTTGCATTCTTCGCTCTGATGATGCTCCTTTCCCTAACTGGCATCACCAAACGTGAAACCGAAACCCAGCGCAAGGTTTATTCTGGTCTTGGTATTGCCCTCGTAGCATTGTTACTTGTTATGCTAGTTTCCGCATACCAACGCCTCAATCTATACGAAGCCGCCTATGGTTTCTCGCGCCTGCGCACCTACACCCACGTCTTCCTGATCTGGATCGGTCTACTGCTCATCACCACCATCGTCCTTGAGATCCTTCGCAAAGAACGCATGTTTGCCTTTGCCATGCTCATTGCTTCATTCGGCTTTGCCATCTCCCTCCCCATCTTGAACGTGGACGCCTTCATTGTGAATCAAAACATCCAACGCGAACTGAACGGGACTGCCGTTGAAGACTTGGACTCAGTCTACTTCGTTGAACTCTCCGACGACGCCGTTCCGCCTCTCGTGACAGCGCTTCAGACTCCGTCCCTGCCTGATTCCGTCCATGAGAAAGTTGCCGCCGCCCTAGCCTGCATCCGCTACACCCGCGACCTGCGCCTCGATGACCGCGAATATTCATGGCAGTCTTTCCACCTCTCCCGCGTCAACGCCGACAAAGCTCTTGCATCTGTCAAAACAAAAATTGACACCTTCGAGATCGACGAGTCTGAATATCCCACCAAAGCAATTTCTCCAAATGGAGATGAGTTCTTCTGTTCGTCATATTATTATGATTAACCCTGTGAAGTAAGAAGCCCGTTCCATTGGATGTCTGACACTCGTAAATCTGAAATCAAAAATCGCAAATCACAGGACATCCAATGGACTTCAAACTGACCATCTTCTCTGATTACATATGACCCTGGTGCTATGTCGGCCAGGGTGTGGTCGAAAGGCTCAAAAAAGAATACAACGTGGAAGTGGAATGGCGTCCATTCTATCTGCGTCCTGATACGCCGCCTGAAGGCATGGACCTGCCAGATTACATCAAACGCGCTCGTGACAACGGCTCAGAAGAACGCCTGCGGATGATGGCAGAAATGAATGGCATGGAGTTCAGGTCTACAGACCGAATTTACAACACACGCCTTGCCCACGAAGCGACAGAATACGCCCGTGAACACGGTAAAGCCAACGAGTTCCACCATGTCATTTTCCGTAAGGTATACGTCGATGGTTTTGACCCAGCCAAATGGGATGTACTCCGCTCCGCCGCCGAAGAAGTTGGGCTAGACGCAAACGACATGCAGTCTGTAGTGGAAGGCGGCAAATACACCGAAGAAGTTGCCGGGCAGGTCAACTGGGCACAACGCATCGGCGTGACAGGCGTCCCTACATACGTCATCAACGACAAATATGCCGTTGTCGGCGCACAACCATATGAAGTATTCAAAAATGCATTAGGGCAGATATTGAAGAAATAATAAACAAAAGGCGGAAGCAAATGCTTCCGCCTTTTGTTTACCTGACAAGCTCATGATGAGATTGTTTACATTCAAGTGTTTCTGAGATCGCGTTGGCAAGGATGTGGTCAACTTCAATGTCAGTTGTAACCGGCGTGGTAATGATCTCATAATGAACGCGGGAGCGAACCGCTTCCACGATCCATTCGACGGCAATTTCGGGTGATATCTTGCCGGTGTTCACGACCAGATCAAAAGCGTCGACGGACTTCCATGGAACCTTGTAAAACTCCTCCACAAAAGCCACTCGAACCTTATCATTCTCCTTGACCATTTCTTCGGCTTGATCGAATGAGATATTGTGCTTTTCCATGATGCGCCCAATACGAACCCCAAGCGGTGCCTGAACTCTCACATGAAGGACATCTGCAAACCTGCCAAGCACCTCAAACCCGCTGCGACCTAAGATCACCACATCCCCATGATGCGCTACAGCCTCGATCACCTGGTTCAGCATCTTCACGATCACATCCCGTTGTTTGCCGCGTTGTGCATCAAACCGCTCCCAGAAACCGGGCAGGGTCTCATACTCCTTGGCAAACTCTACATAGCCATATTGCCCAAGGATATGTCCAATAAACTTTTTGTCTACAAAATGGTAGCCAAGTCTTTGAGCCACCTTATGAGCGAGAGCATCGCCTTCACTGCCAAACTCTCTGGAAACCGTTACCACAGACATGGCTACATCTCCTTTCTGCACAATACCGATCCAAATAAATTATTGCACGGTCTACGCCCGGTTTCAATGCAGGAAAACCAAACGCCAGCTTTCACACTGGCGTTTGGATGAAACTTTATTTTTCGACCTCTACGTTCAATATCCGGTCTAGCCGAAATGTGCGGTCCGCTTCACGGGTGTGGCAGAAGGCTTGCAAATACAAATAGTCTGACAATCCGATCACCTCTTTGGGAGAGACCCATCGCTCCGATATCTCGCCATCTTTATCCATATATTGGATGAATAACCTTTTACCGCTGTGAATGGCTTCACTCAATTCGGTGGGGAGATAGATGCCCTCCTGCGGCCAGGCAGGCGAGTTGTAGATACCGATCAGGTCATCGAGAGACTTGTCGATGGTTTTGAGGGAATCTGCCATGGTGAAGAAAAGGTTCTTCATAACAATCGCATCGGCAAGGGCGCGCGATCCATGCAGGTTGGCAGAGATGTGAAAATCTTGCGAGAGTTGGTCAAGACTATAGGAAGGCAGTTCGTAATAATCGCGGGCTAACAGCAGGGTATCAATCAGGTTGGGAAATTCGATGGTTCGTCCCAATTTCCTATATTCGTTATCGAGAAATTGAATATCAAACTTAGCGTTGTGACAAACGACGACCGAATCTTTCAACGAGTCGTGCAATTGATCTGCAACCTCGACAAAGCGCGGCTTGCCTTTGAGGGAGGATGCATCCAAGCCGTTGACGTGAACCGCTGACGGCGAAAGCTCACGCTCTGGGTCGATGAGCAGGTCAAGGGTCCGTTTGATGCGTTTGCCCTCGGTCACGATCACAGCGATCTGGCAGATACGGTCCCCAAACCAGGGTGAAAGCCCGGTGGTTTCGATGTCCAAAAATGCAAAGCGGGTATTGGAGAGTTCTAGCATAGGGTTGCCACCATTTTGGTTCGTAATCTTACCGTAAATTGTCTCCTTTCGTGGCTGATAACTAAATGTTAGGCATTGCTAATAATTCGTATAACTTTCAGTGTACAAGCGAATACACCGATATTATGTTCAATATTCTTAACCTGATTGAAAAGTTTACAGATATGGTACCCGAACTAGTACCTGGGTACTAGGTAAAAACCGCCTTTATTAAGAATCGTTTTGTTAACCTCTGCTCAAGATGCTGGATTTCTGCTTCTTTCCAACACCCAGCCAGCATTTTGATAAAGGAAAACGAAATGAAAAAGATTTTGATCTACCTACGCAGCGGGGTTCTTACATTGGCATTGGCTCTAATGAGCATTCAAAGCGTCAATGCTTCGTCACCCGTTTCACCATTGCAAGTTAGCGCAGCCTATTATGTTAGCCCTGCCGGCAATGATACGAACGCCGGTACTATTAATGCTCCCTTCAAGACGATCGCAAAAGCCGCAAGTCAGACCGTGGCAGGAGACACCATCGTTCTGCTTCCGGGCTCATATACCAGCCCATTCACTATTACAGATAAAGGCACACAAAACAGCCCGATTACTATTCGCGGTGAAGGTGTTACATTGAACAATGCTGCCATCACCATTAAGGACTCGAACTGGCTGATAATCGAAAACCTGACCTTAGTTGGCGGCACAAATCAGATCACGTTACAGAATAGTCATTTTCTTGCGATTCGCAACAACACGTTCGACTATCTGACACGTGGTATCTATATTCAGAATTATTCCAGTCACATTCTGATCGAAAACAATGAGTTTTATCAGTCTTGTGCCACTGGCAAGACTTGGACTGCGTTGAAAGGGTCTACTTGTGAAGGTGGTGCCGTATATGGTTCTTCATATGGCGGCGGGTCTTACCATATTCGTAACAATTGGGTCCATGATTCTTTCAATGGTTTCCTGTTCACAGACGATTCAGCCGGTCAATGGATGAACGCGAATGTTTTTATCTACAACAACCGATTTGAACGCATTGTAGATGACCCTGCAGAACCGGAAGGCGACTCATTCAACTTCCATGTGTTCAACAATACAATGATCGATACACATCGCATGGTCAGCATGACCGCCAAAGGGGTGGGACCGGTATTTGTTTACAACAATGTGCAGATCACCAACGGCAACCCGACCGGCGAATCAACACGTTTGAACTCTGCTTTCAAGCTGGATTTCTCAACCGGCGGTTATGTGAATGGTACATATCTGTTCAACAACACTATCGTTGGCGAAACTGCAGCGAACTTTTACGCCTACGATATGCTCTCGCGCACCATTTCTTATCCGTTGACGGTTCGAAACAATGTATATGTGACCAAACTCAACGCCTTCAACAAAACGCCCACTGGAGGTTCGATCGATTACGATATTAGTAAAGCTCCCTTTGGTATGACTCAGCCTAATGGTATTGTGAGCGATCCTCTTATTCAAGCAGATGGCTCTCTATCCAATACCAGTAAAGCCGTTGGGAAATCTACGCAGATCGTGATCCCGACCTACTTTTCTAACTCTACGGTGATCTCCAGCGGGTCAAACCTAGGCGCTTATCAGTTCGTTCCAAGCCCTATATGGGTGCTTCCTCCTGGCTATCCCAGCACAATCCCTGCTGAAATCAATGGCTGGGTGGAAACTCTTTCTGGGTTCAACCCAACTGTCGAGCCGGGCACATCAACTGTAACAGCTACGCCTACTCAGGTTGTTACTCTCACCCCTACTGCTGTCGTTCCATCACCTACCATGACGGCAGTACCTACCACAGCAGTACCAGCCACGGCAATCCCTGAAACTCAGCCTACGAGCACTGCTACAGAAGTGCCAACGGAAACGCCTCCTGCCACAGAGACACCTCCAGCCCCGACAGAGGTTATCAATGAAGTGGTCTTTGACGATACGGATCCATCTTTTGTTTATTCACCTGAATGGACAGATATTGCTACGAAAAAAGCGATTGGAAATTCCTATAAGGAGACATATACAAATGGGGCATCGGTAACATTCACTTTTACCGGACAATCCTTCAGTATCATTCACACTGGCGGACCCGCCTTCAGAAGCATGGATGTATATGTTGACGATGTGTTAGTTGGCTCTATTAACCAGAGAATAGATACCCGTACTTTCAAGGTCCGTTGGGATTACACAGGACAACTTGATCCTGGTGAACACGTTCTAAAACTTGTTTTTGTAACGAATAAAGCAAGTAACACAAAGGGATCGGTAGATGCGGTGATCGTTCGCTAAACAACTTCAGACTAAAGCCTCCATGAGAACAAGTTTTCATGGAGGCTTTTTTCATTGTATTTTCTGTCTATCACTGTGGACAAAGGCTAACAAAGGGTTGTCGGACAACCGGTGAAATGGCAATAATTTCCTTCAAACCAATTGAAACCGACCCTCCGTATGAATATAATGATTTGTGGGGCAGAACTAACAAATTCCATTAAGGGCAGTCTATTGAGGCATTTATGCGGAAAAAGGTTCTCGTGATCGATGATGACCATGAAGTGGGTGCGCTGATCGAGACGGTTTTGGATACAGATGGTTGCGATGTGTACCATGCATATTCTGGAATCGAGGGTTTGAAACAAGCCTACCAGGTTCACCCAGACATTATTATTTTGGACATTATGATGCCCGATATGGATGGGTTCACGGTTTGCATGCGTCTCCGTGAAATGGTAAGTACACCGATCTTGATGCTCACTGCCCTATCCAGCGAAAAAGATATGATTCGCGGCTTTAATGTCGGGGTGGATGATTTCATACGAAAACCCTTCAATAGTAGTGAATTGAAAGCCAGAGTTCGGGCATTATTGAGGCGGTCCAGCCATCAGCCTTCTGGAGGGACTTCGCACATCACATCATATGTTGATCCATTTCTGGAGGTTGATATTCCAGAACAACGGGTTAAGTTGTCTGGAAAGGAGATCGAACTTTCTCCAAAAGAGTTTGAAATATTGGCATGTTTGATACGCCAATCTGGAAAGGTATTGTCGCACCATGAGTTGATAAGGGAAGTATGGGGGTCTTCTTATTTGGATACAAAACCCATGGCAGCTTTATATATTTACTACCTGCGAAAAAAACTTCAGGACGGCAAACATGGGCATCAGTACATCCGCACATTTTGGGGGCGTGGCTATTGGTTCTCTCCATTAGGCATGGATAACCAGTAACGTTCATAGCCCTTCAATAGGATGACAAATCGGATCTCCGCAAAGGAGGTCCGATTTGTCTTAAATAAATTCAAATAAATCTCAAAAAAATACAAACGTAAGGGTCACTATACTAAAGTAAGTAGGCTGGTTTTATATCCTTAGCTGGTGGCAATTCATTTAAAGGTTGGACGCAATAAAAAAACTCTGATCAAAGATGGTGAGTTGGGCTGGTTCATATCTATGAACTTATTGGCTATATGGGTTTTACAACTACCAAGTTTGCACAAAGAAACCAGTCTTTCTTTGTGCATTCATTCGTTCGACATTTCTACTATCACTTCCTGTACTCAAATTCAATACTGTAAATCAAACGCCGATACATCGTATCGGCGTTTTTAAATTTTGGGATGACGATACCCAAGGAGTCGACCATGACTACAAAGCTCTTCACAGCCACATACAAGTTATTGGACACGATCGTACTACTCACCATGATCCTCGCAGCACCTTTCAATATTTCTGCGACCTACATGGAAATCGGCAATCCGGTTCTGTCAACAGACAAAGCTGAATATGCTCCAGGCGAGACCGTGTTTATAAACGGCTCTGGTTTCACGCCGGGAGATTACGTC
>Ga0209066_10001872_pt1 | contig 26962 bp, 19 predicted proteins | sample All_14_2_FD_187198 | JGI IMG/M metagenome (GOLD analysis project Ga0209066, IMG submission 187198) | Freshwater microbial communities in response to fracking from Pennsylvania, USA - Allegheny Zone_MetaG_DW_15 (SPAdes) (version 2) ...
TGCCGGATGCGCCGTAATCGCCTTCTCCGCCTGGAGCTTGGCCGCCAGTTCCGGCATCGTGATGTCCGGCTCGGCCTCGACCCAAGCGAGCAGAGCCGTCAGATGCGGCGCCAGCTTGCCGCCGCCGGGCGGACGGCCCTGCCGCGCCGGCTCCACAGAGCCCGTGCGCGACATCCGATCAATCAGCTTCACCGCGAAGCTCGGGCTCACATCGTAGCGACGGGCCGCTGCCCGCCGCGACCCGCCATTCGCGACCTCCGCTCGGACCCGTTCCCGAAGGTCCATCGAATAGGGCTTCCCCATGCAGCCTGGCCTCGAGTTTCCAGACCACATCTTGAATCAGACTTCCGATTCCTTGGGAATCCCCATTCGATTCTTAATTCTCGCTCGATGCTCTAGAGCTTGTTGGCCGCCGACTGGCGCGCCATGAAGTTGTCCAGCGTGTTCTCGGCAACGCGGAACCACAGCACCTCCTCGGCGCGGAAAGGCTTCCACGACTCGAAGATCTTCTTCCACTTCGGGTTCTTCTCGTTGAGCTGCGCGAAAAGGTCGTTGGTCGCGTTGAAGCAGGCCTCGAGGATCTGCGGGGAGAACGGCAGCAGCTTGGTGCCGGCGCCGACGAGTTCGCGCACCGCCTTCGGATTCTGCGCGTCGTACTTGGAGAGCATCGCGGTGTGCGCCTTGGCGGCGGCGGCCTCGACGATCGCCTGATAGGACTTCGGCAGTTCAGACCACTTGGCCAGGTTGACGTAGGCCGAGAGCTGCGGACCGGCTTCCCACCAGCCCGGATAGTAATAGTACGGCGCGACCTTGTTGAAGCCGAGCTTCTGGTCGTCGTACGGACCGACCCATTCCGCCGCGTCGATCGTGCCCTTTTCCAGCGCCGGATAGATGTCGCCACCGGCGATCTGCTGCGGCACGACGCCGAGCCTGGTGAGGACCTCGCCCGCGAAACCGCTGACGCGGAACTTCAGGCCCTTGAGGTCGTCCACGGTCTTGATCTCCTTGCGGAACCAACCGCCCATCTGGGCACCGGTGTTACCGCACGGAATCGAGTGGATGTTGTAGTCCTTGAAGAACTCGTTCATCAGCTGGCGGCCGTTGCCCCAGTTCCACCAGGCGTCCTGCTGGCGCGCGTTCAGGCCGAACGGCACCGCGCAGTCGAGAGCGAAGGTCAGGTCCTTGCCGACATAGTAGTAGGACGCGGTATGGCCCATCTCGACCGTGCCGTTCTGGACCGCGTCCGCGACCTGCAGGCCCGGGACGATCTCACCGGCCGCGAACAGACGGATCTGGAACTTGCCGTCGGTGGCGTCGGAAACGTACTTCGTGAAGATCTCGCCGGAACCGAAGATCGTGTCGAGCGACTTCGGGAAGCTCGACGCCATGCGCCACTTCAGTTCGGGCGATGACTGAGCGATCGCCGGCGCGGCCAGGGCGCCGGTGGCGGCGGCGGCGGCGGTGCCGATACCCGCCGTACGAATGAACTTGCGACGTTGCATGAAACTGGAACTCCCAACTCGTGATGCAGAACGGCATGGCTGCCGCCTGATTTGCGCGGCTTATGACACGCGCGCTGCATCGGACGAAAGGCTCAACGCATGAGCAATAAGGTGAGCGCCAATGCGCCCACTGCAATGCGGTACCAGGCAAAAACGGTAAACCCGTGGCGGCTGATGAAGGCCACGAAAGCACGGACGACGAAGAGCGCTGAAAGAGAGGCCGCCACGAATCCCAGCACGATCACGCCGCCATGCTCCCAGCTCAGCGTCGACCAGTTCTTGTAGAGATCGTAGACGGTCGCGCCCAGCATGGTGGGCATCGCAAGAAAGAACGAGAATTCGGCCGCCGTCGCACGATCCACGCGGAAGATCCTGGCGCCCATGATCGTGGCGCCCGACCGCGACACGCCGGGAATCATCGCCACGCACTGGCAGAAGCCGATGTAGAGGGCGGTCTTGAGGTCGATGTCATCGAGGCTCTTGATTCGCGGACGCTGCGCCAAGCGCTCGATGGCCAGAATGGCGATGCCTCCCAAAATGAGCGAGATCGCCACGACCCAGGGACTGAACAACACCGACTTGATGTATTTATGGGCTGCAACGCCGATCACCACGGCCGGCAGGAAGGCGACGAGAATCGCCAGCGTGAAGCGCGTCGCCCGCTTGTCGCGCTCCAGCACACCCATTGCGGTCGCCCAGATCTTCGCGCGGTAGAGCAGGCAGACGGCGAGGATCGCGCCCAGCTGGATCACGATCTCGAAGACCTTGCCCGGCGGTCCCTGGAAGTCGAGCAGTTCCTCGGCGAGGATGATGTGGCCCGTCGACGAGACGGGGAGGAATTCGGTGAGACCTTCGACAACGCCGATCAGCAGCGCTTTCCAGATCAGCGTCAGGTCCATGCTCAATCCTTGAAGCGTTTGGCTCGCGGCCAGCCCTTCTCCGGCATACGCCCGGCCTGCGCACGCTCGCCCCGCCAGAACTTCAGTTCGGCGGCAGGGATGACGCGATTGGCCCAGGCCAGGCCTTCCGAGAGAACGAAAGCCTGCGCGTCCGACAGAAGGTCGCCCTTCGACTTCTGCAGCAGCACACCCCTGCCCCGGCCCATTTCCGGTACCTGGTCGAGCGGGAAGATCAGCAGCTTGCGGCCCTCGCTCAGCACGGCGATCTGGTTCGCGCCCTCGGGCACGACGCTCACCACCTGTGCTTTTTCCTTGTCGGCAAGGTTCAGGACCTGCTTGCCGTTCTTGGTCTGCGCGACGACGTCGTCTTCGGGCACTACGAAGCCGCGGCCGGCGTCCGACGCGACCAGGAACTTGCGGCCGCCCTTGAGCACGTCGAGCTGGACGATGTCCTGATCGTTGCCCAGCTCGATCATCAGCCGGATCGGCTCGCCATGCCCGCGCGCACTGGGCAGTCGATCGCATCCCACCGTGTAGAAGCGGCCGTTGCTGCCGAAGAGCAGGATCTTGTCGGTCGACTGGGCATGTATGGCGAACCGTGCCGTATCGCCTTCCTTGTACTTGAGTTCGCCGGCGGCCTTGTCGTCGAGATGGCCCTTGGCGGCACGAATCCAGCCCTTTTCAGAGAGGATGACCGTCACCGGTTCGCGTTCGACGAAGTCCTCGATCGCGTGTCCAATCTCGGCCGGCGCATCGGCGAGTTCGGTGCGCCGACGACCAAGTTCGGTCTTGCCGCCGAACTTCTTCTTGGTTTCACGCACCTCGTCGGCGATGGCATTCCACTGAAGGCCCTCGTCCTTGAGCAGGGCCTTGAGGTCCTTGCGCTCGGCGCTGAGCTTCTTGTGCTCGCCGCGGATCTCGAACTCCTCGAGCCGGCGCAGGGCACGCAGCCTCATGTTCAGAATCGCCTCGGCCTGCATGTCGGTCAGGCCGAACGCCTTGATCATCTTGGGCTTGGGCTCGTCCTCCTCGCGGATGATCTTGATCAGCTCGTCGAGGTTCAGATAGGCGATCAGGTAGCCGTCGAGGATCTCCAGCCGCCGCTCGATCGCTGCCAGCCGGAAGGTCGATCGCCGCACCAGCACTTCGCGCCGGTGATCGAGGAAGGCCTGCAGCGCCTCGCGCAGGTCCATCACCCGGGGCGTGTTGTCCTTGTCGAGGACATTGAGGTTCAGCGGGAAGCGCGTTTCGAGATCGCTCAGCTTGAAGAGCTGCTCCATCAGCAGCTCCGCCGGCACGTTGCCGGTCTTCGGCTCCAGCACGATGCGCACGTCGTCGGCCGACTCGTCGCGCACGTCCTCGAGGATCGGCAGCTTCTTGGCGTTGATGATCTCGGCGATCCGCTCGATCAGCTTCCCCTTCTGCACCTGGTAGGGGATCTGCGTGACGACGATTCGGTACTGGCCCCGTGGAAGCTGTTCGACCTCCCATTTGGCGCGCAGGCGGAAAGCGCCGCGCCCGGTCCGGTAGGCCTCGACGATGGCTTCGCGCGGCTCGACCAGGATGCCGCCGGTCGGGAAATCCGGTCCCTTGACGAGGTCGACCAGGGTCTCGATGCGCGAGTTGGGCGTCTTGATGAGATGCAGCAGCGCGTCGCACAGCTCGCCCACATTGTGCGGCGGAATCGAGGTCGCCATGCCGACGGCAATGCCGGCCGCGCCGTTGGCCAGCAAATTCGGGAAACCGCCCGGCAGTACGACCGGCTCTTCGGTCGAGCCGTCGTAGTTGGGCCGGAAGTCGACGGCATTCTCGTCGATGCCGCCCAGCAGTGCCTCGGCGACCTCGGTGAGGCGCGCCTCGGTGTAACGCATGGCGGCGGGGTTATCGCCGTCGATGTTGCCGAAGTTGCCCTGCCCCTCGATCAGCGGATAGCGCGCGGCGAATTCCTGCGCGAGGCGCACCAGCGCGTCGTAGATCGACTGGTCGCCATGCGGGTGATACTGGCCGATTACGTCGCCAACGACGCGGGCGCTCTTCTTGAAGGCGCTGTTCGGATCGAGCCGCAGCTGGCGCATCGCATACATCAGACGGCGATGAACGGGCTTCAACCCGTCGCGCACGTCCGGCAGCGACCGCGACATGATGGTCGACAGTGCATACGACAGATAGCGCTCGCGGAGCGCGTCTCCGAATTGCACTGGCTTCACTTCGGCCAGTTGGACGACGTTGTTGCGCTTTGCCATGGACCAGCGTCACGAGGGGTAGAGCCGCAGTTCCTGCCGTGGCCCGGTTATTCTAGCGTTGGAGCGATTCCATAAATCTCGACCGGGCGGGAGGCAAGGGCTTGTTGTGCGGCCAAAAAACGTGCCGCTCGAGGAAGAATCCCGTCAGATCGAGGCCCTGGAGCAGTGCCTCCCCGTCCGACGGAACGCCGCCGGTGGATAGAAACCCGGGAAGCGGCAGCAGCTTCTCCTTGTAGGGTCCGGCGGCCGCCCGCGAGACCGCGCGGCCGGTCCGGGGCGAGACGTAGGCCAGGTCGTCGGTCGAGCCCGTCGCCGCGCATTTCGCGAGATCGAGACCGAAGCCCAGTTCCTGAAGAAGGCCCAGTTCGAGGCGCACATAGATGGTCGGCCAGCCCGGATGGCCGAGCGACCCCAGGAAGGCGTGGAATCCGTCAAACATCGCCGGATGCGGTTCCCGCTCGGGCAGCGCCGCGTCGATGACGGCGCAGGCCGCCGCGAGCCCGGCCAGTTCCGAGGCGTCGTCCATCGCGCGCGCCGCGTGCGGCTCGCGCAGCTCGCCCGAATAGTTCCCGAGCTGCTCGGGCAGCCTGCCGCGCCAGGCGACCTCGACCAGGTTGCCGGACTGCCAGATGGGCCGCGCCCGCCGCGAGACGCCGCCGGGGACGAACCCCGAATGGCGCCCATGGTCACGTGTCAGCAGCGACACGACGAGGCCGGTCTCGCCGTGAGCGCGCGCCGCCAGCACGATGCCTTCGTCGTTCCAGTCCATGCCCGTGTATGCCCCGCCCGCGGAAATCGCGCTAGGTTGCCGCATGTCGAGACTGAGTCGGCGCGCCATGCTGGGGGCAGGCGCGTTCGCCGCCCTGCCCTCCCGTGTGTTTGCCCAGACGGCCAAAGCCGCCCGGCCACGGCTGACGCAGGGCGTGCAATCGGGCGATGCCGGGAGCGACGGCATCACCCTGTGGAGCCGTGCCGACCGGCCGGCCCGCATGATCGTCGAAGTTGCCACGACCGAGAGCTTCACAGGCGCACGCCGCATCGGGGGTCCCCTTGCCCTGGAGGAGACCGGGTTCACCTCGCGCCTGCGGCTCGGTGCCCTGCCGCCGGGGCAGACGATCTTCTACCGCATCGCGTTTGCCGATCCCGACGCAGCGGGCGTCGTCAGTGACTGGGTACATGGCCGGTTCCGGACTCCCGCCACGACCGCCGCGGACGTGAGCTTCGTATGGTCGGCCGATACTGTCGGCCAAGGCTGGGGCATCAATCCCGATATCGGCGGCATGACGATCTACGAGACGATGCGGTCGCTGGCGCCGGACTTCTTCGTCCATTGCGGCGACACGATCTATGCCGACGATCCCCTGCCCCCCGAAAAGAAACTGCCGGATGGACGCCTCTGGAGAAACCTCACGACCGAGGCGAAGTCGAAGGTCGCCGAGACGCTGGACGAGTTCCGCGGCAATCATCTCTACAACCTGATTGACGCCAATTTGCGCCGCTTCAACGCCGAGGTTCCGATGATCGCCCTTTGGGACGATCACGACGTCGTCGACAACTGGTACCGCGAGAAGCGCCTCGACGCCGATCCGCGCTATCGTGAGAAGGAGGTCGGGGTGCTGGCACGGTACGCCGAGCGTGCCTTTCGCGAGTTCATGCCACTGGCCGACGGGCTCGACGGGCCGATGCGGCTCTACCGCAAGTTCGCATTCGGGCCGCGCCTCGATCTCTTCCGCCTCGACATGCGGAGCTTCCGTGCGGCCAACGGGCCGAACCGGCAGAACGACGCCGGCCCGCAAACCGCCTTTCTCGGTCTGGAACAGGTCGCCTGGCTGAAGCAGGCGCTCAAGGGGTCGACCGCGACCTGGAAGATCATCGCGGCCGACATGCCGCTAGGCCTGGTCGTCTACGACGACTGGCGCCGCAAGTCGGGCTTCGAGGCGGTGGCGAATGCCGACGGTGGAGCGCCGCTCGGGCGCGAGCTGGAGATCGCCGGCCTGCTCGCCTTCATCAAACATCAGGGCATCCGTAACGTGCATTGGATCACGGCCGACGTGCACTACCCGGCCACGCACCGTTATGATCCCGCCCGGGCCGCCTTCCAGGACTTCACCCCGTTCTACGAGTTCGTGTCCGGCCCGCTCTGCGCCGGCGGCTTCGGCCCCAACGCGCTCGATGGCACGTTCGGCCCGCAGATCGTGTTCCAGAAGGTGCCGCCGCCCGGCCGCTTCGATCTATCGCCGCTCGAGGGCTCGTGTCATTTCGGGCATGTGAAGATCGACGGAAAGTCGGGCGTGATGACGGTCAGTCACTGCGACGCCAGCGGCGCAGTGGTCCATACGCTCGACGTCTCGCCGTCCTAAGACTGATAGTCCAGCCCGATCGTACGGTAGTGCGAGGGATCGTCGGCCCAGCGTTCGCTGACCTTCACGTGCAGGAAGAGATGCACCGGCCGCTCCAGCATCTGCGACAGCTCGTGGCGGGCGCGGGCGCCGATCTGCTTGATGCGGGCGCCGCCCTTGCCGAGGAAGATCGCGCGCTGGCCCTCGCGCTGGACGTGGATCGTCTGCTCGACCCTGACGCTGCCGTCGGGGCGATCCTCCCATTTCTCGGTCTCGACCGCCGCCTCGTAGGGCAGTTCCTGGTGAAGCTGCAGGAACACCTGCTCACGCGTCACCTCCGCCGCCAGCAGACGCAACGGCAGATCGGCGGCCTGGTCCTCGGGATAGAGGAACGGTCCCGGCGGCACCGCCTGCGCGAAGGCCGTCAGCAGGTCGCCGACACCATCGGCCTTGAGGGCACTGACCATGAAGGTGCGCTCGAACGGCACGATCGCGTTGAGCTCGGCCGTCAGGGCGAGCAGCTTCTCGCGCGGCACCAGGTCGATCTTGTTCAGGACCAGGAAACGCGGCGTGCGCGACTCCCTCAGCCGCCCGGCGATGGCCTTGGTCTCCTCGCCAACCCCGCGCTCGGCATCGACCACCAGCGCCACCAGGTCTGCATCGTCGGCCCCCTGCCAGGCAGCCGCGACCATGGCGCGTTCCAGACGCCGCTTGGCGACCCTGAAGATGCCAGGCGTGTCGACCAGCACGACCTGGGCCCGCGACGGGCCCTCGCCGGTGTCGGGCAGGTCGGTCATGGCTATGCCGATCACGCGCATGCGCGTGGTCTGCACCTTGGGCGACACGATGCTCACCTTGGAACCGACCAGCCCGTTCACCAGGGTCGATTTGCCGGCATTCGGCGCGCCGACGACGGCGACGAAGCCGGCCCGCGTTGCAGCTGTGCTCATGCCCCGTTCAACCTTTCCAGCAGATTCATGGCCGCGAGACGCTCCGCCTCGCGCTTGCTGCCGCCACGGCCGCGCGCCGGATCGTGGCCCTTCAGGATCGCGTCGACCACGAAGACCGGCGCATGGGGCGGCCCCTCTCGATCGACCTCATGATAGACCGGCAGCGGCAGGCGGCGCGCCTGCGCCCATTCCTGGAGCGCCGTCTTGGGATCCCGCAGCACCGCCACCCGGCTGCTCAGCCGATCGCCCCACAGCTGGCCGACGCTGGCCGCTGCAGCCTCGAACCCGGCATCCAGGAAGATGGCGCCCAGCAGTGCCTCCAGCGCATCCGCGAGGATATTGGGGCGCACGCTGGTACCCGGTGTCCGCTCCGAATCGCCGAGGCGCAGATGGTCGCCGAGGCCGATCCTGGTGGCGATCTCGACCAGCGTCTCGGCCCGCACGAGGGCGGCGTGCCGGCGCGCCAGCTCGCCTTCACGTTCATTCGGAAAGCGGCGCAGCAGCAGGTCCGCCATGGCGAGCGACAGGACACGGTCACCCAGGAATTCCAGGCGCTCGTTGCCGTTCGGGAAGGCCGCCTTGAGCTCGGGCCGGCGGTCGAGCGCGCTGCGATGCGTCAGCGCTTCCGAAGCATATTCGGGATGCGCGAAAACATGCCCCACCCCCTTCGACAGCGCCGCGAGATCGACGTCCGTCGAAATCAGTGGATTGCCATGAAGAAGCGGTTCCAGCGTATCGCCTCGGGCCATTTCCAGGGCTCCAGCCAGCCGGCGGCCGATGGATCGTGCGAGAAGAAGATGAATTCAGCCCGGCCGACGAGGTTCTCCGCGGGGACGTACCAGCCGAGCTGGTCGCGGTCGCGCGTCGAGCCCGAGAAGTCGCGGAGCATCAACCGCGTTCGACTGTCGAGCGAGTCGTCGCGATTGTCGCCCATCACGAAGTAGCTGCCCGCAGGCACGAGGAATTCCGGCGTATTGTCGGCCATCCCGTCGTCGCGATATTCGAGCACCGTGTAGCGGCGGCCGTTCGGCAGGGTCTCGCTGTAGAGCGTGCCCTTCTGGTAGTGCCCGCCATTCCCCTTCACGTAGTCGCCGACCTTCAGACGATCCACCGCCACGCCGTTGATGTGCAGCAGGCCGTTGGTCACCTGGATACGGTCCCCCGGCATGCCGACGATGCGCTTGATGTAATCGGTCCGGTTGACGCCCTGGCCCTGGTCGCCGGGATACTTGAACACGGCGACGTCACCCCGCTCGGGCGGCGAGCCGAAGATCCGTCCGGAAAAGACACCGAGCGAAAACGGGAAGGAATGCTTGCTGTATCCGTAGGAATACTTGGACACGAACAGGTAGTCGCCGACCAGCAGGGTCGGGATCATCGAACCGCTGGGAATGTTGAAGGGTTCGATGGCAAAGGTCCGGACGACCAGTGCGATCAGCACGGCATAGACCACCGTCCGGACGGTTTCTCCCCATCCGCCGGTCTTTTCCTGTGCTCTCTTCCGACGCTCAGCCACGTCCGTCATCGCCGTACCAGTTTGAACGAGCCGCGGCTATAGCAGGGCCCGGCGCCCCTGTCTCCCGCCCCGGCCGCGGCATGGGAGCCTCGGTACCCGTCGAAAATCCCGTGGTTCATCACGGATCGGGTACCGCCGAGATGATCACGACTGCTTGAGCGAGCGGATATTCGTCGGTGATGCTCAGGTCGATCTGGGCGGTCATACCGGCCGGCGTGATCCTCTGCAGCCGCGCCAGGGCCCCGCCGGTCAGGGCCAGGGTCGGCTTCCCGCTCTTCTGATTGATCACTCCCATGTCACGCCAGAAGACCCCGGCCCGCAGGCCGGTGCCCAGCGCCTTGGCGCAGGCCTCCTTGGCTGCGAACCGCTTGGCATAGCTCGCCGCCCGACCCGCCCGGCCTTCCGAACGCTTCTGCTCGACTTCTGTGAAGACACGCTGGATGAATCGCTGGCCGAACCTCTCCAAAGACTTCTCGATGCGCCGGATGTCGCACAGGTCGTTGCCGAGGCCGATGATCACGCGGGCGCTCCCCCGGCGCGGGCGGCGTCCATGATCCGGCGCATCTCGCGGATCGCCGGCTCGAGGCCGACGAAGATCGCCTCGCCGATCAGGAAATGCCCGATGTTGAGTTCGCGCACCTCGGGAATGGCAGCGATCGGCGCCACGTCCGCATAGCTCAACCCGTGCCCGGCATGGCATTCGAGGCCGAGCTTCGCGCACAGCGCCGCCGCTTTTCGGATGCGCTGCAATTCAGCTTGCTTGGCTTCGCCCTCGATCTCGCAATAGCGTCCGGTGTGCAGTTCCACGACCGGCGCGCCCAGCGCCACGGCCGCCTCGAGTTGGCGCGGATCGGCTTCGATGAACAGCGACACCCGGATGCCGGCGTCGCGCAGCCGGGCGATCATCGGCCTCAGGTGATTGTGTTGCCCCGCCGCGTCGAGCCCGCCCTCGGTGGTCCGCTCCTCGCGCTTCTCCGGCACGATACAGGCCGCGTGCGGGCGATGGCGCAGGGCGATGCCCACCATCTCCTCGGTTGCCGCCATCTCGAAGTTGAGCGGCACCTTGAGCTCCCGCATCAGTCCCTCGATGTCGGCGTCGACGATGTGACGCCGATCCTCGCGCAGATGGGCGGTGATGCCGTCGGCTCCCGCCGCCTCGGCGAGGCGCGCCGCCCGCAGCGGATCGGGCAGGTGCCCGCCGCGCGCATTACGCACCGTGGCGACGTGATCGATGTTGATGCCGAGACGCAGGTGATGGGGCGCAGTCATACGCAACTTTCGCGGAGGGAGGTCGGGGAAGCCGTCAATTGCGGGCGCGTTCGACGGCGTTGATGGCGGGGGTGGCGCGCAGCGCCGCGGTGATGTCGGCCAGGTGCTTCACGTCGGACACCTCGACGTCGATCACCATGTCGAAGAAGTCCATCGACCGGTTGACGATGCGCAGGTTGGAGATGTTGCCCTCGTGGCGTGCGATCACCGTCGACAGGCTCGACAGGCTGCCCGGCTGGTTGGCGACGGTGATCTTGAGACGGCCGGTGTAGACGCCGCCCCCGCTCTCGCTCACCGAATCCCAGCCGACGTCGATCCAGCGCTCCGGCGCCTCCGAGAAGCTTTCCAGGGTGGCGCAGTCGATCGTGTGGATGGTGACGCCCTTGCCCGTGGTGATGATGCCTACGATGCGGTCGCCGGGCAGCGGATGGCAGCACCGTGCGAAGTGCACTGCCATGCCCGGAATCAGGCCGCGGATCGCGATCTGCTCGCCGTCCAGCTTGCCCGCACGGCCGCCTTCGCCCGCCTTGCCGGACTTGCTGCTGCGGCCCCGGGAGATCGGCACCACGTCGGCGCCTCCCTTCCGCGGCTGCTTCAGCCCGGGATAGACCGCCGTCAGGACCTCGCGGGCGCCGACCAGGCCGGCGCCGACCGTGGCGATGAGGTCGTCCGTGGAGGCCTGCTTGAAGTTGACACGCACACCGTCGAGGCCCTTCTCGGTGACCTCGTAGCCTTCTTCATGGAAGGCCTTCTCGAGCAACGACTTGCCGAGCTGGATGTACTGCTCGCGCTGGCGCACGCGGATGAAGCGCCGGATCGCGGCCTTGGCCTTGCCGGTGACGACGAAGCGCTCCCAGGTCGGCGACGGCGTCTGCGCCTTCGAGGTGATGATGTCGACCTGGTCGCCGTTCGAGAGCTGGGTGCGCAACGGCAGCATGCGCCCGTTGATCTTGGCGCCGACGCAGGTGTCGCCGACCTGGCTATGCACCGCATAGGCGAAGTCGATCGGCGTCGCGCCGCGCGGCAACGCGATCAGCTTGCCCTTCGGCGTGAAGCAGAAGACCTGGTCCTGGAACATCTCGAGCTTGGTGTGCTCGAGGAATTCCTCGGCATTGGGCGCCTTGTCGAGGATGTCCATGAGGCTGCGCAGCCAGGCATATTGCGGCGCATCGGTGGACGGTCCGCCCTGCTTGTAGATCCAGTGGGCAGCGACGCCGCGCTCGGCCTGGTCCTGCATCTCCGCGGTACGGATCTGGATTTCGATGCGCTGCCCGAGCGGCCCGATGACGCCGGTATGGAGCGAGCGATAGCCGTTGGGCTTGGGAACCGAGATGTAGTCCTTGAAGCGCTGCGGCAGCACCTGGTAGCGGCCGTGCAGCAGACCGAGCGCCTGGTAGCACTGCGCCACGTCGGCGACGATGATGCGGAACGCCATGATGTCGGAGAGCTGCTCGAAGGAGACGTTCTTCCGCTGCATCTTGCGCCAGATCGAATAGGGCGTCTTTTCGCGGCCCGAGACCTGGGCCTCCAGCCCGCCCTCCTTCAGCGTCCTGACCAGCTCGACCTCGATCTGCGGCACCAGCTTGTCGCCGCGCTCCCGCAGATAGCCCTGACGGGCCAGCACCGAAGCGCGACCATCGGGATTGAGCTCGGCGAAGGCCAGCTCTTCCAGCTCCCGCTTCACGTTCTCCATGCCGATGCGCGAGGCGAGCGGCGCGTAGAGGTCCATGGTCTCGCGCGCGATGCGCCGGCGGCGCGCCGGCTCCTTGATGTGGTGCAGCGTGCGCATGTTGTGCAGGCGGTCGGCCAGCTTCACCAGCAGCACCCGGATGTCCGACGACATCGCCAGGACCAGCTTGCGCAGGTTCTCGGCTTCCTTGGTGCTTTCCGACTGGATCTCGAGTCGCGAGAGCTTGGTGACCCCGTCGACCAGCCGGGCAATGTCCTCGCCGAACAGGCTCGCGATCTCGTCGCGCGTGGCGTCGGTGTCCTCCAGCGTGTCGTGCAGCAGGCCGGTGACGATCGAATCGGTGTCGAGCCGCATCTCGGCCAGCAGGCCGGCGACCTCGACGGGATGCGAGAAATAGGGATCGCCCGAAGCGCGGAGCTGGTTGCCGTGCTTTTTCAGACCGTAGACGTAGGCGCGGTTCAGAACGTCCTCGTCCGCATCCGGATCGTAGGACTGTACGCGCTCGACGAGTTCGAATTGGCGAATCATGGCAGTCGCCCACTATATGGGGACGATTGCGTTCACTCCACGGCGATTGCGCAGGGAGCAGGCCGAACCGTTTTAGGGCTCAGCCTGCGCGCCGCCTACTCCGCGACGTCGTCTTCCTCGGCCATCGGCAGCGCCTTGGGCTGGGCGGCTTCCGCACCGCCCTGCGCCAGCGCCGCGGCCAGCTCCTGCTCGAGCTCGGCCATCTCGTTGACCTCCTCGGGCTTGTCGACGTCGGCATGCTTCTGCATACCCGAGATCAGCGAGTCCTTGAGCACGGCCTGGTCGAGCTTCACTTCCGCGATCTCACGCAGCGCCACGACCGGATTCTTGTCGCGATCGCGGTCGAGCGTGATCTGGGCGCCGGCCGAGATGTCGCGCGCGCGCTGGGCGGCAAACATGACCAGTTCGAAACGGTTGGGGACCTGCACGATGCAGTCTTCGACGGTGACACGCGCCATGTCGGGAACCTCAAATTTCCTGGAAGCGGCGGGTTATACTCGTCCGGGCCCAAAAGGCAAGCCGGCCGGCCCGAAAGGCTCGGCGAACTGGTCGGCCGGCAGGGCCGCGAGCAGGTCCCCGATGGGCGCCGCCGAGACCGGGTGCCGCCAGTCCGGCGCGAGATCGGCCAGCGGTCGCAGCACGAAAGCCCTCGCCGTCAGGCGGGGATGCGGTAGCGTCGCCCGCGACGGGCCCGGTGTCGCGATTTTCCCCCGGTAATCGAGGAGATCCAGATCGATCAGCCGGGCGGCGTTGGGTACGCTCCGCACCCGGCCGAACAAGTCCTCGATCGCGTGCAGGGTTTCCAGCAGTTCGTCGGGCCCCAGTGCAGTGGCGATTTCCGCCACCACGTTGACGTACCAGGGCTGGTCGGAGGCCGGCACCGGGGCCGTCCGGTACCAGCGCGAGCAGCGCAGGACCCGCGCCTGCCGCCGGTCCAGCTCGAGCAACGCGGCCTGCAGCGTCTCGCGCGGCGACGCATAGGAAGGATGGGGCAGATTGGCGCCGGCCCCGATGAAAATCGGTCGGCGGTTGTCGTTGTCCACCAGCAATCGCCCTCAATCTCTTGTGATCTATGGATGAAATACCTACTGTTAATATACTTTCGGTGGAGCGCCGGATAGCAGCCTCGGCTGCCGGCATATTTTATCGCTCGACCTGCGCATATTGTTCATAAGGGCTTGATCGCCATGAAAGGCCATTTTTACGAAAACGAGCGCGTCGCCCTGTTCATCGACGGCGCCAATCTCTACTCGGCCGCGCGCGCCTTGGGCTTCGACATCGACTATAGGCGACTGCTCAAGGTGTTCCGCGAAAAAGGCCATCTGGTTCGCGCCTACTACTACACGGCGCTGGTGGACGATCAGGAATACTCGCCGATCCGGCCGCTGATCGATTGGCTCGACTACAACGGCTACACCATGGTCACCAAGCCGGCCAAGGAATTCACCGATGCCATGGGTCGCCGCAAGATCAAGGGCAACATGGACATCGAGCTGGCCATCGACGTGCTCGAAATGGCCGACCATCTCGACCATGTGATCCTGTTCTCCGGCGACGGCGACTTCCGCCGCCTGGTCGAGGCCGTGCAGCGCCGCGGCATCCGGGTCTCGGTCGTGAGCACCATCAAGTCCGCGCCGCCAATGGTGGCCGACGAGTTGCGCCGCCAGGCCGACGAGTTCATCGAGCTCTCCGAACTGGCGCCGCTGATCGCCCGCAACCCGTCCGAGCGCGCGCCCCGCCCGGCCGCGGCGCCGCGCGACGGCGACACGGAGTCCGACGAGTCGCCGCCTGAGTCGCTGATGCGCTCGGCCTGAGGCCGCGCACGTCCGTGTCCGCCGAGGCCTTCGAAGAGCCGCCGCTCGACTGCCCGCGCTGCCCGAGGCTCGTGGCCTTCCGGCATGATCTCCAGGGCAAGTTCCCCGACTGGAAGAATGCGCCCGTCCGATCGTTCGGAAAGCTCGACGCCCGGATGCTGATCGTCGGTCTGGCGCCCGGCATGAAGGGCGCCAATCGCACCGGCCGGCCCTTCACCGGCGACTATGCCGGCGATCTCCTCTATTCGACGCTTCTGAAGTTCGGCTTCGCGCAAGGCGCCTATCGGGCCGATCCGGACGACGGGCTGCGCCTGGTCGACTGCCGAATCGCCAATGCCGTGCGCTGCCTGCCGCCCGAGAACAAACCGCTGCCGGTCGAGTTCACCGCCTGCCGGCCGTTCCTGCAGTCCGAACTCGCGGTCATGCCGAAGCTGCGCATCCTGCTTGCGTTGGGCAAGGGGGCCCACGACCAGATCCTGCGGGCGCTGACGGTGCGGCCGGCCGGCGCCTACCCGTTCATCCATGGCCGCCTGCACACACTGCCGACCGGCCTGATGCTGGCCGACAGCTATCACTGCTCACGCTACAACACCAACACCGGCCGTCTGACGACCGAGATGTTCCACCAGGTCTTCGACGGGGTCCGCCGCGCGCTCGACGCCTGAGGCCCGGTGCACAAACGAAAAAACCGACATCCCGCCGGCCTAAGCCGCTGGAATGTCGGTTTCTATGGTTGCGGGGGAGCGCAACCAGCTTTACTTGCTTCTGCGAGCCGCCGCATAAATTCGCCCGACCAACTTGAGAGCCGCAACAGTACGCGACGCCTTTGCAAGGCAGTAGTGCCGATCTCTTCGCTACTCTCGCCGAATATCGCACCAGGTGCGTCCGGCTGCTGACAACAACAGGCCCCACCACGCTTCGTGACACTTTTGGCACGTTGCTCAATGGGGAGACAGCGTCAGCAAGCCCCCTCATCTGGGAGAGCAGCCGCTTCGGCCTGGATCCTGATCACGCCGGTCCTCTGGCGAGCCAAGGAATCGCCAAGGCGACTTATGAGCTCTTTGCCGACATGATCTAGTTCGGCCTGTCGCGGGGTCTGACCGATATCGTCACGGTCGCTGACGTACTCATGGAGCGCATCCTGCGCCGGGCGGCCTGGCCACTGAGACGGATCGGCGAGCCCAAGGCGTTGGCCGATCGCGCGTCGTGGCGGGTTACCTCGAGGTCTCGGCCGACAGTATTGGTCGCATCCGCGCCGCAGGGCAACTCAAAGCACCAACCCTGTGGACACCGGTAGTCACGATGGCGGCGTAGTCGCCATCCTCACTACAGCCACGCCACCAATGTCGCGTCGCCGGCGACGAGGCCGACGGCCGCCGCCTCCCCTTCTCCTGGATCGACGTGCTGAGGTGCAAGCGATGACTATCGAACCGGGGCCTCTTCGCACCGTGATCGCCGCGGCCGAGTACGGAAGCTTTCGGCGGGCCGCGGCCGCCCTTGAGGTCAAACAATCAACGCTGAGCCGCCGTGTTCGCCGGCTCGAAGAGCAGCTCGGTATCAAGCTGTTCGAGCGCTCCAGCGGCGGGGGCATATTACGCCTAGGGCGGCGATGTCGTGCGTACGGCCACGAGCCTATGGACACATCGGATGGAGTTCCGCGCGTCCTATTTCGCGGCCGGCTTCCACGCATCAATCAGGCGGTCTGCGACGTCAGGCTGGACGAGCTGCGTGCTGGTCTTGAGGAGCTTACGTGTATGCTTCGCCTTCTTTGCAAGATTGGCGAAGGTGGCCCAGGGCAATGTAGCGCCCCGTCCCGAGGGCTCTTCGTAGTATAGGCGTGTCCACGCTATTGCCTTCTGGACGAGCAGTATCGGCACCGGGCGATAGACCGTGATGGCACCCTTGATGGGCCGCCACCCAACGACGATCTGATCGCCGTGCTGGCCCTCCCGGACGATTTTGCTGGACCCTATCATCCGAATCCAATCAAGGTGGTCTTTCGCCATCGACAAGTCGGCGGCCGCTTTGTCGATCATGGCCTGTTCATCCGGAGGTGGATCGTCGGGCAACTCACGCGCACTCACGATCCATGTCCGGTTACCGAGCTTGCCGACCCTGGCCGTACGACGCCCGCGCGTCGATGGTCCACCGCCGCCGCGTCGAACAACCTTGATCTTTCTGAGGTCGAGAAGCTCTTGGCGCGTCAAGCCGGCTCGACGTCGGCCACGACCTTCTCGACAAACGCGTTGGCGACGGCCACGGCGTCATTCGTGAGATAGGCCGATTCAAGCCACTTCTTGGAATGCGCCGACATATTACCGGAGCCGATGACAGCGTAGTTGCCCAGCACCAACACCTTGGCGTGCAAATTCTCGCAGGAATATATGTCGACGCCTTTCCTCTGAAGCGCCAGCAAAAGCCGCGCGCTGGTCGATCCGTTGGCGATCTGTTTCCGAGCCGCATTGGCGATCAGTCGATCGCCACGTCTGAAGCCGACCAGGTCGCGCGTGACAAAGGCGATCGCGGCTTCCTTTCGTCGAGCGCCTTTCGCGATGCGTGCGACCTCTGTCCAATAATCATCCGCGATTACCCGCTTGGTCGGCATGTCCCCTGCCTCGCCTCATGCTGCGGCGTCCGGAGTTTATCTCAATCCGCCCCGAACAGCTCCCGGGTCGCCCGCACCTTGCCACTTTCGATGTCGCGGACATTGACCATCGGATAGCCGACCGGCGTGTCGGCGCTTTCAAGCCACGCCTGCACGATCATGTCGCGAACGGCCGTAGCGCCGGCCGCGAGGCGAGCGGTCGCAAAGACGATGCCGCGGGGATCGCCGAATTTGAAGCCGCCTTCCTTCTCGAGGGCATAGAGAGGCTCGACCTCCGCCAGCGAGGCGCGCAGCAGGACGCGCGTGCGTTCCTCGATCGAACAGCCGCAGGGCTGATAGGAGCCGACCAGGTCGGCGACGCCAGCGCGTGCCAGATTGCGGCGGACGAACTCGCCTTCGATGTAGGCGTGGATCTTTCGGGTGGTGTAGCCGTTGGGATTGGGATACTGGCCCCAGCCATTGTAATGCACGGAGACATGGAGCGGCTGCGAAGCGTCGGCGCCATAGTGGCTCCAGATGCCGATGTCGCGGAGCGTGAGCTTCTCGCGCAGCGCCCGATCCTTCTCGAACCAGGCGCGCTCCTCGGTCGTCCTGGCGGTTTCCGCACCCTTCACGGCAGCCCGCCAGTACGCGAAATCCTTGCGGAGCTGTTGCCACCCGTCGACGATCGCGTACGGCAGGTAGCCGGCCTTGTACTGGGTCAACCCCTTGGCGCGCAGGGCCGTGTCATAGGCTTCGCGCGTCTCGGGAAGTTGATCGAGTGGGAGCACGCCCTCGACGGATCCGTCATCGGCAAGATCGACGTAATGACCGGGATCGCGCTCGGCGTCGTGCGTCTTGCCGGCGCCCTTCGAGCGGTCCAGCTCGCGGCCCATGACGGCGATCTCCGCAGCGGCCTCCGGTGTGCGTACAAAGGCGGGCAGGCTGTCGGGCAGCTTCTCGATCGCGATCCCGCTCACCCATTCATGGCCGGTAGCGCCCCATGCCCAGCAGGGGCCGACACTGCCCATCACGGCTGCGGCTGCTGCCGCGACCCAGAGAATTGCCCTCATCCCTCGCCCCGTTCCCATCCGGCCATCATGCTTCGGCGCTGCGTGTGCCCCGATGCCGGTGAACGGGGCGCCCTGCGAATGCGCCAGCGCCGACGACACACGCAACCCGGCGCCCTGCGGCCGAACCCAATGCACGGGCCCTTCCGGCTGTTCAAGAGCGTTTGGTGCCGCAGCTATGACACACACGTCGATGCCCTTTGGCACCACCCGCGGTTGCTTGCCGTCCACACTCACCAGTCGCAGAGTGCAGTATCTTGACGGAAATGGGGCGGGGGCGACATCTTCGGGAGGTCGAGCTATTGGTTGGGGGGGTCATGGGCGATGCAGACGACTATGAGCGGCCGCGCTGGTTGCGGGATCTGCTTCGGTTTCTGCCGCTGAAGTCGCAGTTTGTTCTGTCGGGAAACGTACGCGACCTTCAGTTGAGCGAGATCGCGCCGGGGGCCGTCGCGGCGCAACCCCTCACGGCCGTCCTTGGCGCGGAATTGACCCGTGCGGGCTATGCGAGCGTCCTGCTTTACGATCCTCTTTCGGGCTTCAGGCTCCTGCAGATCCCCGGGGCAGCGAATGCAATCCCGAACCTGCTCGAGAAGCTCGGCCTGCACCCCGGCGCCAGCGGCGCGACGCCCGCTGGTGTCGAGCTGTTCGGGGAAACGCTGGAACGACTTGCGACATCGCCAACCGCCGATCCGCCGGTCGCGTTGATCGCCGACTTCGCCTCGCGGCTGACGGTCAGGAACGAAGCGCTATCACCGCCCGAGCATCAGATGTTCACGCGCGCGCTCATCCTCTCCCACCTTGCGAAAACGCGCCCCTATGGCACGCCATCACGGCCCTTCTTCAACTCGGTATTCTGGATCGTCGACAAGGAGGGCGACCTGCCGGACTGGCTGCTCGTCGACAACCCGCGCATCCGGCACATCCCAGTCGCGAAGCCCGATCCTCGCACCCGCAAGGTGCTAGCAAGCAGTCTCCTGAAGACGCTCAAGAACGGTAAGACGGCCGATGGCCCAATTCTTCAGGCGGCCAGAACGGCGTTCGCCGAGCAAACCGAGGGGTTGCTGCTGGTCGACCTCACTGCGATCGCGCAGCTCGGCCGGACCGAAGATCTCGACATCTCCCAGATCGGCGACGCCGTCCGTCGCTACAAAGTCGGAGTCACGGAAGATCCGTGGGCCAAGATCGACCGCGACAAGATCCGAAATGGCTCTCACTTCGTTCAGGAACGCGTGAAGGGCCAGGACCATGCCGTCACTCACATGCTCGACATCGTGAAGCGCGCCGTCACTGGCGTAGGCGCCTCGCGCCGCGGCAACCGCCCGCGCGGCGTGGCCTTCCTGGCGGGTCCGACGGGTGTCGGAAAGACGGAGCTTGCCAAGACGCTTACGAGCCTCCTGTTCGGCGATGACAGCGCCTACATCCGGTTCGACATGTCCGAATTCTCCGCGGAACACTCCGATCAGCGGTTGATTGGCGCGCCGCCGGGCTACGTCGGATACGATGTCGGCGGCGAGCTCACCAACGCGGTCCGCGAGAAGCCGTTCTCGGTGGTGCTCTTCGATGAGATCGAGAAGGCGCATCCGCGCATTCTCGACAAGTTTCTCCAAGTGCTCGATGACGGCGTCCTGACGTCGGGCCGCGGCGACCGGGTCTATTTCTCCGAGACCTTCATCATCTTCACGTCGAACCTTGGCATCTACAAGGTGGGGCCCGATGGAACCCGCACCCCGAACGTCACGGCCGCGGATCCGCTCGCGCAAGTGCAGGAACGAGTAAGGGCCGAGATCGAGCGTCATTTCAAGCTTACGCTCAATCGGCCCGAAATCCTGAATCGTATCGGTGACAACGTTCTGGTGTTCGACTTCATCCGGCCCGCCATCGCCGAACAAATCTTCACGGGGATGGTTCGGGATGTCCTCGAGGGCGTCCGCACATCACAGGGGGCCACCGTCTCCCTGGACGACGGCGCGCGGTCACAACTCGCCACGCTCTGCCTCGCCGATCTGTCCAATGGCGGCCGGGGGATCCGCAACAAGGTCGAAGCTCATCTCGTCAATCCCCTTGCCCGCGCGCTGTTCGACGCCGAGGAGACACTCGGCAAGCAACTCGCGATCATGGGGGTGAACTCCACCCCCGACGGCATCACCACTCTGACACTCGACGCCGTTCAAACGGCAAGTGCGAAGGTTGCGTGACAGCGACCCCTCTGTTTCTGTCGCGTGTCCATTACCCGGTTACCACCCTGGGTCCGGGCCGCCGCGTATGCATCTGGTTCCAAGGTTGCTCGATCCGCTGCCCGGGCTGCGTCTCTCTCGATACCTGGGCGCCCCGGCAGAACGGCACAACGGTCGAACGCGTGATGAGCGCCATCTCCCCGTGGCTCGCCGAAGCTGAGGGCATCACGATTTCCGGCGGCGAGCCGTTCGACCAGCCAGCGGCGCTCCACGCCCTATTGACCGAGCTTCGCGTTCAATCGTCCGCGGACATCCTGATCTACTCCGGCTATGCGCTGGAGGCGCTCGATCTGAGCGCTTTTGCCGGTCTGATCGATGCGTTGATCGCCGACCCCTATCGCCGAGACCAGCCCCAGACCCTGGCCCTCCGGGGAAGCGACAATCAGCGCCTGACCTGCCTTACCCCCCTCGGCACGGCGCGGTTCGCGTCCTTCCGGGATCGCATCGTCGGCGACGAGAGGACGCTCGACGTCATGTTTGACGGACCGGATGGCGACATCTTCCTCGCTGGCATTCCCAGGCAAGGGGATCTCAAACGGCTCGTGGCTCTTCTTGAGAGCCAAGGGCACAGCATTCATACGACCGAAGACGCACGTGATGCCAATGAGCCCTGACGATACCGCTCTTGTCCGCCGGTGCCCGAGCTGCTCGACCGAGCGCCCGGCCGCGGAACTTACCTGCGAGCACGTATTTCCGGACGGAACCAGCTGTCATTGGGACCTTACGGGCGAACCGATTTATTCGCGCGGATCGAACCCGGAGGGGGACGCTCCAGCTGCGCCGCCTCAGCCGGCCCCCCAATGCCGTAACGGCCATGCCATGGGCGAGGGCGACGAGCTTTGCCTGATCTGCGGCGCCGACCGTGAGGGAGTCGCACCAGCCGACGGTGAACCACGATCCGCCGATACGCCCGCGACGGAAACGATCATCGACGGGTGGCGGCTGCTGCGCAGACAAGCGGCTCTTGTGCCCGATGCGCGCTTTGAAAACTTCATTGCCCAGCATGAAAGCGGCGGCCCCGAGGTCTCCCTTGTTCTCTATCAGCATGGCGCGGAGCCCGACCCGGCCGTGTACGAGGTGCTGCGCAAGCTGCCGCCCGATCATATGCCAGCCCTCCTGGCGACAGGGCGGTATGAGGACAGCACCTACGAGGTTTCCGAACGGATCGATGGGCAGACGCTGCAGGAGGCCGGTTATCTTGCCGCCGGCCGCCCGGAGCTGCTGCGGCTCCTGATCACGGAACTGGCGGAAGCGCTCGCAAGCCTGTCGCAATGGGGGCTGCGCCATCGCGACCTTCATCCCGGCAACATTCGCCTGCGTTCGCTCGATCCGCTCGACTTGGTCATCACCGGCTTCGGCTCGGCGCGTCTCTCCGATTTCGACCTTGAAGCGGTCGCCCCATTGGAGCTCACCCGCTACTCGGCGCCCGAGGCGATCGTCGGCGCTGTGAGCGCCGCGTCGGACTGGTGGTCGCTTGGCATGATCCTGCTCGAGCAGGCGACTGAAGGCCGTTGCTTTCTCAACGTCAACGACCAGGCCTTCCGGCTGCATGTCGTGACCCGCGGCATCTCGCTGCCGGACGAGCTTCCCTCCGATCTGCGCTTGCTGTTGCGAGGCCTGCTGGCCCGAGATCCGCTCTCCCGGTGGTCATCGCCTGAGGTTCGGGCATGGCTGGCCGGCGAGCCTGTCGAGGCGCCGCCGGAGCACCAAGGCGATGGCGAGGAGAGCGGTGCTGCCCCGATCATGCTCGCGGGCCAGCGATATACCCAGCCGGCCGCCTTCGCCCTGGCGGCTGCGGAGGCCAGCCATTGGGAGGAAGGCCGGGATCTCGTCCTGCGGGGCAGCGTCGCGACCTGGCTCGACGCCATTCGGGCGGGTGGACAAAAGGTGGCTGAACTCCGCCGCGTGACGGCAGACGCCAGTATCGCCGCGGATTTCCGGTACGGCTTAGCGCTGATGGTGCTGAACGAGTCGCTGCCGCTGACGATGCGCGGCGAGATCGTGACCCCGAACTGGCTGCTCACTCATCCCGCCAACGGGTACGTCCTCATCACCAGTGATATCATGGATCATCTCGAGCGCATGGGCCGGGAGAGCTGGCTCGTTCGGATGGGTTTGCGCGTGACGGCCGTGCGGGAGCGGGCGGCGTTGCTCGAGGTCGCCCTCGACGAGGATCAGCTGCGTGTTGCGGTGCTCGCAAGCTCTCGGGCGGCGCTCGAGGCCGAGCGCGACGCCCTCCGGCGCGTCTACCCCGATTCGGACCATTCGGGGCTGGCGACGATCCTGGACCGCTCGCAGCTATCCGACGAGGACCTCATCATCCTGGTGAGCGCAGCGAAGGACCAGTACGTGGCGCTGGCCTCGATCGTAGATGCAGCGCTGCAACTCGCGGCGCAGGTGGGTGTGCCCCTCGATACGGCCGCTGCCGGCACGCTGCTTTCGATGTCGCGCCGCGCGATCTTTGCCCTTGTCGACGAGCGCATCGCGAATTTCGCACGATGCGGTATCGAGCGCATCGACGACTGGGCGGATGCCTTCCGTGTCGAGCACCGCATGCCGTTGCCGCGGGCGGCGGCCCTGCTCGGCGTTCCGCTTGAACAATGGCAGCCGCCTCCTAAGCAACAGTATGTGAAGACCCTTCTCGAGCACTTCGAGAAGCGGGTCTCCGGATCGGTCGCTCGCGGCCCCTTGGTAAAGTTCGTGATCGGCAAAACGACGCCACGCGTCGACCTCTTCGAGCTTGGAACCGCTACTACCACGGCTGACGCCTTGCTCAACCATGTTCTGACCGGTGACGAGGCTCCGCGGCTGCTCGACCCAGCGAGCTACACCACCAATGAAGCCCTCGATAGCCGTCTTCGCCGATTGGTGAGCCACGCCTCGACCTTCCGCCGCGATACCGGTCTCGACGGGCGCACGCTCGGCTTCCCCTTCCTCATGATCGCCGAGCCCCGGGCTGCCTCGTCGCGATCCAGCCCGTCGATGAAGCTGGCGCCGGTCCTTCTCTGGCCGGTCACGATCGAGCTTCAGGCCGGCGCCGGCCGCCGCTCGGCCACCCTCGCCTTTGACGGCGAGCGCAAGGAAGTGCGCTTGAATCCGGCGCTGGAGGGTCTTCTCGGTCCGGCCCGCCTTGTCCAGTGGCAGAAGGCGCACCGCGAGCTGCTGGCACGGTCCTCGATCAAGATCGGCGACGTGATCGACGTATTCGGGGCGCTGGCCACTCCGCGGGCGCGCAGCCTGGTACGGCTCCCCGCTAGCGCCTCCGCGCGCGGCAGCGCCGTGTTCGATCTGATCCCGGCGGCGACGCTCTTCAACGCCGAGTTCACCGGGCAATCCGTATCCGCCGACCTGCGCGACATCGGCAGGCGGTCTGTCTCGGACACCGCGCTCGACGTCATGATCCGCGTCTCCGAGACCGCACCGGTTCCGGCCGATCTGGCGGCAGGATCGGAGAGCCACAACTACTCGGTTGTCGCCAGCGACCCCTCCCAGGAGATCGCCGTCCACCGATCGCGGATCGCTCCTGGACTTCTCGTCGAGGGGCCGCCAGGCACCGGCAAGAGCCAAACCATCGTGAACGTCGTGGGCGACGCGATCGGACGCGGCGAGACCGTGCTCGTCGTCTGCCAGAAGCAGGCGGCCCTCAAGGTCGTGAAGAAGCGCCTCGATGCGGAGGGCTTGGCGGATCGAAGCTTTCTGATCGTCGACACCACCAAAGACCGCGAGATGGTCATACGTGCCCTGCGTGACCAGCTGACCGCTGTTCGGAGCGAGCCTGGAGAGCGCGCCCGGAGCTTGCGGCGACAGCGCGACGAGGCGGCGGCCCGCATTGAAGCACTGGAGCGCGATGTCGACCAACATCATGCGGCGCTGCATGCCACAGAGGATTCGACGGGCGTGAGCTACCGCCAGCTCCTCGGCCGTCTGATGCAAGTGAAAGCGGAAGGCCCGGTGCTGGACATCGCTGCGCTGCGCGGCCTGCTGGGTGGTCTGGACCCGACGACGCTTTCGACCGTCGAGGATGCCTGCGCCCCGCTCGCCGCCTTGTGGCTCGCGGCCGCGTATGAGAACAGCGCCCTGGCCGCCCTGAGATCGTTCGCCGCTGACGAAACGGTCGCAACCGACGTAGCGAGCTCCTTCGCATCCTACGTCACTGCCGAAGAGGCTCGGGGCTCCGCGCTTGCCGCGCACCCCGATGCGTTCGACACCGACACGCCTCAGCCGTGCCTCGACTGGCTCGACGCGCACCGACCGCTATTCTCGTCAATGGCCGAGACTGACAGGCGAGCGCTTGCAAACTGGCTTCCGCATTTCAGGCAGAGCGGCTCTGGCACCACCACGGGCAGCGAGGCGATGGCCATGGCCCGGGAATACCTCTCGACGCTCGAGGCCATTCCTGGCCAAGCCCACGATACGGCCCTCTTTGGCCCGATCAGCGCGCTTTCGCCGGTTGCGTTGCGCCAGCACCTCGCTGACGCATGCGAAGCCACGGAAACGCCCGGCTTCCTCGGCCGCCTCAACTTCTTTCGATGGGCGCGCGTCCGCCGGATCCGATCCGTCCTGGCCTCACTCGGCGAACCCACCGATGCCAAGCGCATGCTCGAGTTCCGCAATGCCATGGCGCTCGAAGTCGCCTTGCGTCCGGTTCGTCAACGTGTCGATCAACTGCGCACGCTGCTCGGCATCACAGCACCGATAGCGCTGCCCCCGATCGATATCCTGAAAGTCGAGCTCCGCGGTTACCTAGCTCAGTTGGAAACGGTCGCAAAGGCCGCAACTGCAGTTTTCGCGTGCCCCCGGATGGCCGATGCCGAGACCATGGCGGCGGCGGCGACCCCTTCCGCATTCGAACGCCTGGAGGTTCGCTTCCGGGGTGCCATGGCGCGGCACACCGCACGGCAGGCAAGCCTTGCGTGCCTGAACGCGTTGACGGAATGGTTTCCCCGCGACTGGCTGAGCCATCAGGCCGCCATGATCGCTTCCCGGACGCCGGAGCCGGCGGCGTTGCGGCCCATTCTGGTGGCGCTGCCCACTCTCGAGGCTTATCAGCGCTTCCGGCTGCGGGCCTCGACGCTTCCGCCCAAGGTCATCGAGGCCTTCGCGATCCTCAACCGATCGACGGCGGCGCTGCGCGCGATTCCGACACCGGAACTCGAGGGTGTCGTTCGTCGCTCCCTGCGGCATGCTGCTTACCTGGCGTGGAAGGCGCGCATCGAGGAAGCTCACCCTGCGCTCTTTCTCGAGCGGGCCGAAATCGAACGCAAGGTGGTGCAGCTTGCGCAGCTGGACAGCGAGCTGCAATCCCTCAATCGCGACGTGCTTCGCTTCGGGGTGGAGAGCAGCCGTCTTGCGCCACTGAAAGACTGGGACAACATCACCCGCCTCACCGGCCCGCGCGCCCGCCGGCTCCGCGAGATCATCGATCAGGGAGCCGAGCTCGGTCTCATGCACCTACGGCCGGTCTGGTTGATGAATCCCGACGTCGCCAGCCGCATTCTTCCCTTGAAGGCCGCGCTGTTCGATATCGTCATCTATGACGAGGCCTCCCAGATGCTCGTCGAGCACGCGCTGCCGACCTTGTTTCGTGCCAAGCGGGTGCTGATCTCGGGCGACGAGAAGCAGATGCCGCCCTCCTCGTTCTTCGCGACCCGGATCGATGGCGACGATGACAGCGCGGATGAGTTCGACTTCACGGATGAAGCGGCGACCGAGGCGGAGCGGCTGGCGAAGGCGGAGGCCTGGAACCGGCGCGAGGTCAAGGATTGCCCCGACCTGCTCCAGCTCGGGCGCAGCACGTTGCCCACCTCCCGCCTGCAAATCCACTACCGGTCGAAGTACCGCGAGCTGATCGCGTTCTCGAACTCGGCCTACTATCAGGGCGACCTCAATGTGCCGGCCCGTCACCCCGACACCGAAGTGAACCGGGCGAAGCCGATCGAGGTCGTGCGCGTCAACGGCGTCTATGAAGATCAATCGAATGAAGAGGAAGCAGAGGCCGTCGTCGGCCTGCTGGCCGAGCTCTGGGCAGGCCGGGCCGAGACGCCTCCCAGCGTCGGCGTGGTGACCTTCAATCGCAAGCAGGCCGACCGCATCGAGGAGGCGATCGATCTGCGTGCCGCCAGCGACCCGGGATTCGCGGCTTCCTTCGAACGCGAGCGCGACCGCGAACAGAACGGCGAAGACATGGGCTTCTTTGTGAAGAACGTGGAGAACGTTCAGGGCGACGAACGCGACATCATTATCTTCTCGACGACCTTCGGCCGGGACCGGCGCGGCACCTTTCGACGCAACTTCGGTGTGCTGAGCCAGACGGGCGGCGAG
>Ga0209066_10001873_pt1 | contig 26953 bp, 28 predicted proteins | sample All_14_2_FD_187198 | JGI IMG/M metagenome (GOLD analysis project Ga0209066, IMG submission 187198) | Freshwater microbial communities in response to fracking from Pennsylvania, USA - Allegheny Zone_MetaG_DW_15 (SPAdes) (version 2) ...
CCACCCCAACCATCCGCCCCCCCCGACGGGTGATCACCCGTCGGGGGGGGCGGATGGTTGGGGTGGTGGTGCCCGCCCCGGGTTGGACAGTGGTCGAGCCCGGCATGCGGGGCACCGTGTTCCCATTTGGAATGACCGGGGCCGGCTGGATCGCCGCATTGCCCACGGGGGCCAATGCCGCCAGCGCGGACAAATCCTGCTCTTGGAAAACCAGTGTGGCCTCCTCCGTGCCCCGCGATACCTTGACCTTGCTTTTGTGGAAATCGGGCATGATCTCGGCCGACAGCAGGCGCATGCCATGGGTGCCGTTGTCCTTCGTCTTGACTACCGCGGTCTCGCCGCTGGTCTTGTTGAAGAGGATCGCCATCGGCTGACCATCCACCCGGCTCACCGAGGTCAGCAGCCAGTCCGCGGCGATTCCCGTCGGCACGGCGTTGGCCGCCTGGATGGAAAGCTCGAAGGGCGACCGTTGCCACAAGGTCTGGTAATGGTCCACCGGAATCTTCTCGGGCACTGCCACCTCATCGCTCTTGGCGGGCTGGACGGAAAGCTCCGGAGCCGCGGGCTGGGGCTGGGGCTGGACGGGCGCCGCAGGCGTCACCGGTGCCGCAACAGAAGCCGGCAGGGGGACCGGCACCGGGACGGCCGGTGCCACGGCCTTCGGGCGCGCAATCTCGGCGGGCAATCCGGGCGGCAATTCCTGCGCCGCAAGGCAACCCGTCCCGAGCAACCACAATATCCAAGCGCGTTTCATGGTGCGGCTCCGGTTTGCAACTGGACCACCGCGCCGGGCTTGGTGGTGAACCATTTCCGCAACTGGGCCGAACACTCAACCTGCCCCGCTTCCTTCAGGGGACGCAACTCCAAAAGTGTCACTTCCACGAACTCCCCCGGCTGCTGGGTTTCCGCCAGCCACTGGGCGACTTCCTTCAGCGGCCCCTGGAACACCACCTTGGCCCCGACCCCCACCAGGCTCTTGTTCGTCACCGGGTCAAGCAGGCCTTGCTGGCCGATGACCAGCTTGCGCGCCGCGGCCGACTTCTGTAATTGCTCGAGAAATTTCGGACTCGCCTCATTCGTGGACCCCGCGGGACGCAATTCCGAGGACAGCCAGGCCGACCGCTTCTGCCAGAGTTCTTTTTCCGAAATCCAGCGCTTCGCCGTGGCAATCTCAACCTTCACATCTTTCTGGCGCCTTAAAAGCACGGCATGCTTCGCCTCCAGGGCATCCCAGAGGAACCAAACCCCGATGCCAAGGATGATGACCAGGAACACCAGGCCCATCACCCGCTCGCGCACATTCATGGAAAAACGCGCGGTGCTCATGGCATCCCCTTCCCCTTGACCACAAATTGCGCGCTGTTGTTCGGCTGGATGTTGGGCGGGTCCATCTCCCAGGAAAATTGTTTGAGGCTTTTCAGCCCCTCGGCGTAGGCAAAGGCCATGGTGGTGTCGGAGGCTTCCCCTGTCAGCCGCAACTTCCCGTCCTTCCACTGGAATTCCGTCAACCGGACCCCGTTGGGCGGCAGCAGCGCCGAAACCGCGCGCAAATGCTCCAGGGGATAGAAGGCCGGGTCAACCGTACCCTCCACCTGGCGCCAGAGAACCGCCACTTCACGGATCGCTTCGGAATCGGCCCGCAGGGAACGGTATTCACTCTCGAGAGTATTCAATTCCCGCGCGGCCCACAGGACCCGCCCTCCGGCCACCCCCAGCACCAGGAGAAGCACGCCTCCCATGACGGCCACGACCTGCTTGACGAGGCGGGCGCGGTCCTGACCGGTCCGGTGGCGGACCACGGCGGGATGGATCAAATCGGAAGACCCCGCGACCGGGCGCCAGGGAGGACGGGCCGCCAGCACCACCGGAAGGCCGAGATCGTTGCGCAGGGCCTGCTCGGTTTCGGATCCGGCCGCATCCCACAAGGTCACTCCGGTCAGCGCCGCCAAAACCCCACCCCTCCTCAAGCCTTCCACCATGCAGGCCAGATCGGTCGCCGCCTGCACCGGAAGTTCGGACCCGCTGAAGACGGCAAAATACACCGGTTGGTTCCCCCGCGTGACGACTGCCGCCCAGTGGCCCTGCTCCCGGAAAAGTACCACCCGGTCGGACGGCCATGCCAGGGATTCAAGAGGGGTGGCGTAACTTTTGGCCGAAACACAGACATCCCCGTCCTTCACCTGCCTGGCCAGGGCCGCCGCCAGGACCAGCGTGCGGTCGGCATCACGGGTGATCTCGCGCACACGCAGGCTTCCCTCGTGGTAATTCCGGGGGCCGAGTCCCTGCTTCTCCAATTGGAGTGAAGCGGCACCGGCAAATGTGGTGGCATCATGGCCCGCCAGCCATAACGGCAGACCCACCAGTCCGCGCAACGGCCAGACCACCCCGTCCGCACGCACCGTCCCCGGATTCGGCACCCCGCCGCGCCCGGCCTCGTCCAACGACCCCAGCGTCCAGCCCGCCGCGTCCGGCAACAGCCAGCGCTCCTGGCGCTTCTTTGAAGATGTGGAAGGGGTGGTTTTCATCGTCCCAAGCGTTCCCAATGGGCCACGGGTTGCCGCGAATCCGAACCCCGGTTCGCAACTTCCACGATGGTAACCTTCCTCCCCCCGGCAATTCCAGTGGATTCGAAACGGAACAACGTCCCCCCGACCACCACCTGGCCCTGCAGCGCCTCGGCTTCTTCCTTGGTCAAACCGAGCACCCGCAAAGCCTGGGCCACATCCTGCCACTTGATGTCATCGTCCGTCCCGTCCCGCTTGTCGCGCCCCTGCCGCGTATGCACAAAACGCTCGGCCTCGCCCGGCGAAACCCCGCATACCACCTGGATGAGCTCCGGGGGCGCTTCCTGCAGGTCCAGCCCGCTTTGCCCGTAAAGGGTGAATTCATCCTCCCAACCCGGGTGGTTGTCGTCCAACAATTGCGCCACGTCCAGGACCTGGCGCACTTCCTCGATCGACTGAAAGGGCCGGTTCAACGGATAACCGGAATAGCCGGCCTTGTCGTATTCCTCCTGCTCCGCCCCGTCCAACCTCACCAAGCTGTCGCTGTCAACCCAGTCCGCCAGACGGTCATGCACCAACTGGGCCTCTTCCAGCTTCAATCCCCATTCGGCCAGCAGGCGCACCAGCACGGTGTCGTCGGGTTTCGCCAGCAACGCATTCAAATTCAACCGTGAGCCCTCCGAGGTCAGCACCACTTCCCGGACCAGCGAACCGTCCTCGTCCTCGACTTTCAGCAAGGGCGAATCCCGCTTGATCTCCGGGTGCCGCGCAAGGGCCAAGCCGGTCTCGGCAAGCAGGCGGGCGCGCACGGTTTTGTTCTCCGTCGTGGCCTGTTCGACATCCACGCTCAACACCCCGTAAACCTTGACCAGAATGGCGGAAAGCAGGATCACCGCCCACAGGATCAGCAACAGGATGGCCCCCCGGCGGTGGCGTCGCCCCTTGGAAAACAGCGTATTCATGATGAGGGCACCGTCGGCTGGGGGGTCGTCGAGGCCGTCACCGGCTTGGGTGTCACTTCCATCACCCCGACCACTTCCGGCCGGTTCTGCCGCCTCAGGGTCAATTCCACCGCCGTCGGACGGAATCCCCCGTCCTGCCAATCCTCCTGCCACATCTGCGACCGCGGGTCGTAAAATCTCCAAGTGATCAACTCAAGATCATCCAACAAAACCAGGGGCACCGGCTCGTCCGACATCTTCCGCGTCCGGGGATATGCGGTCACTTGGGCTGCCAGCAACCCACCGGAACGGCGCTCGGTATCCAGCACCACCCGCTGCCGGTCGAACGACACCTGCCCGAAGCCCAGGGCCCGCCCCGGTTCCTCGATCACCACCCGCCAAGAGGGGGGCGAACCCGTCTTGTCGACCAGGGCCTGGAAGCTGGCATTCCCCGGCAGGTTGCGGAGGGTGTCGCGCATCATTTCCACAAAGGAATACACAATCGCATCGTCGTCCCGCACCCGGGCCACCCGCACGGAGGTTTCCACCGAGGTCCGCAGCGTCAGCAACACCCCGCCCGCAATCCCCACAAGGATCGCCATGGCCAGAACGACTTCAAAAAGCGTCATCCCCCGCATCCGGGGGCACCGCATCCATGGACGGACTTTTCGCATGTTTCACCATTCTAGCCCTCCACCCCCATTCCGCCATCCGTTTCTCATCCGTTTGTCAGGGGATCGGCATCCGGTTTTTCACTTTTCCCAACCCCTCACCCCGCCCGCAATTTCCATCGGGTCCAGCGACCACACCAGCCGGTTGACGACTTCCTTGCCATAGAGCTCAAAGGCCACCACCCGCAGGAACAAGGATCCCCGCTCAAACCGTCCCGCCAGATAAACCAGCCGCGATCCCCCTCCCAGCGGTTTGGAAGACATGACCGACCAGCCGTCGAAGCGCCCCAACTCGCGCAGGGTGTCGACCAGGGCGGGGACATTGCGTTGAAAGGATGGATCTTTTGCGGCCAATCCGTTGAGCACCCATTGGCCCACCGCCAGGTCCGGTTTTCCGGCCTTCAGATGGGCCGCACCCTGGACCAGGGCATCGGGCACCAGTTCCTCCGTGCCCGCCCGTGCCGATAACAACATTCCCCACGACAACAACAACACGCAGATCAACCTCATTCCCATAAGACGCCCCGGCCCCCGCCCGATTCACGCCTCTCCACTTAATCCCTTAATCACCCAATTGCTTAATCCCTTCTTTCACTCCCTCATCCGGTAAAGCCTCAGCCACGGCCGCTTCTGCACCGGCTCCCCTCCCTTGCTCTCCCAGACCAGTTCGGCCTCCCGCTCCAAATCCTGGTAAAACTGCTGCCTCCTCCGGAATTCCTCCCCGCTCGTCGGACTGATGAGCTTCATCTCCAGGTAGTGGCAGCCCTGCTCCATGTTGATCGCCACATACCGGACCCCCCGGGCCTTCAGCTCGGCCACGGTGCCCATGTCGGCCAGAAAATAATCACCGATCACCCGGTTGGGCACCTGCTTCTCCACCTCGATCAGGAACAAATCTCCTTCGCAATACAGGCCCACAAATTGATCCTGCGCGATCAGCGCATCCGGCGGGACTTCCCTTTCGATATACCGGACCAGGTCCCGCCGCGCATCCATCTGGAAACCCTTCATGAGCGCGGACCACGAGGCCAGCGGCCCCTGGAGCAAAACCGCAAACCCGGCCACCACGGCCACGGTCGCCGGGGCGATGTATTTCACCCCGAACGATTCCCCGGCCAACCGCACCGCGCAACCCGCCAGCACGCCGATTGGCAATGACATGAAAAACAGCGAGGGCCACAGGTATTCGTGCGACAACTTGGCCACGAAGCTGATCGCCACCGTGTTGGCCAGGGCGGCGAACAGAAGCCCGGCACGCGCGAGGGACACGGCGCGCCCCTCCTTTGCCCGGCAGGCCAGGGCCGCCACCACCCAAGGGGCGATCATTGCGGTCCAGAAACACACGGCCGGCACCGCCAGTTTCCACCGCTCCCAAAAAATCCGGTGGGGAATGGCCGCGCCCGCACCGTGGTGCCCGTGGATCAGGAGCGACACCTCCCCCTGCATCGCCTGACCGAAGTGCGCCCCGCCGGAAAACCAGGCGGGGTGGAAATTGACCACCACAAACGCCGCGACAAATCCCGCGACGCTGAGCAACGCGTTCCGGGTTTTGTTCGACCCGTCATCCGGGCGCAGCAGCAGCATCCAAACCCAGAAAGGCAGGACAACGACGGCACCGTATTTCGTCGCAAGGGCAAAGCCCACGGCCAGTCCCATCCACAGCGCCCGGCGGTTGTTCCGCTTTTCCGCATAGGCATCCATCCCCAGGAGGGCCACGGCAATGCCCAGCAGGAGGGCGGAGTGTTCCTTGAAAACATGCCCCGCCTCAAGCGCCGCCAGGCTCAGCCCCGACAACACCGCCACCATGAACGCCGCCACCCAGCCGCCCTGCCTCCAGGCCAGGATCGCCACACACCACACCGCCAGGGCCACCCAAAGCGCGGAAAGGGCCCGTCCCGTTTGGGTGATGGCCGTATAGGTTTCCACCGACTTGTCGGAAGTCGCATCCACCCAGGCCTCGGTTGTGTTCAGGATGAAAAGCGGATGGAACAAATTCCGCCACCCCTCTTTGACCTGGGCGGATTTCGACATCTCATCCCAATGGTAATTCATCGGGAATCCGGCCTCGAAACGGCAGGACCAGAAGACCAGTACGCACCACCCCAGCAGGGCCAGCGCCCCCGTGATGTGCCTCTTCCCCATGGTCATGTCGGCCAAAGCCTAGCGCCGCCACCCCGGCCGACCAAACGAATTCAGCCCTCCAGAAGCGAAGCGAAGGCCGCGCCCGAAGCGAAGGCCGTGCCTTCTGTCCCCTGTCCCCTGTCCCCTGTCACCCGCCTAATGCCCGGCATGCTCCTGGATATACTCCTGCTTCAGCCCCAGCTTCTCCGGGGCGTGCAGCACGAGCATCTTCATCCGCACATCCTCGGGAACTTCCTTCGACGTGAGCTTGGACACCACCACCATGAGCACCATCGCCAGCGGCGTGGCCCAGATGGCCGGCTGCTCGCAGAGGATGCGGGCCAGGGGCTGGGCTTTCCAGAACGCAGCCAGGTCGATCCACTTCATGATGTCGTTGAAACTCGTCAGCGAAATGGCCAGCACGGCCATCAATCCACCCACCAGCATGCCCGTGGCCGCACCCTTCATGGTCATCCCGCGCCACCAGGCACTCAGGAACAAGAGGGGGAAGTAGCTCGACGCCGCGATGGCGAAGGCCTGGCCGACCATGAAGTTGATTTCCAATTGCTCGACCTGCATGCCGAGGATGATGGAGAGGATCCCGATGAGGACCGCGCTCACCTTGAAGGCCACCATGCGCTGGCCCGGGGTGGATTTCGGACGGAGGATGCGCCCGTAGACGTCATGGGCCAGGGCCCCGGTCATCGAGACGAGCAATCCGCTGAACGTGCTCATGAAGGCGGCAAAGGCCCCCGCGCAGGTGATCCCGCTGAGAATTGATCCAAGCGGCGGATACTTCGCGTTCAGCATCATGGGAATTTTCAGCACCACGCCGTCGGGTCCGGCCACCCCCGCGCTGTTGTAAAGCTCGGGCAGGAAGTTGCGCCCCATGGCGCCGAAGATCGGTGGGAAGACATAGAAAATCCCGATCAATATCATGACCCACATGGTGGTCCTCTTCGCCGAGACCCCGTCGGGGTTGGTGTAAAACCGCACCAGGATGTGGGGCAGGCCGGCTGTGCCGCAGACCAGGGCCACAATGAGGGAATAGGTGTAAAGCAGGGAGTAGGGCCGCTGCTCCTCCACCGTCAAACCGGCCGCAGCAGCAGCCCGCGTGGTCAGGGTGCCGAAGGGAGCCAGCCAGGTTGCGTTGTCCGGGGCCTTCGCAGGCAGCGCCGGCCGGGCTTCGATGATCTCAATGGCCGCCGGGGTCGGTTCGGGCAGGTTCGCCCCGACCTGGGTGTGGTAGAACCCATAGACCGCCATGAGGACGAAGGCCGGTGCCGAGATGGCGAACATCTTGGCCCAGTATTGGAAGGCCTGGACGAGGGTGATCCCTTTCATCCCACCGAGGGAAACGTTGAGCGTGATGATCCCCGCCATCACCACCACCCCGGCCCAGTAGGGCAACCCGGGGAAAATGAAGGCCAGCGTGGTCCCGGCCCCTTTCATCTGCGGCATCGCGTAGAAGAACCCGATGAACAACACAAAAATGATCGCGATCTTGCGGAACAACGGCGAATCGTAGCGGCCTTCGGCGAAATCCGGGATGGTGTACGCCCCGAAGCGGCGGAGCGGCCCGGCGATGAACAGCAGCAGGAACAGGTACCCGCAGGCATAACACACCGGATACCACAGGGCGTCGTAACCCCGGCTCATGACCATCGCCGCCACCCCCATGAAGGAGGCCGCCGAAAGGTATTCGCCCGAGATCGCCGAGGCGTTCCAGCCCACCGAGACCGAACGTCCGGCCACGAAGAAATCACTGGCGGTCTTCGACCGGCTCGCCGACCAGAAACCCATCCCGATCGTGCCCAGCACTGTGATCAGCGAAAACACCAGGATCCACGGATCCACCGACGTGATGATATGAATGAACTCGCTCATGATTGTCCTCCGCGCTGGGATTCCTCAACCTCGCGCACCTCGGCCTCTTCCAGGGCGATGGACCGCTGGATGAAAACCCAGGAGACCACCCAGACCAGGGGAAAAACCAGCACACCGACAAAGAACCAGGTCAGGGTGAACCCGAAAACCGGCGTGGCCATGAATTCGGGGAAAAAATAATTCATCAGGGGCAGTCCGAAAAGTCCCGCGACAAAGGTCAGGGCACAGCCGGTGGACAGCCGGAGCTGGCGCCGCATCAATTCCCGGAGGAAGTCTTCGCTGTGGATGTCAATCGGGCCGCGCGTTCGCTTGTCAGTCATCGAAGGCAATTATCAGATTATGGGGAGACCTGCAACAACCATGAATGGGCCGGCTGGCCCATAAATCCCAAGTTACAAAACCCAAATCCCAAAGGGGATCAAATCCCCCCTGTCACGGCATTCGACTGTCAGCTATCGGCCATCAGTTTTCATCAGCCATTGAGCATTCCCCATTTCGAATTTCTAATTCCCCATGCTAGCATGGGGCGATGCCCCGCTTTCTCGCCCTCTGTGCCGTCCTGTGCCTGCTCGGCACGCTCCATGCCCAGGAAGGCTCCCCGGCCCTCAAGTTGGTCGGGGCCGCCCGGAAGCAGATCGGCGTAACAGTGACCTACGATCCCGCCTACACGGCCCTGGCTTATCCGAACGGCGATGTCCCCCCGGACCGGGGTGTCTGCACCGATGTCCTCATCCGCGCCTTGCGCGAGGCCCGGGGTTTGGATTTGCAAAAAGCGGTCCACGAAGACATGAAGGCCCATTTTTCGGCGTATCCAAAAACATGGGGCCTGTCGAAGCCCGACAAAAACATCGACCACCGTCGTGTGCCCAACCTCCAGACCTACTTCAAAAGAATCGGCGCATCATTGGAAGTCAGCACGAAGCCCGGGGATTACCTGGCGGGCGACATCGTCACCAGCCTGCTCCCCGGGAACCTGCCGCATGTCATGATCGTGAGCGACCGGAAGACCGAAGCGGGCGTGCCCTTGGTGGTGCACAACATCGGCAGAGGAGCCCAGGAAGAAGACAAGCTGTTCACGTATCCCCTTACGGGCCATTACCGGTTGCCCGCGAATTGATTTACTGCCTCCCACTGTAGGGGACGCGCTCCTCGCGTCCCTGGGAAGCCGGTCCGCCTAAGGCGGATTCCCCTACAATAAACGATCATCTCGAAACGAGGTGAAAGCGGGCGCCATTCTCCATCCGCCATCCCATCCCTCCTTGCAAACCTCCATCCAGTCGGTATACCCAAAAAGATCCCGAAAAAGCCCCCGGACGGCAATCAAGAGGGGCTCAGATTGGATATGTAAAATACGCAGGAAATGCCGAAGATCGCATCCTCTTCAGCCATCACATAGCGTCCACGCCCATGAAATCCATCCCCACCCTGAACCGGCTGATCCCGCCCTTGTTGATGATCATCAACATCCTCCATGCCCTGTTTTACCTGGCCATCGGGGGAATCACGTTGATTCTCGTTGCCTGCGGGGCGGCTACACAAATAACCCCGCGAGACCTGGCGTTGATTTCTTCTTACTCCCTGACCCTGGCCATTCCGGCACTGTTACTGGTTTGGTTTTACTCCCGCTTGACGCAGGGCGGGCTTGGCTGCAGGACCCTCCGGCTGGGGTGGACAGTTTCCTGCATCTACTACGGTCTTATGCTTTGGCTGGACGTGTTTTTCTTCCATACTTCGAATCATTCAACAAATTGGCTGCTGAACATTCCCACATGGACATTATTCGCCTTGTCCTTTGTCGCTTCGCTCTATGCTTTCCTGTTGCTGCTCGACGAACACTCCCAAGCAACTCGATCAGATTCCCCTTTTGAATTGAACAAGCCATGAAACCAAACCCAATCCCAAAGCCCACCATCCGCCTCATGACCGAGGCCGACATACCGGGATACCATGCCTGCCTGGATACGGTGGCCCGGGAACGACGCTACTTGTCCATGCTGGCCGCCCCGCCGTTGGAAGCCTCCAAGGCCTGGGCGCTTCCCCACCTCAAGGCCAACCACCCGTTGTTCGTCGCGATTCACGAAGACAAGGTCGTCGGCTGGTGCGACATCACCCCGAACGAAAGGGCCTTCTTTACCCACCGGGGTACCTTGGGCATGGGCGTGCATCCAAATCATCGCGGATCAGGGATTGGCAGCGCCCTGTTGAACGCAGCCCTGGAGCACGCTCGGTCAATCGGACTGGAACAGGTCGAACTGGAAGTCTTCGCCTCGAACCAGACCGCCATCCGGCTGTATAAGCGATCCGGTTTCATCCTCGAGGGAACCCGCCACAATGCCTGCAAGTACGATGGCGTTTATCAGGACATTCTGTTGATGGCCCGATCCCTCTGAAAACATTGATCCCTTCACGGGGATCCTCACAAAACATGATTCTTGCACCATTCAGCCCCGCCTGGTCGGACGAGTTTGCAGAGCTTCAAAGCGTCTACACCACCACGCTCAACGATCTCATCCTACGGGTGGAGCATGTGGGCAGCACTTCTGTACCGGATCTCATGGCAAAGCCCATTCTGGATATCGACATCGTGATGCCGGACTACGCTGTTTTTCCCCGGATCATCGAAGGCCTCGAAAAGCTTGGCTATACCCATCAGGGTGACTTGGGAATCCGGCACCGGGAGGCATTCAAGGCCGCAAACTCCACCGTACCCCATACCACCCCATGCAGGGAATGGCTGCCACACCACCTCTATGTTTGTCCCGTTGATTCCACCGAGTTGCGCCGCCACCTTGCTTTTCGCGATGCGCTCCGTGCCCACGCGGATTGGAGGCAGGCATACGAAAAGCTGAAACAAAGCATCGCAACCCGGTCGTGTGGAGATGGAAGAACCTACGCACAAATCAAGGAAGTCGAGTGCCGTGATTTTGTGGAACAACTTTTAAGCACCGCCTCAAAAGGCCCCCCCCCCACCCCATGAGAATATAACCACTGCTGTTTGTATCACTGTGTGTATTGATCGCCGCAGGTTGGCAGCGGGTTATCTCCTCGTTCAGATGTCCGGTTCTGTCACGGGCTTCTGCGTTTTGCATTGGGCGCCCAGACCGACCATCAAAAACTGTTGTCCTTAGTCCTCGGCTATCCGTGCAAATGCCGGTCATGAGGGACGGCCTGCAACAAATCACGGACGACAAGACTGGGATATATATTTAAATAATGGCGACTTCCGGCTTGAACGGGTGTATACTGTGGAATGTCGGCAAGAGCACCGGCCCCGCATTACGAACCCGCTCACGAAAGGAACACTGATATGTTGTACACCATAGCCGTCATCCTGATTGTTCTCTGGCTGTTGGGGATGGTTTCATCCTACACCATCGGTGGATTCATCCACGTACTCCTCGTCATCGCGGTCGTCGTGATCCTGCTCCGCATCATCAGTGGTCGCAAACCACTTTGAGACAGCACAGGGGCGACTGACCCCGGCACCAGATGGATCAGGAGGGTGATTTGCCGCTGTCGGCGGGCGCCTGACTCTTGATACCCCTTGTCACGGATGAAGCCGGGCGAATCCGCGGGAATCATTGTCTTGCTCCCACGCACATGTGATATATGATGACGTCATCATGAGAACTATCATTGACCTGCCTGAGGACCAAATCCGCAGCCTGCGACTGTTGTGCCAACGGGACGGAATTTCACGGGCGGAGGCCATACGAAGAGCTTTGGCGGGCATGCTGGCCTCCCATGATCTGGGCAGCCGGGCGGACGTCTTCGGTGCCTGGTCGGGAAAGAAAAGGGACAGCAGGAAAATGGTGCGGGCCTTGCGGGCCGAGTGGGACCAATGAAGGCGGTCATTGACAGCGATATCCTCATTGATTATCTCCAGGGTGATGCGCGGGCCGCGGCTGAAATCGGACGCTACGATACCCTGCTCTATTCGGTGGTGTCCTGGATGGAAGTGATGTGCGGCGCCGGAACCGCGCAGGAGGAGGAGTCCGCCAGGGGATTGTTCGGATCCATGGAGATGGTCGACCTGTCGGCCGTCATTGCCCTGAAGGCTGTGGAAGCACGAAAAAAACACCGGCTCAAACTTCCCGATGCCATCATCTGGGCCACAGCCGACAACGAAGGCTGTCTTCTGGTCAGCCGGAATTCCAAGGATTTCAAAAAATCACATCCGATGATCCGGATTCCGTATTGAGGGCAAAAAACCTTCTACGGGGGTGCCTACAGGAGGGCTGCCGTTTGATCCAAACGGCCTACATGGGGGTCCGGAAGGCCTCGCCTGTAGGCGCATGGTTGCTACAGTAGATTCCATGAACAACGAAGAAAAGGTCTGGTCCGGACATCCCTCCCACTGGCATTACTTTTGGCCCTGGTTCTGGGGTATCCTCCTCGCAGCCGTGGGCATCGGCCTCCTGATCATCGCCTGGATCTTTTTCGACCGCTCCCGCCGCACGTACACCATAACCACCCGCAAGGTGATCCTGGAATGGGGACTGCTGGCCCAGAGCTCCAACGAAGTGCGGATCGACGACATCCGGAGCATCAATGTGAACAAGAGCGGATTCCTCGGAATGCTGGGGGTGGGCGATATCGAATTTTCCTCGGCGGCCTCGGACAAAGCGGAAATCATCTTTTCCACGGTATCGGGAGCCACCGAAGTGCGCGACCTGGTCCGCAAATACCAGGACGACTGACCGGGGCCACCGGCCCCAGCCACACCGGCACAACGGACACCGCTCCCCATGAATTTCCACAATACACCGGCCTCCCGGATCCTCCTCCGCTCCTCCTGGCAGACGGCCAATATCGGGGACATCGCCCACACGCCGGGCATGCTCGCCCTGCTGGAAAAACACCGCCCGGAAGCAGAGATCACCCTGTGGCCGAATTCGGTCGGCCACGGCGTCGAAGAAATCCTGCTCCAACGCTTTCCCAAACTACGCATTGCAAAAACCCCAGCCGCACAGGCCCAGGCACTCGCGGAGTGCGACTTCCTCCTCCACGGTTCGGGTCCCGGCATGGCCGCCCACGCCGAGTGCGAGCAGGCACGACAGGCGGGCAAGCCCTACGGGATCGCCGGCATCACGCTCAAGGACGAGGAACTCTCCAAATGGCCCCAACTCCTCTCGGAGGCGCAGTTCGTCTTCTGCCGCGACACCGATTCGCTCCATGCCCTGGAAAAATCGGGCATCACCGAACCCCGCATGGAGTTCGGCCCCGACGCCACCTTCGCGCTGGACCTGCGTGACGAACCGGCGGCCGACGCCCTGCTCGCCCGTCACAATCTCGAACGGGGTGCTTTTCTCTGCGCAGTCCCGCGGCTCCGCTGGACCCCGTATTGGGAAATCTATCCCGAAAAAGACAAACCGAATGCGGAGCGCATCGCGGTGAATGAAGAGTTTGCCGAAAAAGACCATGCCAAGGCACGGGAAGCGATCACCGCCTGGGTGCGCGCGACGGGGATGCGTGTCCTGCTCGCACCGGAAATGGTCTATGCCGTGCCGCTGCTGCGCCCGCTCCTGTACGACAAGCTCCCCGACGATGTGAAGCCGCAGGTGGAGGTGATGGACCGCTATTGGCTCACGGCCGAGGCGGCAAGCGTCTATGCGCGAGCTGCGGCGGTGCTCAGCTTCGAGCAGCATTCGCCGATCATGGCCATCGCCGCCGGGGTGCCCGCCCTGCTGCTGCGCCAGCCCACCGACACCCGCAAGGGCCGGATGTGGTATGACATCGGCCTGACGGATTGGGTCTTCGAGATCGACCAGAGCACCGGCCCCCAAATCGCCGAGCGCCTCGTGCAGGTCGGCCGCGACCTTCCCGCCGCCCGGGCCATCGCGGATAAAGCCCGCCGCTTCGCCCACGAGCGCATGGCGGCTATGATGGCGGCGATTCCGTGACCCGGCCTTTCCCCGCCCACACTTGCAGGACCCGCGGCCCGGGCTAAAGTTCCCCATGTCCTTTTCCATCGCCGATCTCGCCCGCGACGAGGCCCTCCGCCATCACCACTTCCCCATCACGGCCAACCGCACTTTTCTCTCGCATGCGGCCGTCTCCCCCCTTCCCGCCTGCGCGGTGGAGGCCCTCCAGTGGTTCGGCGCCCAGGGTTCGCAGGACCAGCAGGAAAGCCACACCGTTTTTTCCAGGGTGAACGGAACCCGCGTCATCACCGCCAAGCTCCTCGGTTGCAAGCCCTCCGAAATCGCCCTCCTCGGCCCCACGGCCATGGGCCTCAATCTCGTGGCCGACGGGATCGACTGGAAGCCCGGCGACGAAGTTGTCTATTACCGCGATGACTATCCCGCCAACGTCTATCCTTGGACCAAGCTGGCGGCCCGCGGGGTCAAGCCGGTTTCCGTCGAGCCCAAGCGCCCGGGCGAAATCACCTGGGAAGTTGTCGAAGCCGCCCTCACCCCGCGCACGCGGCTCGTCACCCTGGCCACGGCCCATTTCCTCACGGGTTGGCGCATCGATGTCGATAACATCGGGAAACGCCTGCACGAAAAAGGCATCCTCTTCTGCCTCGATGCCATCCAAACCCTGGGGGCCTTCCCGCTCTCCGTGGAGCATGTCGATTTCCTCAGCGCCGATTCCCACAAGTGGATGCTCGGGCCGCTGGGTGCGGGAGTCGTCTATGTGCGCGAAAGCCTCTTCGACCAGGTCCGTCCGACGCACCTGGGTTCGTGGAATGTGTTTTCGCCGAACTTCATCGCCCAGGACGACCTGACCAAATTCTACGACGGCGGCCGCCGCTACGAATGCGGATCCTTGAACCTGCCGGGCATACTCGGAATGCGTGCACCGCTGGAAATGATTCTCGATCTGGGTGTTGAGGCGATTGCCGCGCGGATCCGGGAATTGCGGGCGTATACGCTGAAGCGATTGGGCGCCACGGGATTCGAGCCGGTATGGGGGGCTGATTTGCCGGAGAAACACGCGTCGGGAATCGTCACGTTCCGGCTCGGCGGGCGGGACGCGGAGGCGCTGGTGGCCAAGCTGGCCGCGGCCAGGGTCAGCGTCGCCGTGCGCCACAACCGCGCCGGGGAACCCCACATGCGCGTGGCCCCGCACTTCTATTCCACCGAGGCCGAGATCGACCGCCTCGCGGAAGTGGCGGGAGGATAAGGCAGCGGGTTAACCACATAGGCACAGCCCCCCCCAGATCCGTCATCTCGAGCGAAGTCGAGAGATCGTGTGGCCAAACCTATTGATTTTGTCATCACGCTGGAACATGACAACGCGATCTCTCGGCGACGCTCGAGATGACCAGTAGAGATGGCCTTCTCCATGGAGGATTTTTCAGACTTACGGGATAAGAATATGAAAAATTGTTTTGTTTACATCATGGCCAATGACAACCGGACGATATACATCGGGGTCACTTCGGAACTTCCAAAGCGGGTCTATCAACACCGGGAAAAGTTGGTGGAAGGATTCACCAAAACTTACGGATTGGACCGGTTGGTTTACTGGGAACTCTGCGGAACACCCGAAACAGCAATTCTGCGTGAGAAGCAACTGAAACGGTGGAGCCGGGCCAAGAAGACAGCTCTGATCGAAGGCAAGAATCCGGAGTGGGAGGATCTTTGGGCGGAGATTACGCGGTGAGGCCACTCCAACGCCTTTGACCAACCCACCCGATCCCTCGACTTTGCTCGGGATGACAGAATGCTTTGTCTTTGCCTTAATTTCGTCATCTCGAGCGAAGTCGAGAGATCGGCACAGACGAACCGAAACACACCAACGCCTCTTCCCCTACGCCGCTTCCAGTCGTGCCCGGAGGGCCTTGAACCCCTTGGCGGCTTCGGCGCCGTCCAGCTTCACCCGCGTGGAGGCGGTGGTGAGGTGTTCGACTCCCTCTTCGGGTAACTCGCTGAGGAAGCTCGACGGATGGCGCGGTTCTTCCTTGCCGTACCGTTTCCGCGAATGGCAGCGCGTCAGTGTGAGCCACTTCTTGGCCCGGGTGATGCCAACGTAGAACAGGCGCCGCTCTTCCTCGAGGTTGCCCTCCAGTTTCACACGGTCATGGGGCAGGAGCCCCTCTTCCACGCCGACGAGGTAAACACGGGTGAATTCCAGGCCCTTGGCCCCGTGAAGGGTCATGAGGGTGACGCCGTAGCCGTCCTCCTCCTTTTCCTCTTTCTCATCGGAACTGTCCAACAACATGGTGTCGATAAAGGAATTCAGATCGCCCTTTTCCTTGCTCTGGTGCTCCACTAGGGCATTGACCAGCCCCTGGACGTTCTCGCTCCGGGAAGCGTGTTCCTCGGGGTCCTTGCTCGAGCGCTTGAGGTCTTCCTCGTAGCCGATGTCCTTCAGGAGTTCCTTCAGGATGACCGCCCAGTCGCCGGGCATGGCGAATTTCCCCTGGTAATCGCGGATGACCTGGCGGAATGAAGTCAGGCCGGTCCAGGCGCGGGGGAAGCCGGCGGACAGGTCGCCCTGCATGACCTGCCAGATGGAGGTCCCGGCGTCGCGGCTGCGGCGGGTCAATTCCTCCATGGTGGTGGTGCCCACGCCGCGCGCGGGCAGGTTGACCACGCGGAGGAGAGCGCCGTCGTTGTCCGGATTGGTGATGACCTGGAGGTAGGCCAGGATGTCCTTGACCTCGCGGCGCTCGTAGAAGTTCTGCCCACCCACCACCCGGTAGGGAATGCGGAGCTTCCGCAGTTCCATTTCAAAAAGGCGGGACATGTGGTTGGCCCGGTAAAGCAGGGCCGTGTCCTCCCAGCGCAGGCCGTGTTCCTCGCGCGCACGGAGGATGTCGGCCGCCACCCAGGAGGCCTCGTCCTCGTCGTTCTGCGCCAGCATGACCCGGATGGGATCGCCGGGCGCACCGTCGGCCCAGAGCTTCTTGTCGTGGCGGCGGGCGTTGTTGGCGATGACCTTGTTGGCCGCGGCAAGGATGCGGGGGGTGCAGCGGTAGTTCTGCTCAAGCTTGATCGTCTTGCCGCCGGGAAAGCGGTTGGTGAATTCCATGATGTGGCTGTTCTCGGCCCCGCGCCAGCTGTAGATGCTCTGGTCGTCATCCCCCACCACGCAGACGTCATGCTGGTCGGAGGCCAGATGGCGGACGATGTCGAACTGGAGGCGGTTGGTGTCCTGGTATTCGTCGACCATGAGGAATCGGTGGCGGGCGCGCAGGGCGTCCCGGACCTCGGGGAAACCCTCGAGCAGGTCGACCATGAGGAGAAGAAGGTCGTCGAAATCCACCGAGTTGCGGGCTTTCAATTCCTCCTGATAGCGGCGGAACACGCGGGCCAGCACGGCATCGCTGCCGGCGGTCTGCTCGGGGCGGATGCCCCGGTTCTTGGCCAGGCCGATGAGGAACTTGATCTTGTTCATCTCCTGCTCGCCGCCCTTGGCCATGGGACCGATGAGTTTCTTGAGGATGCTGCTCTGGTCGCCCTCGTCGAGGATGGTGAAGTTGCGCTTGTAGTCGAGTTTCTCGATGTGCTGCCGCAGGACCTGGACGCAGAAGGAATGGAAGGTGCCGGCGAAAAGCTGGCGGGTTTCCTCCTTGGGAAGCATGCCCTCGACGAGCTTCTGGTAGCGCTCCTTCATCTCGCGCGCGGCCTTGTTGGTGAAGGTGAGGGCCAGGATGTTCCGGGGGTGGACGCCCTCGGAAATAAGGTGGGCCATGCGGTGGGTGATGACCTTGGTCTTGCCCGTCCCCGCGCCGGCCAGGATCAGGACCGGTCCCCGGGTGGTGGTGACGGCGTCACACTGGGGGGGATTCAGGCCTTGGAGGAGTCGGGACACGTGGCGAGGCTATGGCCCGTCGGCGTCTTGTCAAAAGGGGATTGGGAAGATATTTTCAAACTGTGAAGCGCTGCCGTGGCATGGTGGTCATTGATGAGCGGTTGGAATTTCCCAATCCCGCCGAAGCCCGCCCGGACGGACTGCTGGCTGTCGGGGGCGATCTCTCAGTGGAACGGTTGTTGCTGGCCTACCAGAGTGGAATTTTCCCCTGGTCGGCCACGCCGATCACTTGGTGGTCGCCGAGTCCCCGGGCCATCCTGCCCATGGAGGGATTGCATGTGTCCCGCTCCCTGGCCCGCTCGTTGGGGAAGAAATCCTGGCGGTTTTCCCTGGATGCGGCCTTCGAGGACGTGGTACGTGCCTGCGCCGAACCGGCCCCGGGGAGAACCGAAACCTGGATCGAGGAACCGATGGTACGGGCCTACGTCGCCCTGCACGATGCCGGATATGCCCACAGCTTGGAAATTTGGGAGGGCGATGCCATCGTCGGGGGGATCTACGGGGTGGCCATCGGTGGATTTTTTGCCGGTGAATCCATGTTCCACCGGGTGAGCGACGCCTCGAAGGTCGCCCTGGTCATCCTGATGGAAATCCTGCGGAGCCGGGGATTCCTGTTGTTTGACACCCAGGTGGCCAGCCCCCTGACACGGAGCATGGGAGCCGTGGACATCCCCCGGCCGGAATACCTGGCCCGTCTGCAGGAAGCCCTGCAGGCGGACGCGGCGTGGTCCTGAAAATCTGAAAGGCAGGACACACCCCGTCGCTACGCGCCACCCCTCTTGATAGAGGGGATAAAGGCATATGACCCATGGCGACAGCCCATCCCCTCTATCAAGAGGGGCGGACGTGGTCGCAGACCGCGCCGGGGTGTGTGGCCTTTGTCAGCCCGCCAAGGATCAAAGATCCTCGTCCTGCCGGATGTCGGAGGGCTCGTGCCGGATGCCCACCTGGCTGATGCCGGGAAAGTGACGCTTCAGGGCCTCGCTCACTTTTTGTTCGATCTCGAAAACCTCCCGCGAGGAAATGGCATTGTCCACGCGGAGGTGGAGGTCGATGTGGATGTCATTGCTCATCCCGTGCGAACGGATCTCGTGGGCCCCATGGACCCCGTCGACCGCCTCGACCACGCGGCGGACCTCGTTCGGATCCAGCCGGTTGGCATCGGCCACGGTGTCGACGCTCTCGACAATGATATGATAGGCCGCCTTGGCGATGAAGCAGACGATGAGGATGGCACAGACCGCGTCGAGATACGGCCAGCCGATCTTGGGGGTCAGGAGCCCGAGACAGGCCAGGAGGGTGGTCAGGATGTCCGAGCGGGTATGGGCGGCATCCGCCGCCAGGATCGGGCTGTCCAACTCGGCGGCCTGCCCGGCTTCATAGCGCGAGAGCCAGATATTCACGCCGAGCGTGGAGACGAGGAACATCAGGGACGGCCAGGAAAAGTCGGGCATGGGGGACGGGCGCGACAGGCGGGTGAAGGCCGATCCGAGGATCTCCCAACAACTGAGAAGCAACAGGCCCGCCAGGACCAGGGTGCCCAGCACCTCGAATTTACGGTGCCCGTAGGGATGCCGGGGGTCGGGCGGAAGGGAGGCCACATGGATGGCAATCAGGCCGACCACGCTCCCGGCCCCATCCATGACGGAATGCACCCCGTCGGACATCACGCCGAGGCTGCCCAGGCTCCACCCCAACAGGAGCTTGCCGGCGGCGAGCACAAGATTGATCCCCAGCGCGAGGAAAAGGACGCGCTGGATGCGTTGGTAACGCGCTTCCATGCCAGCATCTTTCCCGAGCAACCACACCACATGCAACTTTATTCCTGCCGGTTCCGGGGTATACTGGGGGCATGCCCACGGGTTACCGCACCGAATCCGACTCCATGGGGCCCATGCAGATCCCCGCCAACGCCCTCTACGGAGCACAGACCGCCCGGGCGGTGGAAAACTTCCCCATCAGCGGATGGCGGTTTTCCCGCCGCTTCATCCGCGCCCTGGCTCTGGTCAAAAAACACGCCGCCCTCACCAACACCACCCTCGGCCTGCTCGACCCCTCCACCGGCGACGCCATCGCCCGGGCCGCGGAGGAGGTCGCCGGCGGCCAATGGGACGGCGAGTTCGTCGTCGATATTTTCCAAACCGGATCGGGCACATCAACGAACATGAATGCCAACGAGGTCATCGCAAACCGGGCGATCGAAATCCGGGGCGGCGCGCGCGGCGACAAATCCATCCACCCCAACGACCACGTCAACCGCGGACAATCGAGCAACGACGTCATCCCCACGGCCATCCACCTGGCGGTGCTCGACGGCATCTTCCACGAACTGCTGCCCGCGCTGGAAGAACTCCGGACCGCCCTCGGGGAAAAATCCCGCGATTTCCAGGATGTGATCAAAACCGGCCGCACCCACCTGCAGGACGCCACGCCGATCCGATTGGGCCAGGAATTCTCGGCCTTCGTCCGCCAGGCCGAACTGGCGGCGGTCCGCTTGCGCAATTGCGGGGATGAATTGGGCGAACTCGCCCTCGGCGGCACAGCCGTGGGCACCGGCATCAACACCCACAAGGATTTCGCCGCGCTCACCATCGCCGCCCTGGCCCGCGAGACGGCATTGCCCCTGCGCGAGGCGGCCAACCACTTCGAGGCCCAGGCCGCGCGCGACGCCTGCGTGCAGACCAGCGGCACGCTCCGCACGGTCGCGGTCAGCCTGCTCAAAATCGCCAACGACATCCGCTTCCTCGGATCGGGACCCCGTTGCGGGCTCGGGGAAATCAAAATCCCCGCGACGCAGCCCGGATCCTCGATCATGCCAGGCAAGGTCAACCCGGTGATGAGTGAAATGCTCATGATGGCCTGCGCGCAGGTGCATGGGAACGACGCCGCGGTCGCCTTCGCCGGGGCGCAGGGCAATTTCCAGCTCAATGTCATGATGCCGGTGATCGCCCACAACCTCCTGCAATCCGTGGAACTGCTTTCCTCCGCCGTGCGGGTCTTCACCCTCCGCTGCGTCCGCGGCCTGGAGGCGGACCGGATCCGCTGCGCCGCCACCATCGAGCAAAGCCTCTCGATGTGCACCGCCCTGGCCCCGGTCATCGGCTACGATGCCGCCGCCGCCATCGCCAAGGAAGCCCATGCAACCGGTCGCACCGTCCGGGAAGTGGCCTCCGAACGTTCGGGACTGGACGCAGCCACCCTGGCCGGGCTGCTCGATCCAGCCTCCCAGACCGCTCCCGGATAACCCGCCCGCACGGCCCTCCTCCCCGTAACGGAATTCCAAAGGAATTTCGTCTTCCTCCCTTTTGAAACCCCCGCCCCGCCGATGAAGGGCCGAATTGGGACGGGATACAAACGATCTCACCCTTGAATGTTCCTCGGCGGACGGTGTAGTCTGTCAACGTGGCCTCCGTCAGCAGCACCCGCGCACAGGATCTCGTCTACACCTCCAATTACGTCGAGGGGGACATGACCATCGGCGACGTCAAATCCTGGTTCCAGGCCCAGATCTCCGTCGTCAGCCTGGGGGTCATCGCCGAGGGCGGAAAATTCGGCCTGATCACGCGCAACCACCTGAGCCAGCAGCTCATCGGGCAAATCCAGAAGCCCGCTTTCCTGAAGCAGCCGATCTCCGACATCATGATCTCCACCCCGCTGGTGGTGAGCGCCAACCAAGAACTCGATGTCGTCGTCATGCACCTTTTCACGGACAAATCCCGCGATGAGGAGTTTTTCCACGACATCCTGGTCAAGGACGGCAACAAATTCGTCGGGCTCATTTCGGTGCGCGACCTGCTGGTCAACCACTTCGAAAACCTGACGCACAAACTCACCGCTGTGGACGCCCAGTTGCAGGCCCTGGCCCAGAAAAACAAGGAACTGTTCTCCAACAGCTTCCGCGTCGGCCACCAGGAAGGCCTGTACAAGCAGATCCTGGAATCCGTCCCCGTCCCGGTGGCCCTGTTCAGCGAGGACGGCAAGATCGTGGTCTGCAACCCCCGCTTCCTCGAACTCCTGGAATACACCCCGAAAACACTCGAGGCGGGTACCCGCTTCAAGGAGCTGTTCGACGACCAGTTCAGCGTCCTGCACCAGAAGGCCGTGCGGAACTGGGAGAAGGCCCTCCATGAGGACGCCGCCTGCTATACCCAGTTGACCGCGCGGAACCGCAGTGGCGAAGTCATCCCGGTCAGCGCCTACATCGAGCTGATGCCGGACGGACGGAATATCGGAATCAGCCTGATCAGCCCGAACCAGGGCAAAACAGCGTCTGCGGAACGGGGCTCGGGCGAGGACATCACACTCTCGCACAGCAGCAACAAGCCCATGGGCAAAGTAACCCAGGCCATCCGCATGAAACTTTCCAACGAAAATGCCATGGGCCTGGCCCGCACCGTGGCCACCAACCTCATTGACCGCGACGATTCCATCGACCGGTTGATGAAGAAAGTGGAGGCCATCATCAAGGTCACCGGCCAGATCGAGGACAGCGATGCGGCATCGGGCCCGCTGCCCACGACGCTCGCCAACGCGTTGAGCACAGCCACCCCCGAACGTCCTCCTCTCCGGGGGAATCTTTCCGATTTTTCCGTGATCGATTTGTGCCAGATCCTTGTCCAGGGCACCAAAACCGGCCACCTCCGCCTCGAACCCCAGGGGGCACACACCGCGGGGGACATTTTCTTCTACTGCGGTTCCATCATCCACGCCATGACCGACGCCGGGCACACCGGACAGGAGGCCATCCCCGAACTCATGCGGGCCCAGAACGGGGCGTTTGAATTTAATTTCGACGTGGCCAGCCCGGTCAGCACCATCGAGGGCGACGCCATGGGCATCCTGATGGATGCTTGCCGTGTGGCCGATGAATCGGCTAGATAATCACCCTTTATGCCAAAATCCTCCCCGCGCCCGCTCGTCGGCCTCATCATGGGCAGCACCTCCGACTGGGAAACCATGCGGCACGCCGCCCAAACCCTTGAAGACTTCGGCATTCCCTACGAAAAGAAAGTCGTCAGCGCCCACCGCACCCCCAAGCTTCTCTTCAGCTACGCGGAAAGCGCGGAGCAGCGCGGCCTGAAGTGCATCATTGCCGGGGCCGGAGGCGCCGCCCACCTGCCCGGGATGACCGCCTCCCTCACCACCCTTCCCGTCCTCGGCGTGCCCGTGGAATCAAAGGCGCTCAAGGGCCTCGATTCCCTCCTCTCCATCGCCCAGATGCCCGCAGGCATCCCCGTGGCCACCTTCGCCGTCGGCAAGGCCGGGGCGGTCAACGCCGCCCTCTTCGCCGCCTCGATCCTCGCCCTGGCGCAACCGGCCGCCGCCCGGAAACTCCACCGTTTCCGTAACCAACAAACCGCTAAAGTTCTCAAATCCAAATTGCCCGGGTAACCGTCCTGCCCCTTTTGACATTTGGATTTTGTCATTTGTGATTTGTTTAAGATTATGATCTTCCCCCCCTCGACCCTCGGTGTCCTCGGCGGCGGCCAGCTCGGACGCATGACAGGCATCGCCGCCCGGCGGCTCGGCTACGGCTTCCACGTCTTCGAACCCGGCGCCGGCTGCCCCGCCGGACAGGTGGCCGACCGCGAGGTCAACGCCCCCTACTCCAACCTCGACGCGCTGACGGATTTCGCCCGGCAGGTCGATCTCATCACCTTCGAATTCGAGAACATCCCGGCCGACGTCCTCCAGCACGTGGCCCGGTCGGCCCCGATCCATCCGGACTGGACCGTCCTCCACACCTGCCAGAACCGCGAGCGGGAAAAGACCTTCCTCAAATCCTGCGGCTATCCCCACGCCCCCTTTGCCGTGGTCGATTCCGCCGAATCCCTCCGCCGGGCCGTGGCCGAGATCGGAATTCCCTCCGTCCTGAAAACCGCCGACTTCGGCTACGACGGCAAGGGCCAGGTCAAAATCCTCCCGGACACCGACATCGACAAAGCCTGGGCCTCCCTCGGCGCCCCCCGCGGTGTGCTGGAAGGATGGATCAACTACACCTGCGAGTTGTCCGTCATCTGTGCCCGCACCCGCAACGGGGAGGTCAATGTCTTCCCCGTCTCGGAAAACATCCATACCAACCACATCCTCGATTTCTCCATCGTCCCCGCCCGCATCGACCCCAAAATCCAGGCCGAGGCCATCGACCTCGCCGCCTCCATCGCCGAAGATCTCAAGGTGGTCGGCCTGATCGCGGTGGAATTGTTCCTCGACCGTTCCGGGAAACTCCTGGTCAATGAAATGGCCCCCCGGCCGCACAACTCCGGGCACTACACCTTCGACGCCTGCGTCACCAGCCAGTTTGAACAGCTCGTCCGCGCGGTGTGCGGGCTGCCGCTCGGTTCGCCCGAACTGCTCCGCCCGGTGGTCATGGTCAACCTGCTCGGCGACCTTTGGCGCGACGAGCCTCCCGCCTGGGACCGCATCCTTTCCCACCCCGCCGCCAAGCTCCACCTCTACGGCAAAAAAGAAGCCCGGCCCGGCCGCAAAATGGGGCACTTCTGCGTTTTCGGGGCGACGGTGGACGAAGCGTTCCGCACCGCCACCACCCTCCAACAACACATCCAATCCCATCCATGAAAATCCAACCCGGCTCCAAACTCCTCTTCATCGGCGACTCCATCACCGACTGCGAACGCGCAAAGCCGGTGGGAGAGGGCCTGTTCGGGGCCGAGGGCAAAGGCTATGTATCCATCGTCAAGGCCCACCTCACCGCCACCCGGCCCGCCGACCGCATCCGCGTGGTCAACATGGGCACGAGCGGCAACACCGTGCTCGACCTCCAAAAGCGCTGGCAAACGGATGTGTTCGACCTGAAGCCCGACTGGCTTTCCATCATGATCGGGATCAACGACGTCTGGCGCCAGCATGACATCCCACTTCAGACCGAGATTCACGTGCGCGAGGACCAATACGCGGCCACTCTCGAAGAATTGGTTTCCAAGACCAAGGGCACGGTCAAGGGACTGGTCTTGATGACGCCCTATTTCATCGAGCCCAACAAGCAGGATGCGATGCGGGCCATGATGGATCGATATGGTGCCGTGGTGAAAAAGACCGCGGAAAAACACGGAGCGATTTTCGTGGACACCCAGGCCGCCATCGATCAGGTGCTCAAACACATGCACCCCGCGAGCCTGGCTTGGGACCGGGTGCACCCGAACCTGTCCGGCCACATGATCCTGGCCCGCGCCTTCCTCGCCACCGTCGGGGCCCTGTAAAGCCCCGCTCCGGTCTGTCGGAATTTATGGCGTTTCATGCCTGGCACAAACTGTAGCCGGGGTCGCTGACCCCGATCTTGCCTCCATCTGCCGCATTCCGCCAGCCCCCCTCCACAATAAACCCCCGCACCCACAACACATCCCCCCGTAGCCGCAATCGACCTGTCGCACCGAAGCTTTTAGCGAAGGCGGACGATCGCGGCGGCTTTCTCCACCCCACGGATGAACCTCAAATGAATAGGAGAGCCAAAACGCGACTCTTGACGCCAAGCATCATGCGTTGACCCATTGGTTTCAGCTCTTCTCTTTTATTTCTTTTATCGATTTTTCCAATGCCGTGATGCGTTGATGTGAATCGCGTATATATACACAGGCAGCCAGCAATCCTACTCCGGCTGCTATCAAATTTCCTGCATGAATCCGAATCACAAAATCAAGATTGCCGCCTGCCTTGGGCCAACCGAAGGAGCTGGACTGAGAGGTAATAGCTACCCCTGCAATTCCGACGATAATCCAAGTGGTCCATGATATGATCTTGTTCTTCATATTGTTTTGGTCAGCTAACGTTAATCGCGAACCAGCCGCTGTAAGCGGCTTGGGTCAACGATCTGGTTCGGTGTTATTCTTTTCATCTCTCATCGCCGCAGGCTCCCGTCTTTTCTCTCTCCATCGCAATCCATCTTTGGTGTCTACTACGATAAGAAAGACCGCAAGCATCAAAGCGATGAAGCCCACAAACCGATACCAACGAGGCCCCCAAACCAACGGCACGATTGCGAATGGCACCATCAAGACATACCACAAGCTGTAGCCCCCTGGCACTGCGAGCAAAAATCCCGACATCACAAGGAGCACCAAATATACAATCAGACAGCACTTGGAAGCTTTAATTCGCATATCTTTCAGCGCCTGCGATCGGAACATATCGGCCACACATAACTGTTAGCATCAAGAGCCATGCGCCTATTCCCCGGCTTTCACTCTTCCCAACTGCCTGTTTTGAGATGCTCCACAAACGCCGCGATGGCGCGAGCCAGCTCTGTTCGAAGATCGTCGCGGTCGAGGATCTCCGCGGCAGTAATTTGGTTCGTGCCGAGATTCAGTGAGGACAGCGCCCCGGGAACGATCTCTGCCGACATGGTGCGCAAGACTTCGATCAATGCATCCCGCGCGAAGGCGGTGTCTCGGGCCACCTGCATAATCGCGACTGGTTTCCCCGGAAAATCCGACTCACTGACCAACCAGTCTAATGCATTCTTGAAGCTACCGGGAAGGGAATGGACGTACTCAGGGGTGGAAAAGACCAGGCCATCGCATTCTCGAACGGCCGCTCGAAATGCAAGGACAGCGGGATTGGCCAACCCTTCGTGATCTAGGTCGGGATTAAAATGCGGCAATTGCCCAATCAGATCGCAAAGCTTCCAATCGACACCAGTTGGAACAAGTGTCGCACAGGCTTCAAGAATCGCACGATTGGACGAGGCGGCCCTCAGGCTTCCACAAATGGCGAGAATACGCATGCGAATTAATATACAACGTCCGTCATGACCAGCGCGCGCAGCGCGTTGGGTCCATGACATGGTTCAGTTCTTCATTGTAATCTAATTTACAATGCCAAATGGAATCATGGCTAAAAATGGAGCAAGCGGACCCAACGCAATAAAGATGCGTTCTGGTTTTGTTGGTTTTGGTCTCACTAGGGAATAAAATGGAACTACTGTCTCATTGAATGGACAACGCTGTAATGGATGGGTAAAGTCTTTTTAATTTGATCCGTGCATCGGCAGTAGTAAATCGCCACTGGATGCGATCTTGGGCTTGGTTGCGCCGTTGGACCCAAGCGG
>Ga0209066_10001874_pt1 | contig 26907 bp, 22 predicted proteins | sample All_14_2_FD_187198 | JGI IMG/M metagenome (GOLD analysis project Ga0209066, IMG submission 187198) | Freshwater microbial communities in response to fracking from Pennsylvania, USA - Allegheny Zone_MetaG_DW_15 (SPAdes) (version 2) ...
ACGCCGGCACGGCCATCGGCGCGGCCGCCTGGGTGTCGGTCGAGCGCGGCGTGCCAGTCGAGAAGATGGAACACGTGTATCTCGGCCCGGAATACAGCAACGAGGACGTCATCGCCGCCTGCGCCCGGCATCCGGCCAGGCCGCAGTGGGAAGTCATCCCCGAAGGGGATACCGCGGTTCCCGAACGCATCGCGCAGATCCTCGCCGACGGCAACCCGGTCGCCTGGTTCCAGGGGCGCATGGAATTCGGCCCGCGCGCCCTCGGTGGCCGCTCCATCGTCGGCTGCCCTAGCGCACCCGGCGTTGCCGACCGGATTAACGAACAGATCAAGTTCCGCGAACGCTGGCGGCCGTTCTGCCCAAGCATGCTCGACACGGTCGGCCCGCAGATGCTGGGCAACGAGCATCCGGCACCGTTCATGACCTTCACCTTCGAAGTTGCCGAGGAGTGGAAAACGCGCGTCCCGGAAGTCGTCCACGAAGACGGCACCTCGCGCGCCCAGGTCCTCAAGCGCGAGCACAACCCGCGCTACTACGACCTGATGAAGGCAATGGAAAAGCTCACCGGCAATGGCGTCGTCCTCAACACCTCGCTCAACCGGCGCGGCGAACCAATGATCTGCTCACCAACGGATGCCCTCAACATGTTCTACGGGTCGGATCTGCAGTACCTGATCATGCAGGATGTTCTGGTGGCAAAAGCTAACTAAAAGCGATCTCGCTGATGAGCAACATTATCTATTTCTCAAAAATGTTCCAGGCGGTCCCGCATCTGGCGCAGGTCGCCTCGCAGCTACCAGGCACATTCGTATCGAGTCGCAGATCAACCCTGCAAGCCACCCATCGCCTATATCCCGCACTCACTACTGCCCGCCATCTGCGTTGGCTAGGCCCTTTTAGCCAGGGGGCACGCTTGCTTAAAAACGCCGACGTGATTGTCACCGGTTCGCCCTATCGCAGTTTCCTGCAACCCTATCGCGCCAAGAAATGCACTGTCTTTCATGGCACGTACATGATGCTAAGCAAACAGGCACTGCTCGCCAACTCCCATTTCGACCTGCTCTGCGTGACAGGCCCTCGCATGCAGCAGATGATCCGGCGCTTTGCCCCGGAAATCGAACTGAATACTGTAACAACCGGGTTTCTTCCCTTCTGCGAGTTCCCGGTTGCCACCCCGGAGCAGCGGCAGCAGACCCTGAACATGCTCAAGCTTGATCCTCAGTCGAAAACCATTGTCTACACCCCGAGTCGGCGCGGCATAGGCTCCTGGGACCTGGTCGCCGAACAACTCGTAAAAACCACGCCGGCGTCATTCAACCTTGTGCTCCGCCCACACCCCAGTCAGTCGCTAACCTCTCGCCGGGCCGATCGCACCAGTTTCCGTCAAGTTACCCATCTAGCCAGTAGCCGTCCCAACACATTAGTCGACCTCACATCGCATGCCCTATCCTCTCTGCTATCGGTGGCAGATCTGATAATCTCCGATGCCAACTCGCCTGCCGAAGAATCATTTTTTTATGACGTGCCTCAATTATTCATAGAAACTCCGATTTTTAGCGCAGATACGCTCCGAAATATGGCCCGGAAGGACGAAATGCACCCAGAAGATTCGGCCAGATTACTGACGCTCTATGAATGCGGGCAACGCCAATATGTCGACTCCCCGGTAAATTTTGCGGAACCGATTGCCCTCGCAATCAATGAATCCCACTCATACGCTGAACGACGCGCGACCTATTTTTCTTGGGTTTTCGGCGAGCGTGACCGATCAGCCCATCAGCGCGTTGCCCACGCGATAACTACTCATCTGCTCTCCTGATCGATCAACCATGCTCAATAACACCAGTATCCTCATTACCGGCGGCACCGGATCTTTCGGCAATACATTCGTGCCGATGACCCTGGAAAAATACAACCCCAAAAAGATCATCATCTACTCTCGCGACGAAATGAAACAGTGGGAGATGGCGAAGAAATTCCATGGAGATGACCGCGTCCGCTTTTTCATCGGTGATGTGCGGGACAAGGACCGTCTTTATCGCGCCCTGGACGGTGTCGATTACGTCGTTCACGCCGCAGCGACCAAAATCGTCCCGACTGCGGAATACAACCCCTTCGAATGCGTCAAGACCAATATCAACGGCGCCATGAACCTCATTGACGCCTGCATCGACAAAGGCGTGAAACGCGTTGTGGCACTTTCCACGGACAAGGCCAGCAGCCCGGTCAATCTCTACGGCGCCACCAAACTGGCCTCCGACAAGTTGTTTGTTGCCGGCAACTCCTACGCAGGGGGGCATCAAACCCGGTTTGCCGTCGTTCGGTATGGCAATGTGATGGGATCGCGCGGTTCGGTAATTCCGTTTTTCATGTCCATTCGCGACAAGGGCATCCTGCCGATTACCGACGAGCGCATGACACGCTTCATGATTTCACTGGAACAGGGTGTCGAGTTGGTATGGCATGCTTTTGACGACATGGAAGGCGGAGAAATCTACGTCAAGAAGATTCCCTCCATGAAGGTCACTGATCTGGCCCAAGTCATTGCGCCGGAAGCCAGGCTTGACTACGTCGGCATCCGACCGGGAGAGAAGCTCCACGAGCAGATGATCGGGGAAGAAGACTCTTTCCATACCTATGAATACCCGGAGCACTTCAAGATCCTCCCCGCCATTCACGAATGGGATCGGGACAAGAACCGCATCAAGAACGGCAAGAAGGTTGAGGAAGGCTTCAGCTACACCAGTGACAACAATCCCGACTGGATGCCCCCCGCTGAACTGCAAGCCTGGATTGAACTCAACCGGGAAAAAATCGGAACCATCTGACCCATGATCCCCTACGGCCGCCAGGACATTACCCAAGCAGACATCGACGCAGTCGTCGCGGTGCTCCAGTCAGACTTTCTGACGCAAGGCCCCTGCGTTCCAGCTTTCGAAACAGCGGTAGCTAAGCACGTAGGGGCCGCCCACGGGGTCGCGGTCAACAGCGCCACCTCCGCCCTGCACATCGCCTGCCTTGCCCTGGGACTGGGGCCCGGGGACTGGCTGTGGACTACGCCGATCACCTTTGTCGCATCCGCCAACTGCGGCCTGTACTGCGGCGCCCAGGTCGATTTCGTTGACATCGATCCGCGCACCTACAACCTCTGCCCGCAAGCCCTGGAACAGAAGCTGGTTGCAGCCCAGGCTGCCGGTCGATTGCCCAAAGTCCTTGTGGCTGTCCACCTCTGCGGCCAGTCCTGCGACATGGAGACCATCCATGCCCTCGGACAACGTTTCGGTTTCCGGATTATTGAGGACGCCTCTCACGCCATTGGCGGCAAATACAAGGGCGACTTCATTGGCAACTGTCGCTACAGCGACATCACCGTATTCAGTTTCCACCCGGTCAAGATCGTGACCACGGCCGAGGGGGGCATGGTCATCACCAATGACCAACAGCTGGCCGAAAAAATGGCCCTGCTGAGAAGCCACGGCATCACCCGAGATGTCCGGCAAATGACCCGACCTGCCGATGGCCCCTGGTACTACCAGCAGATTGATCTAGGCTTCAACTACCGCATGACGGAATTGCAGGCTGCCCTGGGCATCAGCCAGATGCAGCGCCTGGATCAATACGTAGCGCGCCGCCACGAACTGGCCGCACGCTACGACAACCTGCTGACCTCCCTGCCTGTCACCCTGCCCTGGCAGCATTCGGACAGCTATTCCGGGCTACACCTGTACGTCATTCGCCTGAGACTGGATCAGATCGGCAAAACTCATCTGGAAGTCTTCGAATCCCTTCGCCAGCAGGGCATCGGGGTGAACCTGCACTACATTCCGGTACACCTGCAACCCTACTACCAGGAAATGGGCTTTAAACCCGGAGACTATCCCGAAGCGGAACGCTATTACGCGGAAGCCGTCAGTCTGCCCATGTTCCAGACCATGAGCCTGGACCAGCAGGATGGCGTGCTGGCCGCGCTGCACAGCGCGCTCATGCCCTAACACCAGCGATCCGCAGATCAGTCTGCGATCCAGGCAAATGAACCTCCACCAAACAGACAAGGAACTCATGCAGGAACTCATTTCCAAGCGGCTATATTTGAGGAAACTCACCGAGCAAGATGCGACCACCAGATATGCCAATTGGCTGAACAATCCCGCGGTCAATCGCTTTCTGGAGGTCAGGCATGCCCAGCATGATATTGAAACCTGCCGTTCCTTCATCCGTACCTGCAATGCCGACCCCGGATGTTTCCTGCTCGGAATCTTTGCCGATCACGGAAAAACCCATATCGGCAACATCAAACTTGGCCCCATTGACAGGCGTTATGGATCGGGGCAAATCAGCCTGTTCATCGGGGAGCAATCCTATTGGGGAGCCGGATATGCCACTGAGGCCATATCAGCCATCACCCGTTTTGCTTTTGCTGAGCAAGGACTTAGCAGGCTCGAAGCCGGTTGCTACGAAGACAATCTGGGTTCTTTGCGCGCCTTCCTGAAATCCGGGTTTTCCCTGGAAGGCTTCTTCCGCAAAAAATTCACGCTCGACGGCACGCGCACAGGCTGTTTCTGGCTGGGGATCCTCAAGGATGAGTGGACAAACGATCGTTTCTAAAATCGCTTTGGGAACAGTGCAGTTCGGACTGCCCTACGGCATTTCGAACGCCACGGGACAAACCCCGCTGGCCGAAGCCCAAGCCATTCTTACCCTGGCCCGCTCCGCCGGCATCCAGACCCTGGACACCGCCATCGCCTATGGCAACAGTGAAGCCTCACTGGGCACGCTGAATGTCTCCGGCTGGCAGGTCATCACCAAACTGCCGGAAATGCCGGTAACAGGTGAGGAGTCCGTCAGAGTCTGGGTAAGAACCCAGTTGAACAGCTCCCTGAACCGCCTGGGCCTCGCCTCGGTCCATGGCCTGCTTCTGCACCGCCCGGCCCAACTGCAGGGTCCCGATGGCCTAGCCCTCTACCAGGCCCTGCTGGAAGAACGGGAACTGGGTCGCGTCAGCAAGATCGGCATCTCGGTGTACGGCCCGAACGAGTTGGATCAACTGCCTGCCACCATGAAGTTCGACATCGTCCAGGCTCCCTTCAACATCCTCGACGATCGCATGGCTCGCTCCGGCTGGATTACCCGCCTGCAAGAGACTGGATGCGAACTCCATGTCCGCTCGATCTTCCTGCAGGGCCTGTTACTAATGCAGGCTTCAGCCCGACCAGCCTATTTTGCCCACTGGGCCGCCCTCTGGCAGAGTTGGGAAGGCTGGCTGAAAGATGTCAAACTCACTCCCCTCCAAGCCTGTTTGCGCCACGCCCTGGGCTCCCCCGGCATCGCCAAGGTGGTGCTGGGCGTCGACAACGCGGCCCATCTGGCGGATATTCTGGCGGAAGCGGTAGGAGAGCCCCCCCTGCCGCCCCCAGGCCTTGCCGTTGAAGACAGCCAACTGCTGAACCCCGCACTCTGGAAGCGTACATGAAGATCATAGCAATCGTTCAGGCCCGCATGGGATCCACCCGTCTTCCCAACAAGGTGATGAAGGAAATCGGGGGAGTGCCCATGATCGAACTACTCCTCACCCGCCTGGCCCGCTCCCGGGAACTTGGTCAGATCATCGTGGCCACCTCCACGGATCCACGCAACCAGATACTGGTCAATCATGTCCGGAAACTGGGCTATGCCTGCGAACAGGGCAGCGAGTCCGATGTCATGGCTCGCTACCTTCAGGCAGCCCGGACTCATGGTGCCGACGTCATCGTCCGCATCACCGGTGACTGCCCGCTGGTGGACCCCGTGCTGGTGGACGACGCGGTGCGCCACTTCAAAGCGGAGGGGGTCGATTATTTCAGCAACATCAAACCGCCCAGCTACCCGGACGGCCTCGATATCGAGGTCTTCTCCATGGCTGCTCTGGAAAAGGCCGCGCTGGAAACCCAATCCACCTACGATCACGAACACGTCACCCCCTACCTGCGGGAATCCGGCCGTTTCAGTCAGGCCGCAATGCAGGCGGAAGAGGATTTCTCCGCCCTCCGCTGGACTGTTGACGAGCAGGCAGACCTCAATGTGGTGGCGAAAGTCTTCGCCCACTTTGCACCTGACCTCCATTTCGGCTGGCGGCAGATTCTGACACTCCAGCAAGAGCAGCCCGAACTGTTCGCCGCTAACCATCAACTCATACGCAACGAAGGAGCCTCCATGGGCACCGGTCAAAAACTCTGGAAACGCGCCAAGCAGGTCATCCCTGGCGGCAACATGCTGCTCTCCAAACGCGCCGAAATGTTCCTGCCCGAACAATGGCCCGCCTACTTCAGTAAGGCCAAGGGTTGCGAGGTCTGGGACCTGGACGGTAACCGCTACGTCGACATGTCGATCATGGGCATCGGCACCAACATCCTGGGCTACGGCCACCCGGAAGTGGACGAGGCCGTGTGTCAGACTATCGCCGCGGGCAATATGTCCACCTTCAATTGCCCGGAAGAGGTCTATCTCGCCGAAAAACTGATCGAACTCCACCCCTGGGCGGACATGGCCCGCTTCGCCCGCTCAGGCGGCGAAGCCAACGCCATCGCCATTCGGATTGCCCGAGCCGCCAGCGGCAAGGACAAGGTCGCCGTCTGCGGCTATCACGGCTGGCACGACTGGTATCTCTCGGCCAATCTGGGCGATGACGAAAACCTCGCCGGCCACCTGCTGCCCGGCCTGGAGCCCAACGGCGTGCCGCGCAACCTCCGGGGCACCGTGTTCCCATTCAACTACAACAACTTCGCCGAGTTGGAGGCCCTGGTCAACGCCCACGACATCGGCGTCATCAAGATGGAAGTGGTGCGCAACAAGGGCCCTGAGGATGGCTTCTTGCACAAGGTACGCCAACTCGCGACGGAACGCGGCATCGTACTCATTTTTGACGAGTGCACCTCGGGCTTCCGGGAGTCCTTTGGCGGGCTCCACAAGCTGCATGGAGTGGAGCCGGACATGGCCATGTTCGGCAAGGCACTGGGCAATGGATACGCGATCACGGCCACAATCGGCCGCCGGGAGATCATGGAAGCCGCCCAAAGCACCTTCATCAGCAGTACCTTCTGGACCGAGCGCATCGGCCCTTCCGCCGCCCTCAAGACGCTGGAAGTCATGGAGCGCATCCGCTCCTGGGAAACCATCACCACCACCGGCCTGCAAATTCGCGCCCACTGGCAACGCCTTGCCGACAAGCACGGGCTTCAGATCGACCATTGGGGGCTGCCGGCCCTGACCGGTTTTTCCTTCCGCAGCGACAATGCCCTCGCCTACAAGACCCTGATCACCCAGGAAATGCTGGCCAAGGGCTACCTGGGCGGCAACAGCGTCTACGTTTGCACCGAGCACACGCCCGAGATCGTCGAAGCCTACTTCGCCGCCCTCGATCCCGTGTTCGCTTTGATCAAGGAATGCGAGGAAGGCCGCGACATTTCCGGGCTTCTGAAGGGACCCATTTGCCACGGCGGATTCAAGCGCCTTAACTGACGCATACATGAGAATTACCTTTCGTACCGATGCCTCCCTGCAGATCGGCACAGGCCATGTCATGCGCTGCCTCACCCTGGCGAAAGCGATGGCTGCCGGTGGGGCGGAATGCGATTTCATCTGTCGTGAGCATCCTGGCAATCTCATGGATTTCATTCGCGGGCAGGGCTTCACCACCCACCCGCTCCCCCTATTGCCCGAGACAGGAAGAAGCGGATCCGCTCCGGAAACGGCCCATGACCACTGGCTTGGCGCCAGCCGGCATCAGGACGCAGAAGCCTGCCGCCCCCTTCTGCTCAAACGCCCCCCCGACTGGCTGATCACAGACCATTATGCTCTGGAGAGCCGCTGGGAACAGGCCCTGGCCCCCCATTACCGGAAACTGCTGGTAATCGACGACCTGGCCGACAGGACACATGTCTGTGATACCCTGCTCGACCAGACCCTGGGCCGTGCGACTGAGGATTACCGCTCCCTTGTCCCCAATCGCTGCCAACTGCTCTGCGGTTCATCCTACGCACTGCTGCGCCCCGAGTTCGCTGCCCTGCGCTCCTACAGCCTGCAGCGCCGTGCAGGCGCCCCCCTCGGTGAATTGCTGATCAACATGGGCGGTGTCGACAAGGACAACGTCACCGGGCAAGTGCTGGCGGCCCTGCTGACCAGCCCCCTGCCCAAAGACTGCCGGATCACGGCGGTCATGGGCAGCACCGCCCCCTGGCTGGAGCAGGTGCGCCAGCAGGCCAGTGAACTACCCTGGCCCAACCGTGTCCTGGTAGGGATCGGCAATATGGCCCAGTTGATGGCGGACAGTGACCTGGCGATTGGCGCTGCCGGAACCACGGCCTGGGAGCGCTGCTGCCTGGGGCTACCGGCCCTCATGCTGGTGCTGGCTGACAATCAGCAGAAGGTTGCTCAAAGCCTTGCCGACACCGGTGCCGCAGCCGTGATCCCTGCAGGGGAAATGGCGCTGCAACTAGCTGCATGGATGGGCAGGCTGCTGGCAACATCCGGGGCGCTGGAGGCCATGAGCCAAGCCGCGATGCAGGTGGTGGACGGCGACGGTGCCCGGCGCATCACCAGACTGCTGGAGGCCTGACATGACGGACTCGCTTCCCACTCGCGTACGCCCCATGGAAGTGCATGATCTCGAACAGGTACTGGGCTGGCGCAACCACCCGGAAATCCGCCGCTACATGTACACCCAGCACCCCATCAGCCTGGAAGAACACAGCCGCTGGTTCGAGAAAAAGTCCACCGACCCCGACTACCACCTGCTGGTATTTGAAGCGGATTCCACCCCCCTGGGCTTCATCAACATTCACCAGACCGCCCCGGGCGGCATTGCCGACTGGGGATTTTATGCAGCCCCTGACGCCCCAAAAGGAACGGGCCGCCAGCTCGGGCAAGCTGCATTACACTTCGCATTCATTACTCGCGGCCTACATAAACTCTGCGGCCAGGCCCTCGCCTTTAACGCAAGCTCCATCAAATTCCACCGCGCCCTGGGTTTTACCCAGGAAGGCATCCTGCGCCAGCAGCACTTTGACGGCCAGCACTACCACGACGTAGTGTGTTTCGGTCTATTGGCCAGCGAGTGGCCCTCGCATTCATGAGAAAAACGCCTATGTCGAACCTTCCCACTATCCATATTGCCGGACGTCGCATTGCCGCCGATGCCCCTCCCTACGTCATTGCCGAACTCTCCGCCAATCACAACGGCAAACTCGAAACCGCCCTGCGGATTATCGATGAGGCCAAGAAGGCCGGTGCGGATGCGGTCAAACTGCAAACCTATACCGCCGACACGATCACCCTGAACTGCGACTCCGAACAGTTCCAGATTCACGGGGGCCTGTGGGATGGAAAGACACTCTACCAGCTCTACCAGGAAGCCCACATGCCTTGGGAGTGGCACAAACCCCTGTTCGAGCACGCCAGGAAACTCGGCATCACCATCTTCAGCTCCCCCTTTGACAATACCGCAGTGGACCTGCTCGAAGACCTCAATGCCCCAGCCTACAAAATTGCCTCCTTCGAGGCGGTGGACCTGCCGCTGATTCAGTACGTAGCCAGCACTGGCAAACCCATGATCATCTCCACCGGCATGGCCGACGCAGAGGAAATTCAGCAGGCCATCGATGCCGCCCGCACCGGGGGCTGCCAGGAGTTGGCCATCCTGCACTGCGTCAGTGGCTATCCGGCCCCTGCCGCAGACTACAATCTCAGCACCATTCCCGACATGATCCGGCGCTTTGGCCTGGTCACCGGTCTGTCCGACCACACCCTCGACAATACGATCACCATTGCCAGCGTTGTACTGGGCGCCTCTATCATCGAGAAGCACTTCACCCTCGATCGCAACGGCGGGGGACCTGATGACAGCTTCTCCATCGAACCCGCCGAACTGCGCGCCCTCTGCACTGACAGCAAGACTGCCTGGTCCGCTCTGGGCTTCATCAATTACCAGCAGAAATCGAGCGAGCAGGCCAACCTCAAGTTTAGAAGATCGCTCTATGCGGTACGAGACATCGAGCCCGGCGAGTTACTGACCGAGAAAAACATCAAAAGCATACGCCCCGGCTACGGCCTGGAACCCAGATACCTCGACGCTGTGCTCAACAAGAGAGCCAAGCTCGCCCTGAAGGCAGGCACGCCGCTTTCCTTCGACCATGTGGATAAAGGCGAACAGTAAAATGACCAACAAAATATTCACAAAGGTGTTCTTTGATCCAGGCTACCTCTCCACTAACGAGGTAGCCGATCTTATGAATAGCTTTTCGAGTTTGAAACTGATACGACACAGAAAAAAGGACTTGGCTGCCTATCGGGACAGAGGCTTGAGCATCCAGAATTACCCTGATCACACCAAAGAAAAGCTCTCCCGGGTTTTAGAACACGACATCGTGAAAACCTGGTCAGCAATTATCGACGACCATCAGACCTCCATTCTTTTCGACCGAACCACAAAATCCAGTAGCGAAGTCTTCAAATTCAATGAGCTACTGATGATGTGCTGCTGCTACCAGAACTGGCTTGAGCAGGAAGCCCCGGATCTGCTGGTTTATACCGTCACCCCCCATAACGTAAAAACCTGGGTGCTGGCCAAAGTGGCAGAACAGATCGGCATACCCGTCGTTTATTTCCAGGAGAGTTTCTTCCCCTGGCGCCAGTTCCTTTTGCGCGGCTTGAGCAGAAATCCCAATGTCATCACCCCAGCGATCCAGGATCACACGGCAAAAGACCGTAGTATCTACAAAGAGTACATCGGCAAAAAAATCGGAAAACTTGAAGACGCCATGCCGATCTACGAGTTGAAACGACTCAAGGAAAACAACTGGAAACTGATCGGTGTAAAAAGCGAGTTCAGAAACTTCTTGAGAAAACCGCTCAGTTCGACCGAAAAGGTCAAGAGCTACCTTACCTACGAAAAACTGAGTCGGGAAGTTTCCGGACTGAAATATGTTGCCCTGTTCCTGCATTATCAACCGGAGCGCAGCACCATTCCGGAGGGATACGGCTTCGGCATGCAACTCGCAGCCGTACTTGCGCTACAACAAGCCTTGCCCGCCGACACCTACCTCGTCATCCGGGAACATCCCTCGACCTATACCTACAACTTCAGCAGAAATTATCGAAACAAGGAATTCTACGAACTGCTTGCATCAATTGACCGTGTCCTTATCGCCCCGATCTCTGGCAACCCCTACGAAATCATCGACAACAGCATCGCTACAGCATCGATCACCGGCACCGTCATTGGCGAAGCGCTGGTCCGCGGGAAAGCTTGCATCGCTTTCGGTGCAGGGCTGATGCAGGCAATCGACTCACCGAATTTCCATCGCTACCAGTCAATGGACGCCCTGAGAACCTTCCTTGTCCAGGTGGAAGGCATGGAAAAGAAGAGCCCGGACAGCTACTACGATAACGTCTGCAACACTACTTTTACGGGGGTCAAGGACTCTGACATGCATTATGACGAAAGCTCAAGACTGAGCTACCTCTCGGTTTCCGTCATCAATGGAATGAATCAGATACTATCCAACAAGCTGGACATTTAGAAAAAACCGTAGGAACGGCAAATTGCCAATCCTGCACCAACCACCTTGAAGCCAGATATCTTGAAGCCCGTGCGATCTAAGACCTCAGCCACTGCCTCACGGGATACATCAGAAACGATGGAGAGCGACCAATGAAAAAATGCACCCGCTGCGGCCTGCCCGAAACCTACGAAACGATTGAATTCGACGCCAATGGTGTCTGCAATATCTGTCGCCAACAACAGTTCAAGCAAGGCGCCATCGACTGGTCTGCCCGGAAAACCATGCTTGGCGATTTGATCGAACAGTATCGTGGAAAATACGACTACGACTGCCTGGTTCCCTTTTCCGGCGGCAAAGACTCCACCTTCACGCTGTACCACCTGATCAAGGAATACAAACTCAAACCCTTGGTCGTGCAGTTCAACCACGGTTTCATGCGCCCGAACTTACTTGCAAACAACGAGCGCACATTCAAGAAATTGGGTGTCGACGTCATCAGCTTCACCCCCAATTGGAAGGTCGTCAAACGTTTGATGCGGGAGGCACTGATTCGCAAAGGCGATTTCTGCTGGCACTGCCATACCGGAATCTTTGCCTACCCGATGCATCTGGCCATCAAGTTCAACGTTCCCCTTGTTTTCTGGGGCGAGCCATCATCTGAATACACGGCTTACTACGACTACCGTGACGACGTTGTCGAAGAGGTTGATGAAGCACGTTTTAATCGCTTCGTTAATCTCGGAATTACAGCAGAAGACATGAAAGGCATGATCGAAAAGGATTTCGATCTGGATCCACGAGATCTCATACCTTATACCTACCCGGCCCTGCGTGATCTGAAAAAGCTTCGTTATCGCTCTGTTTGTCTGGGGTCATTTATCCCATGGGACGTCAAGCAGCAATCCAAACTCATCATGGATGAACTTGGGTGGCAGGGAGATGAGGTTGAAGGCCTGCCGCCGCACCTTTATTCCTATGAAAAAGTCGAATGTGCCATGCAAGGTGTTCGCGACTATCTAAAATTTGCCAAGCGCGGCTATTCGCGTGTCACACAGATGACTGCACTTGACATCCGCAATGGCCGATTGACCAAGGAGGAAGCCGATCGACTCGTTGCCGAATGGGAAGGAAAAAAACCCCCATCGCTTGAACTTTTCCTCGAGTTTCTTGAAATGGACGAGAGCGAGTTTAATGAGATCGTATCCAAACTTGCTGTGCCACCACATAGCCCGGACTTCAAAACCATACAATGGGGACCGCGCACTGGTGATTTTGACCGCTGGTACAGGGAGCGTAAAACTTGAGCATCGGGGTTATTGATATCGGGATAGGTAATTTGGGTTCCCTGCGCAACGCACTATACAGCCAGGGCTGGGATACCCTTCCGGTCAGGACCCCGGATGATTTCTGCGACATCAGCCATTTGATATTACCTGGGGTTGGATCCTTCGCTGCCGCAATGCAGCGCCTGAGTAAAACCGCTTTACTCGAACAAATCCGGAATTTTGCATCGTCAGGAAAACCGATATTGGGCATTTGTCTCGGGATGCAACTTCTTGCCGAGTTCGGTAGTGAGGGGGGCAAAATTGAGGGGCTTGGATTAGTCCCCGGTAGAGTCGACCCACTGTCGGTTGCCGACTTGCGATTACCTCATGTTGGCTGGAATAACGCCCATCAGTCACAAAAACATCCCGTGCTTGACGGCATCAGAGACGATGTGGATTTTTATTTTGTTCACCGCTATCGATTTTTCACCGACGACACCAGCTCCGTGATTGCCCAAACCGAATACGGTGAAACCTTTCCCTCCATCGTAGGCAAATCCAACGTCATCGGCACCCAGTTCCACCCAGAAAAGAGCCAGGCAAATGGACTACGGTTACTCGACAACTTTTGTTTGTGGGATGGAAAATGCTGAAACGACGGATCATTCCCATTGAGTTGCTATCAGAAGGCCGTCTGATCAAGACAAGGTCCTTTGGTTGCGCACGTGACGTTGGTGACCCGGTAAAAAGCTCAAAAGTTTATAGCGACCAGGATGCTGACGAACTCGTTCTGCTGAACATCGATCGCAACGGACAACAGATTGAGCAACTCGTGTCTGCTGTAGCGCGGATTGCCGAGCATTGTTTTGTTCCTCTGACTGCTGGCGGAGGAATCAGAAATGTTTCTGATGCCGCCAGACTGTTCGAGGCAGGGGCCGACAAGGTTCTCATCAACACTGCGGCTTATTCAAACGCCCTGTTGATTGGGGAAATATCCGAACACTACGGGCGCCAAGCCATCGTTGTCGGCATCGATGTACGGAACGAAAGCGGCAAATACGTTTTGTACTCGAACTGCGGGCGCAATAGAGAAGCCCCCTCCCTCGAAGATCACATATCGGTAGTCGTGGCGGCCGGCGCAGGGGAAATACTCCTGCAACGCATCGAATTTGACGGAGTCATGCAAGGCTACGACCTGGATCTGCTGCAACGAGCGGTCCAGGTCAGCCCCGTCCCGTTGATCGCCGCCGCCGGAGCCGGACACTTTTTACATCTGAAGGAAGCATTCGATGTCGGCGTTGACGGTGCTGCGTGTGGCAGCCTGTTCAATTTCGGCGACAACAATCCACTTCGTGCAAAGGCCTTCCTTAAGAACTACGGCATTCCGCTGAAGCGTGTGTGATCGATCACGCCTTTCAGTACCTTCTTCATACAGGATTCCTTTGGGTGCATGCCATCATAAAAATCAGCAACAGAACAACCCACTGCAGCAGGATTGTAGGAGCCAACGACTCTGACCCCCAATCGCGCGCCCATCTCGATAAAGGAATCTTCTATCTCCAGAAACACTCTTCGGTCTTTCTCCATCAAGGCATAGACAGCAGGGTGGTAGGGTGACAGCACGACAAACACATTCGTCTTTCCCTTGTAGTAATTCACAAGGCTTTCAAAGTCCTGGCGCCTGCGGGCATCGAAAACATAATTCTTCATCGAGTAATCCAGGGTGCTGCCGATGCCGCGCAGAATCTGATCCGATGTCGTGTTCACATTAGCCAGTCCATACACTCGCGAACCATCCGATCGGATTTTGGAGCGTGTTTCATGAGACTCATGTTCGGGGAAAATCTTGTAGCTCAAATTGACTCCCCGATAGAAATCATAGAACCCCGCTGTCGCATCACTCCGCCGCGCCTCCGGGCCGCTGGCAGGCACGGGTCGCCCATCCCTCAGTGCTGCCAGGACGGCGTTGTAGTCATCGGCAATGCTCTGCCAACGTTTTTGCCCGGCATTTCCATTGAACAGCCAGGGATCTCCGCCGATCAACACGGTTTCAGGCTGGAACTTTTCAAAACCCAGCCCCAGCAGGGCAATTCCATCCTCAAGGGAGGCTCCGCTCACTGCAAGATTCAGGGGCCTGCCCCCCAGGACATCGGTCCCAACCTGCATGATTCTTGAGGATCCGATGACAAGTGTATCCGGATGCATGGTTTCGAAGGCAATGCGATTTTTGACGAACAGCCGCTCATTCATGTTCGACGCATAAACAGCGTTTCTACCCACCAGTGCCTGGGCCAATGCCGCCTCGGCCCCCGTTTTAGCCTTGGCAGAAAAAAGTTTGGCGCCTGCCCACCCCGTCAGGATGATCGCCAACCCCAGTGCAACGATCACCTTGAAGAACCTGGCCCGTGGCATATCCAGACGATTCCGGAACGGCCGCTCCACGAACTTCCAGGAAAGCAAGGAAAGGCCGAACACGAAGCCGATCCCCAGGAAGGTCACCCCCAGGCTTAACTCCTCATGCAAATGACGAAGGAATGCAAACACCGGCTGGTGCCACAGGTAGGCGCTGTAACTCACCAAACCGATGCCCACCATGGGAGCGGTGGCCAAGAAACGCCCCACCCAATTGTCAGGGGTAGCAAAGAGGATCAGCAGAGCCGCCCCCAAGGTCGGTGCCAGGGCGTAAAAACCCGGGAAGGAAATGGCGCTGGAATAGGTCAGGAAGGCAACAACGATCAGCAGCAACCCTGCCAGAGTCAGCATCTCTCCGGCCCCCCCCCGGACATTGCGCACCTCGTTCCTGAAACGATAAAACGCAATGAAGGCCCCGATCGCCAGTTCCCAGATACGCATCGGCAGCAGGAAGAAAGCCGCATCAGGAGCATTCTCGGATGCCCACAGGCACAAGGCGAAGCTCGCAAAAGCAATCAGTGCAAGGAGCGCCACCATCCCCCTTTTTCCGAAGCGCCAAGCCAGAAGGATCAGAAGCGGGAAGAAAATGTAGTACTGCTCTTCAACGGCCAGGCTCCAGGTGTGGAGCAGTGGCTTCAACTCTGCCGCTGTTTCAAAATATCCGCCGTCTTTCCAGAAATGGAAATTGGAATAAAACAGGGAAGCTGCCAGAACGCTCTTGGAAAATGAGTGCAGTTCAAACTGATCCAGGAGCAGAAACGCAGCTGGGATACAGCATGCAATGACCAGAAACAGGATGGGCAATATCCTGCGCGCCCGGCGCTCCCAGAACTCCGCAAGACGGAAAGTCCCCGCTTCCTTTTCCGACAGGATGATGGAGGTAATCAGATAGCCGCTGATGACAAAAAAAACATCGACGCCGACAAAGCCGCCGCGCAAGCCCTCAAAACCTGCGTGAAAAAGAATTACGGGCACCACGGCCAGTGCCCGCAAGCCGTCGATTTCGCGTCTGTAAGCGATCATAAGCTTCCTAAATTCCTACCGGGTTTCGGTTTGATTTCCTCAGCAAAAAAGCTTTGACCCTACCTGCACAAAAAGCAGGCCGCCATTGGCTCAAGCATCAATTTACTTGAAGGAGAAGAGCCGTTTCAGCACCTTGCGTCCAAAACGCCGCTTCAACCCGATTTTCAAGTCATAGAGGCCAAACTGCAAACACTGGAATCGGCTCATGGGCTGACCAAGATAGTGCTCCATCAACCTCGCTCTGCCAGCCCAATCAAGTTTGTTGCCGACTCTCACCATGTCGGCCATACGCCGTCCGCTGGTGATGCCCGTCGGATAGACTCGGATACGTCCAGTATCGATCAGTGTGAACTGGAAGCCCCCCTCCTCCTGTCTCTGCACCAGGATATTGCCTCCCGAGAGATCACGGAAAAAGATGCCAGAACCATGCATGATCCGGAGAAACCCGCCAAGTGCGGCGTAGACATCGGTAGCAGCGAGCCCCTGATACACCTCCGCACCGGTAGCGTAGGCCGCCATCAGTTCCCGGACGGTAAATTTGGCGGCAACGTATTCGCAGGCATAGATATTTTCCTTCCGGCCCGGGTCGTTTTCCTGCTCGATCCAGGCCACCGGGGGTGCGGCACCGAGGCCCCGGCGCAACAGCTCATGGGTTCCCGACCAGCTCCTGAGAGCCTTGGAAGGTTTGTTGCGATCCAGCAGGCGCTTGTGGAAGGGCATCCTCACGGGCTGCTTAAGCACCAGTGTACGGTCCTCCCGGGTCGGATCGGACAGTGTCCAGATGGCATTCCGGGCGTGGCGCAGGCTGGCTTGCCGGGTCGGCTTTACCACCTTGGCGGGAGAAAGGGTAGCAAAAAGCCGGGCGGCCTCGTCACCCCCCTCAGCCAGGACGATGCCCTGCAGCCCTCCGTCACGGAAGAAATAGGGCTGTTTCCCCGCCATGTGGCGGTGCAGACAAACTCCGGGAAGGACGGCTGCGCCAGCCTTGATCTGAACCGAGTGCGAAGCAGGCCAGCAAAGATAGAAGGGGGCCTCCGTCGCCAGGGTCGGGCGCTCGGACAATTCCTCTCCGTCGCGACCGATGCAGCTGGCTTCAGCCCAATCGGCCTCGGCATAGATATCTGTCAAGGCCGCCGCCCTGGCATTGATCGTCCAAACCACGTGAATCAGGCGGCTCCCGTTCCGGAAAGCGTGAACCTCCAGGTCCTGGCCAGAATTCAGTCGCCCCTCGTAGGTCGCCCCGGGAATCAACAGATTGAAGGTGCGTAGCGCGGCAAAGGCCGGCCGCACGCGAAAATCTTCCAGGGCGCCAGTGACCGAGCGGTAATGGGTGATGCGCTCCAAGGCAGGGTAGCCGGGCACCCCATCATCAACCAGGCCTTCCCGGTGACAGATCAGGGGGCCCCACCAGGCTCCCTCCAGGGCGCCGGAGGCCGCGCACAGCACCATATAACGGGCCATGTAGTCCGCCTGTTTCTGTTCGCTGTCGGGCAGGGTGCGCTCAATGCGGGGCAGGGTCCAGAAGGCCGCCGGAGAAAACAGCCTGGGCACACCAAAGTCCTGACCGATACGTTGCAGCAGGCGCGCCTTCTTCACCAGGTTGAACTTGGGCACGGAGGTCAGGGAACGGCCCAAAACCTTGTTGTCGTAGCGCTCGGGTTCGGTGCAGCGCTCGGAAAACAGGTTGTCCGTATGGATGTCCGGCAACAGGCCCCGCTGACGCAGCATGGCCAGCGCACCGACTGTCCAGAAAGGCTCGAAATCCGTGATGCTGGGACCGGCCAGCGTCAGTCCCCGTGCGCGTACTTCGCGCCAGGCAATCTCCCAGGCAGCCAAAAATCCTTCAATGGAATAGCCCGCCCAGCGCATCCGGTTCACCGTGGAGCAAACCTCGACCATCGCCACCCGGTCACCGTAGCGACCCAGCACCTGAACCAGAAACTGCCGCCATATATCCTGGGCCGCGGCTTCCGTCATGCGACGGGCAGCCTCCGCAGGCTGCAGAAGATGCAGCACAACCCGGAAATCCCGGGCCAGCAAGCTTTCCAGCAACCGCGCCGCGGGCCCTTCCGGATCCCCGTAAGTGAAATCCAGGCGCACATTGCGCAGCCCGGCCGTCTCCAGCTTCTTAATCAGCCAGTCGTCCACGGCGGGATCTTCGGCAGCCGCAACGCCCACCCCGGCAAAGTGCTCGGGAACGCGGTGGCCCACCGGAGGCAGATGCCCTCGAGGCATGGAAAAACGGCCGCGCAGCAGATAAGCGGCCAATTGCAGGACAAAACGGTAAATGTGCAAAATCAGTGCCTCCCCCGGCGCCCTCTGGCTGCCGCCTGGAGCACCTCCGGGCTGAACCACTCGCACTCCCCCCGGATTCCCTGCATCCGCCGCATGTTGCGGGCCCTCAGATAAGAACCCAGCCGCCAGGGATAAACCCGAAGATCCGAGAAATCGATCAATCCCAGTTGTCCTTCCGGGGTCAGCACCACGTTCCCCAGGTGCAGGGAGCGGAAATAAACCCCGTTATCGTGCAGGCCGATGACAAACTGGGTGAATTGCGCCTTGAGGGCCTCCAGGCGCTCACCGGAGAGGCCATCCTCCAGCAGTTCCCGCAGGGTACTGCCGGGCAGGGGGCGGTAACGGACCATATCCCGACCCATGCCCTGGATCCGTGCGACCCCGAGCACCTCCGGCACCGGCACCCCCAGCTTCTGCAATTTTTCGGCGTTCCGGGCGAAACGGCTGGCGTAGGGAAACAACGCCGCAGAAGTGACCATCCGTTTGCGACGAAAAAGCTTGATGATCGTACCATCCGCCAAGGCCAGGACCTTGGGACCGAAATCGTCCCACTCCAGACGTCTCGCGCCCTCGCTCAAGGCTAGAAAATCCTGCTGCGTCATCGACCTCACGGGTACACCTGTTCACGAAAAGCCTGCAAGTTTACCGTTTTGTGACGTCACAGGCTTGAATAATGCGCCATGCTAAACTGCCGCCCTACCCGATTGACTACCCGCTCGCAGAAAACACCCCATGGCGCAAAACGGCCGCAAGCAAGTCTCCTCCCTGAAAATCTATTTCCGCCTGCTTGGCTACCTGCGCCCGTTCATTGGCCTCTTCGCCATCAGCATCGTCGGCTACGTCATCTTCGCTTCCTCACAGCCGATGATGGCGGTCGTCCTCAAGTATTTTGTCGATGGTCTGACCACCCCCGAGGCCGCCACCCATGTCTTGCCGATGATCGGCAACGTCGAACTCACTTATGGCGTCCCCATTCTGCTGGTGATGATCATCACCTGGCAGGGCATTGGCTCCTTTCTCGGCAATTACTACCTCGCCCGGGTATCGCTCGGATTGATTCACGATCTGCGTCGTGCCCTGTTCGACAGCCTGCTGCGCCTGCCCAACAGTTACTTCGACCACAATAACTCCGGGCACCTGATCTCGCGCATCACCTACAACGTCACAATGGTGACCGGTGCAGCCACCGATGCAATCAAGGTGGTGATCCGCGAAGGCATGACAGTCATCTTCCTGTTCGCCTACCTGCTATGGATGAACTGGAAGTTGACACTGGTCATGGTTGCGATCCTGCCCATCATTGGCCTGATGGTGAAGAAGGCAAGCCAGCGCTTCCGCAGGCAGAGCCAGAAAATCCAGGTTGCGATGGGTGACCTGACCCACGTCGCCTCCGAAACCATCCAGGGTTACCGCGTGGTCCGCAGCTTTGGTGGCGAAGATTACGAATCGACCCGCTTCCGCAAGGCCAGCGAGGACAACATGGCCAAGCAGCTGCGCATGGTCAAGACTGGCGCCACCTTCACGCCGGCACTCCAGTTCGTCACCTTTACAACGATGGCCGTCATCCTGTTCCTGGTGCTGTTGCTGCGGGGTGATGCCTCGGTCGGCGACCTGGTGGCCTACATCACCGCTGCCGGCATGTTGCCCAAACCGATCCGGCAGCTATCGGAAGTCAGTTCGACGATCCAGAAGGGCCTGGCTGGTGCTGAAAGCATCTTCGCCCAACTCGACGAGCGAGCCGAGACCAATATTGGCACCACCGAGCGCGAAGTGATCGCTGGGCGCCTGGAAGTGCTCGATCTTGGCTTTACTTACCCAGGTAGCGAGCAGCGTGTCCTCGACAATGTCAGCTTCACCGCCGAACCGGGCCAGATGATCGCGCTGGTCGGCCGTTCCGGCAGCGGCAAGTCAACGCTGGCCAACCTGATCCCGCGCTTCTACCACCACGCGGAAGGCAAAATCCTGCTCGACGGCGTCGACATTGAAGAATACACATTGCGCAACCTGCGCCAGCATATCGCGCTGGTAACCCAACAGGTCACGCTGTTCAACGACACCGTTGCTGCGAACATCGCTTATGGCGATCTGGCTGGATTGCCACGTGAGCAGATCGAGCAAGCCGCCCATGCCGCCTATGCGCACGAATTCATCGAACGACTGCCGCAAGGCTACGATACCCTGATCGGCGAGAATGGCGTCATGCTCTCCGGAGGACAGCGCCAGCGCCTGGCGATCGCTCGCGCGATCCTGAAAAATGCACCCTTGCTGATTCTCGACGAAGCCACGTCGGCCCTCGATACGGAATCCGAACGACACATACAGGGCGCACTGGAAAGCGCGACTGCCAACCGGACAACCATCGTCATCGCCCACCGCCTGTCGACAATTGAAAGGGCTGACCTGATCCTGGTCATGGATCAGGGGCGCATTGTCGAACGGGGTACACACATGGAACTGCTGGCACTGAACGGTCATTACGCCCGCTTGCATTCGATGCAGTTTCAGGAAACCCCGGTCAGCACTTCCTAGGCAGCTGGCAGGACGCGCGCCAACCAGTCATGCAGGGGTGAACCGTCCGGCCAGTTGCGCAACAGGCGGGCCCGGTCACGACGCCAGGCGCGCTGGAAGGCACTGGCCGAACGATGCTGCGTCATCGCATCAAGATCGATCGCATGTAGCAGCCCCTCGTGCCAGAGCAGATTTGTCGCTTTCAGGTCACCATGGGTAATCCTCAAGCGACAAAGCGCAGCGAAAAATACTTCAATCGCATGTGCCAGCACTGAATCTGGTACAACCTCCGCGCACAGGCATTCGGCCAGACTGCGCCCGGGGCAGAATTCGGTGATCAGGAAGGCCCGGCCGCGCAGCGCCCCCCAACGTTCTTCGAGCAACGCCACGGGCTTCGGTGTGGCAATGCCGTAAAAGGCCAGACGATGGGCCTCGCGCCACGAATGCCAGGCCCGGCTGGGGCGCCAGGCACGAGAAAGTGCATGGCGCCAGTTCTTCAGGTTGTAGCGTTTAACCACCACCGCTAGCCCATCGATTTCGACTGCCGCCACGGTACAGGTAGCACCGCTCTTCAACCGCCGGCCGCCATCAATGGCCGCATCCGGCCGGGCGAGCAGTGACGCGAGCCGCGCCTGTTCATCGCGCAACACTGCCAGAAACCGTCGTTTTTCACGGTCGACCGCAAATTGCGTGCAATTTCGCAGCGTCTTCGCCAGAAAGCGCTCACGGCGGCGTTCTCGCCGTGCATCAACCAGTTTTTCCAGGTCACATTGATCCACGGTCGTCGCATAGGCTGCCAACAGGCTTTCGCGCCGCGCATCGACATCAACCGGCAGTTGCGACAACAGTAGCGCCAGATTGTCGAGTTGCCGCCCGGCAGGCGCAGAATGAATGCCGTCGCCATCGATCAGCAACGGTTGATTTCCGACAAACAGGAAGTTGCCCGGATGGAGGTCGTCATGCACCAGCCCGGCAGCATGCAGGCGACCGAGCAAGGCAAAGGCTGGCAGAAGGAGCGACAGGTCGCCGACGGCGCCGTCGAGCGATCTGGCATCGGGAATGAACTCGCTAAGCATGAGCATCCCCCCCGCCGGAATCTCCAGCGATGCCAGCAACTCAGGCGTTGGCAGCGCGTGCGCCTGCAGGGCAGCCAAGCCTTGCTGTTCGCGGGTACCATGGCGTTGTGCCGCATCGCCAATGAACAACTTGGCAAACACGGTTTTCCCGTTCCAGCGGGCTTCGCCGGAGACCCGTCGGCCCGGCAACCAGCGCAGTATCCGGCGGAACTCAAGCCTGCCACCGTCCGACAGATCCAGCGAGAAAGGCATCGGCAGTTGCCAGCCAGCCCGTTCTAGCTGTTCGATGACATCCCGGCTCATTCCCGCCCCTCGAAGAAGCACAGGATTTTTCGCACTTTTCGCTTGTCCGCCGCAGTCAGGCTACTGTGCCCGACATAGTCGAGATAGAAACGCAGGCGCTGGGTGCGACTGAGGGCCAGCTTGGCCACCTTGTCGAGACAGGCCAGGTCCTTGACAATGCGGTAATCCAGAAAAGGTTTGATCCAGAAACCGCCGTTCGGGCAGTCGATCAGGTATACCTTCGGCAAGCTCCCCCCCGTCACCAGCAGGTTGCGCCACTTGAAATCGTTGTGGGCAAAACAGTGGGCATGGAGGGTACGGGCGCTGGCGGCCACCTGAGCCGAAGCGGCGGCCACCCAGCACCGGTCACGCAGGCGGGGATCGTTCTGGTAGAACAGCTTCGACAGATCGGCCGTGTCGCACAATTCCTCGGTAATCAGCGCGGCCCGGACAAAGCGCCCGAAACGGCGCTCCTGCCCCCAGGCCACCAGGGTTGCGGTGGGCAAACCCCAGGCATGGAAGCGCTGCAGGTTGCGCCATTCCTTGACCGACCGCCGTGGCCCGAAAATGTCGCGCAGGCCGAACCAGCGCCGCGCCAGCTTGCGCCGGCCGATGGTGTAGCGCTTGACGTAGTAGAGGGTGCCGTCGAGGCGCAGGCGGATCACTTCGGACTCGGGGTCGACCGTCACCCTCTCGCCCTCCAGCGCAAACACGGCATCAAGCGAGGCGAACGCCTGACCGGCCTCGCCTGTCGCGTAATCGGGATTGCGCTGCCACTCAATCATGCCCCGCCTCCGGCCGGAAAGTATTTGCGCCGGTACTTGGCGAGCAAGCGCTCTCCCTCTGCGTGCAGCTGGGCGAGCAGCACCTGCTCGTCGCGCAGCACCTCGCGTAAGGAGCGACCAAAGTAATCGCGCAAAAACCGCAGGAAATCGCGTTTCGTCAGCCCGATCTCCAGCGCCGAGAAATACAGCGAGGCCAGGTCCTTGTCGCGCCAACGGCGCGGCGTGGCCGGGCGGATCTGGGCGCGGTGCAGATCGATCAGCGACAGCTTCAATGCGTCAGCGCGCGGTGCCGGATCAAGATGGAGCAGCAAATGGCAGATGTAGAAATCGCGGTGATTGACGCCGCCGCGATGCATGCGCCCGGCCATCTCCGCCACCCGGCGGATCAGCGCGTGCTTCAGGGCCGGCGCCGGCGGCTGCGTCGGCCAGTCGCGGCAGAAATCTTCCAGGCTGACCGTCGGCGCCAGTTCCTCCGTGACGATGAAAGAATGCTCGCGCGCCGGGTTTGCCCCACGCCGGCCGTAGGCGACGGCGCGCATGGTATCGACACCAAGCGCCTCCAGCCGGCGGATCGCCCGCCACTCGTTGCCGGCGCCAAGCACTGGCAGGCGCAGCGAGACCAGGTTCTTGACGATCTCGCCCCAGCCGACACCATGGTGAATCTTGACGAAATAGCCGCAGCCGGCGACTTCGGTGCGGAAGGTCCGGCGCCCGTCGAGTTCGCGGAAAACCGGCCCTTCCAGCCGGTCGACCGCAACAAAGGCGTCCTGCCCGGCCCACAGGCTGTCGAACGGCGGCGCCAGCATCAACTCGTCGCGCACGGCCGGTCCTTGAGGATGATGTCAGCAGCGCGTTCGGCGTTGCTGTAGATGTCGGCTATTTCTGCCCAGGCCAGCGCGTTCTGCTGCCAGGTGGCGCGTTGCTCACGGTCGACCAGCATTTCCTGCAGGAAACCGTCCATCGTCGCCTGCGCGAACGGTTCCGGGATCACCCGGCCGCCCGCCGCCTCGTCGATGTAATGCGCGTAGCCGCAAACTGCCGAGCACAGCACCGGCAGGCCGGCGACCAGCGCTTCCAGCAGCACCGTGCCGGTATTCTCGTTGTAGGCCGGATGGACCAGCAGGTCGGCGCCGAGCAGGAAACGCGGGATATCGTCGCGGCCGGCCAGGATGTCGACCTGCCCGGTCAGCCCGAGCCCGACAGCCATGCGCTTGAACTGGCTCGGCTCGTCCTGGCCGATGGCGATCAGCCGGGTGCGCGCACGCACTTCTTCCGGCAGATGCGCGAGCGCCTGCAACGAACGGTCGAGCCCCTTGGTCTTGAAGCCGGAACCAACCTGAAGCAGCAGCAGATCGTCGTCGCCAAGGCCGAATTCGGCGCGGAAGGCAGCGCGGATCGCCGGGGCCTCCGGCGGCGCCCGCCGGTCGAGCGCGATGCCCGGCGGTAACAGGTGGAAGCGCGATTTCGGCGTCGCGTAGTGCTTTTCGAAGAAAGGCTGCTGCACCTGCGAGATCATCAGTATCTCGGTGCGGCTGCCCGGCGCGAACACCGCCCGCTCGTAAGCCGCAAAATGCCGATAGCGGCCGGACAGACGATATAAAGGATTGCGCAGCGTCTGCGCCTTTTCCTCGTAGCAGGGGTCGGCGGCGAAATAGACGTCGAGCCCGGGCATCTTGTTAAAGCCGACAACCCGCTGCGCCGGTCGCTGCACCAGATCGCGCGTCACCCAGGCAGTGAACTTTTCGTAGCGTCGGGCATTGGTCAGTGCCCGTACCGGCACCGTGACCACCTCAAAACCGGCCGGCACCTCGCCCTGCCAGGACAGCGTATAGACCCGGATGGCGTGGCCGCGCGCCTGGCAAGCCAAGGCAATGCGCAGGAAATCGCGCTGCAGGCCACCAAACGGAAAGTATTTGTAGAGGCAGAAAGCCAGTTGCATGGGCACCGGAAGCGCATAAGTCAGGCGGCGGATTTTACTGGCAAAACAGCCTGCCGGCCATGGCACGCCACGCCGGCGTGCACGCCCCCCTTGTCTACCGGAAAAGCATGAACCCTTCGCGCTCCGCCTTGGCACGATACATCGCCTGATCGGCACCTTTCATCAAGGCATCGAATTCCTCGCCACCCTCCGGATAGCAATTGATGCCGATACTCGCCGCCACGGTCAGCGCCCCTTGCCCCCAGGGAATGGGCTGCGCAATCGCGGCAAGCAGTTTCTGTGCAACCTGGATAACGCCGTCCTCCCCCGCCAGGACCCCTTCGATCAGGACAACAAATTCGTCCCCCCCAAGGCGGGCCAGAGTATCGCTTTCCCGCACCAGTCCGCGCATGCGACGAGACACGACAACCAGGACCTCGTCGCCAGCCGCATGGCCGTTCGCGTCGTTCACTGCCTTGAAGCCGTCCAGGTCAATAAGCAGCACCGCCAATCGTTGGCCGTTTCGCTTGGCCCGCGCCAGGGCATGCTCAGCCCGCTCGGCAAACAACAAACGGTTGGCAATGCCGGTCAATGGATCGTGGCGCGCCAGATGCGCCAACTCGCTGCGGTTCTGCTCCAGTGTAGCCAGCGTTTCGGCGATGCGCCCGTGCGACGCGGCTGCCGCACGAGCCAGTTGACCGATTTCATCGCTACGCATTACCGGCAGGGGTAGCACCATGCCGCTCTCGGAAAACCGTTGCACGGCCAGGGCCATATCGCGGAGCGGCCGGGTCATCGCCCGAGCGAGCAGTAGCGCAGCCACAATCGCCGCCGCCGAGAACATCAACATGACCTGGAGCCCTCGCTCCGCCAGCGCCCGGGATGAACTCAACAAGTCATCGAGTGGCTGAGCAAGACCAAAGACAAAACTCGAGCCACTGACACCACCGGCCACCTCTTGCCGGATGAAGGCCGCAAGGTGCGTCTGCTGCGTTTCACCGGGTTTGACCAGGACCGGGGCGGCAGGCATCGCCCGACCGATCAGGCGGGCGGTTTCCGGGAAATCATCCTGGACGCGCGCCCGGCCACCGCGCTCGAACGCAAATGCCTTTTCCGGATCGGGATGGAGCAGGTAATCGCCGAGACGGTTGGTCAGGTAAAGCACATGCCTGGGTGGCAAATCACTCAGGGTTTCACGAAACAGCGTTGCTAGGCTCAAGTTGAGGACGACCAGCCCCTGAACCTCACCCGCCGCATCCACCACGACGCTGGTAATGATCAGGGTAGGCTCGCCCAGTCCGGCCTGAACCCCGCCAGCCTGCCGCAAGGTCAACGGGGCACCATAAAGCTGCCCCGCCGGTACGGTCAGCCCCTGCCGTACATACTCAAGATGCCCCTTCTCGCGCAGATCGTTTTCGTCGATCCGCCGCACGCCCTGCTCACCATCGCGGACCACCCGCAGCCGCTCGGCACCGAAATCCTCGCGGTCGATCAAGCGCAACTCCGCAAACAGCGGATTCAGCCGGAGCTGCCGTTCAAACAGCGACGCCAGATTGTCTTGCAGGTGCCACCGCCCGAGCGACGGCGCTGTCCGCACATCGCGCTTGAGCAGGGCCACCGCTTCCGGACCACTACTCAGCATGAGCACCTGGCGCCCGGCGTGCTCCAGCGTGACGGAAAGCCGACGGGCGGCGACGGTGGCTGCCACCGCGCGAGCACGTCGAGGATCTTGGGGCCGGCGTGCCCGTCACCGAAAGGACTGGCGGCCCCGCGCGCGGTCGCGCGAAATGGCGGAGCGAGCGCCCGCAG
>Ga0209066_10001875_pt1 | contig 26906 bp, 28 predicted proteins | sample All_14_2_FD_187198 | JGI IMG/M metagenome (GOLD analysis project Ga0209066, IMG submission 187198) | Freshwater microbial communities in response to fracking from Pennsylvania, USA - Allegheny Zone_MetaG_DW_15 (SPAdes) (version 2) ...
GCTCGGTGAACGGCTGACCAGCGGCGAGGTCGCCCAGAGCAATGCCTGGCTGCACCTGCCCGGCCATCGCGTCGAACTCGCCGCCGCCGACCGCGACCTGTGGCAGACGCTGCTGCCGCTGCTCGCCGCCGAGCCGTACAACCCGCCGCGCGTGCGTGACGTGGCCAGGGCCGCCGGTATCGCCGAAGAGAGCGTGCGTAACCTGTTCAAACGCGTCGCCCGCCACGGCGAAGCCTGGCCGGTGGCGCAGGACCATTATTTCACCGCTGCCGCCGTTGCCGACCTGGCCCACCGCGTTGCCCTGTTGAATGCGCGCGACGGCTGTGCCCGTGCCGCCTCGTTGCGCGACGAGATCGGCGGCGGGCGGAAAGTCGCCATCCACATCCTCGAATTCTTCGATCGCATCGGCTACACTCGCCGGGTGCGCGACACCCATGTGTTGCGCGGCACCCCGGAGCAATTCGGATCATGAACAACGGAAGGAATCGTTCCCCGGTGGGGCGGCCGGTCTTCAAAACCGGCAGGGCCTGTCAGACAGGCTTGGGTAGGTTCGACTCCTGCTTCCTTCCGCCAAATTCAACGATAAATCACCTTGTGCCTTTGTCGACTGCGCCTTGCCGTGCAGAATGCACTGTCTGCGGCTTGTCTTCGCGGCACAAGGCGCTTTCTCGCTGAATTCCGGCGTCTACCACAATGCCCCACACCCCATTCTCCGGCTCTATCCCCGACGACCTGCTGTACTACCCGGACCACGACATGTGGGTGCGTGAGCTGCCGGGCGGCGAGGTGCTGATCGGCGCGACGGCGTTCGGGATTTTTCTGGCCGGCGAGATCATTGCCTTCACCAGCAAGCCGAAGGGCGCCGAGGTGGCGCGGGGGCGGGGGATGGGGACGGTTGAGTGCCGCAAGACGGTGCTCGCACTGCATGCGCCGGTTTCCTTCACGCTGCTTGAAGGTAACGAGGCGGCCGAGGAGCGGCCGAAACGGGTCAATCTCGATCCGTACGGAGAGGGCTGGATGGCGCGTGGACGGCCGACGGACTGGGCGGCCGAGCGCGGTCTGCTGATTGATGCTGCGGCCTACCGGGCGCATGTGCTGAAGATCGAACCGGAGGCGAATTTTGTCTGAGCGGCTGGCGATCCTGATCCTGAACCCGACGCCGGCCTATCCGGAATGCGTGGTGACACCGCTGGTGCACGCGCTGGCGGCGCGGGCGCTGGATGCCGAGGTGGAGATCCATTTCGCCGGCCCGGCCGTGCGCTGGCTGGTCGAGGGTGTGGCGGCTGCGGCCTGGCCGACCGCGACCCGAGAAAAGTCGGTGGCGGCGTTCCTAGACGAGGTGCTGGCGGCCGGCGTGCCGCTGTTCGCCTGCGGCATGGCGCGGGCGGCCTGGGTGGCGGCGGATGAAACCTTGATGACGCAGGCCGGCGCGGCCGGGGCGACAGCCTTTGTCGCGCGCACGCTCGATCCGGCGTGGCGGACGCTGGTTTACTGATGGCGCGCGAACAGATCACCGGTGTCGTGCTCGCCGGCGGCCTCGGCCGGCGCATGGGCGGCGTGGACAAGGGCCTGCAGGAACTGCGCGGGCGACCGCTGGCGGCCTGGGTGATCGAGCGTCTGGCGCCGCAGGTCGGGCCGCTGCTGGTCAATGCCAACCAGAATGCCGATGCCTATGCCGCCTTCGGTCATCCGGTAGTCGCCGATGCCATTCCCGATTTTGCCGGGCCATTGGCCGGGCTGCACGCAGCGCTGTCGGCGGCGCGGACGCCGTATGTCGCGACAGCGCCCTGCGATTCGCCCTTTCTTCCGGTCGACCTGGTTTTTCGCCTGTTTTCGGCGTTGACCGCAGCCAACGCCGAGATTGCCGTGGCGCGTACCGGCGATCAGCCGCATCCGGTGTTCTGCCTGTGCCGGCGCGAGGTCCTGCCGCACCTGACGGCTTACCTGGCGGCCGGCGAGCGCAAGTTCGAGCGCTGGTATTCGACGTTGGCCAGTATCGAGGTGGCGTTTGACGATCAGCCTGAGGCTTTCGAGAACATCAATACCCGCGAGGAACTCGCGCGGTTTTCCGGACGCTCCGGCTAAGCCTTTGGTTCGATGCGCTTGGAGCTTTTCTTGACCGCCCCGTGACCGGTATCGAAATGCACCATGAAGTAGGTTTCGTCGAAGGGCATTTCGCCTTCGATGTGCCACTCCCAGATTTCCTCGCGGAGATTGTCGAAAACCCGTTTTCTGGCCGGTTGACCGTAGAGTCGACGGACCTCGTCCTTGCTCATGCCGGGACGGAGCAGGCCATAGCTGGCTTCGTTGAGTACCTGATCGAGTCGGCTGACGATTTCCTGGCGGTCGAAGCTGATCATGTAGCAGTGCCGGCCGGCCGGCTGGCGACTGTATTCCCAGGTGGCGGTGCCGTCGTCGTTCCAGTGGATGAACCCCGGTTCGCCCATGCGGCTGCGGACTTCGGCCTGGGTCGTGATGCCCGGCTTGATTTCCGGCAGATTGACGATGTCGCAGGCCGGCAGCAGCGTGGCAGCGAAGGCGGAGAGGGCGGCGGCGATCCAGGCGGGCAGTTTCATGCGGGCTCCGTGGGCGGTTCGGTCGGCAAGTTTACGCTTTTCGCCGACTTGCTTTCATAATATCGGTCCATTCAAATTTTCCCATACACCGATGCAGCATCTCGATCCCCTTGCCGCCCATGCCTTCCTGCAACAGACGCCGGCAGCCGTTCTGGTCGATTGCCGGACGGAGATCGAGCACATGTACGTCGGTCATCCGGTCGGCGCCGAGCATGTCGCCTGGCAGGAGGCGCCGGACTGGGAGATCGACCCGCATTTCGCCGTCAACGTGAAACGCTTGGTCAAGGGCGACCTGACGCGGCCGGTGGTGCTCATCTGCCGCAGCGGCAGCCGCTCCATTTTTGCCGGCGAGGCGCTGGAAAATGCCGGCTTTCAGACGGTGATCAATGTAGTCGAAGGTTTCGAAGGCGCGCTCGACGACAATTTCCACCGTGGCACGCTCGGTGGCTGGCGCTTTCGCGGTCTACCCTGGCAGCAATCGTAATTTGCGGTGGGCGAGGGCGGCCAGTCCGCCGGTCGCCATCAGGCAGGCCATGCCGAAGGCCAGGCTGAGGGTCGAGCCCCACAGCGCCGGCGCGATCAATGCCGCCGCGATGCCGTTGAATCCGGACTGGAAGAAGGTCTGGCACGAGGCGGCGAGGCCGCGTTGTTCAGGAAATGGATCGAGTGCGAACAGCGTCAGGTTGGGCATCGCCAGCGACATGCCGACGGTGTAGACAAACAGCGGTGCAACGCTCCACGGCAGTCCAGGCGGCAAGCTCAGGTTGAGCGCCAGATTGAGCACGGCGGCGCTGGCCATGACGCCATAGCCGAGGGCAATGGCCTGCCCGGGCGTACGTTTGCCGGCCAGTCGGCCCGATAGCCAGGAGCCGCTCATCAGCCCCAGCATCGCCGGGCCGAACAGCCACAGGAAAGCGGTTTCCGGCAGGCCGAGATGGCGCATCAGGAACACCGGCGCCGACAGCACGTAGATGAAGAAGCCGCCGAAATTCAGCGCCAGTGCGGCGCAGGCGAGAAGGAAGCGGGGCGAACTGAAGACCTTGCGGTAGGCGGCGACAAGGTAGCCGGGGCGCAGCGACTGGCGTTTTTCCGGCGGCAGCGTCTCCGGCAGCAGTTTCAGGCAGGCCAGCCACAATGCTGCGGTCAACAGCACCAGAAAGGCAAAAATCGAACGCCAGCCGAACCAGATCTGCAGCCAGCCACCGATCACCGGGGCAATGGCCGGTGCCAGCGCGAACATCATCGTGATCTGCGCCATCAGGCGCTGGGCGTCGGCACCGTCGTACAGGTCGCGGACGATAGCCCGGCTGATGACGATGCCGGCACCGGCGGTGATGCCCTGCATCGCCCGCCAGAACCACAGTTGTCCGATGCTGGTGGCGAACAGGCAGCCGGCCGATGCGACGCCGAACAGGATCAGTGCGCCGAGAATGACCCGGCGCCGGCCGAAACGGTCGGCAATGGCACCGTGCCACAAGGTCATCGCGGCAAAGGAAAAGAGGTAGGCGGAGAGTGTCTGCTGGACTTCCAGAGGCGTCGCGCCAAGGCTGTGCGCAATGTCCGGGAAGGACGGCAGATAGGTGTCAATGGAGAATGGCCCAAGCGCCGAGAGGCAGGCGAGCAGCAACGCAATGCCGCGGGTACTGCGAGTGGAATGGGTCATGGTTTCAATCGCGGGCGAAACGGCGGTACTGGATGGCTTCGGCAATGTGCGGGGCGCCGATGTCGGTGCAGTCGGCCAGGTCGGCAATGCTGCGGGCGACCTTGAGCACGCGGTGCCAGGCTCGTGCCGACAGGCCGAGACGGCTGGCTGCCTGTTGCAGCAACGCTGTGCCGGCGGCATCCGGCTGGCAGCCGGCGTCGATTTCACGCGTCGTCAGGCGGGCGTTGGCCTTGCCCTGGCGGCTGCGCTGCCGTTGCCAAGCGGCGGCAACCCGTTCGCGGACGACGGCCGAAGTCTCGCCATCGGCCTTGCCGGCCAGCGCTTCACTGGATAGCGCCGGGACTTCGATCACCAGATCGATGCGGTCGACGAAGGGACCGGACAGTTTTCCGCGATAGCGGGCGACCTGCTCCGGTGAACAGTGGCAGCGGGATTCGCCGTGGTAGCCGCAGGGGCAGGGGTTCATCGCGGCGATCAACTGGAATTCAGCCGGGAATTCGGCCTGGCGGGCGGCGCGGGCAATATGGATGCGGCCGCTTTCGAGCGGTTCGCGCAGGGTTTCCAGTACCTTGCGATCGAACTCGGGCAGTTCATCGAGAAACAGGATGCCATGGTGGGCCAGGCTGATTTCGCCGGGCCGCGGCGGATTGCCGCCACCGACCAGCGCCACCGCCGACGCAGTGTGGTGCGGGCTGCGAAAGACGCGCTGTCCGTAACGTTGCGGATCGAACTGGCCGACCAGCGACAGCACCGCTGCCGAACTGCGGGCTGCGTCGTCGTCGAGCATCGGCATCAGGCCGGGCAGCCGGGCGGCGAGCATCGACTTTCCGGCCCCGGGCGGGCCGAGCATCAATAACGAATGCTGGCCTGCCGCGGCGATTTCCAGCGCCCGCCGGGCCTGGCTCTGACCCCGTACATCCGCCAGGTCGGGGAAAATTGCCGGATTGTCGCGGTCGACCGCAGGCGGCGGCGACAATTCCGTTTGCCCGGCGAGATGGGCGCAAACGGCAAGCAGCGAGTCGGCGGCGAGAATGTTGTCCTGTCCGGTCAGCGCTGCTTCGCGGGCGCTGAGTGCAGGCAGGATGAAGGTCTTGCCATCGCCGGCGGCCTCCAGCGCCATCGCCAGTGCGCCGCGCACCGGGCGCAGTTCACCGGACAGCGACAGTTCGCCGGCAAATTCGTGGGCGGCCAGCCGGGCAGCAGGAATCTGGCCGCTGGCGGCGAGGATGCCGAGCGCAATCGGCAGGTCGAAGCGTCCGGATTCCTTGGGCAGGTCTGCCGGTGCCAGATTGACGGTAATGCGCTTGCCCGGATACTCGAATCCGGAGTTGACGATGGCCGCACGCACCCGGTCACGCGCCTCGCGCACCTCGGTATCCGGCAGGCCGACCAGCGTCAGTCCGGGTAGTCCGTTGGCCAGGTGCACCTCGACGGTGACCGGTGGCGCGTTCAGGCCATCGAGTCCCCGGCTCAGCGCGATGGCCAGTGCCATGGTCGCTTACTGGCCGCTGCGGGTCTTTTCCAGTGCTTCGACGCGGGCTTCCAGGGCTTGCAGGCGTTCGCGGGTACGCGCCAGCAACTGGGCCTGAATATCGAATTCCTCGCGGGTGACCAGATCGAGTTTGCCGAACAGACCACCGAGCATGGCCTTGGCATTTTTCTCGATATCTTTGGCCGGTGAGTTGGCCAGCAGGGCGCTCATTTTGGCGCCGAATTCTTCCAGGGTCTTGGGGTCGAGCATGGTATTCCTCCGTAAGTGGGAAAGTTTAGCACAGCGGTATTTCAGCCAATTTTCCGCTTTGCTCGCCACTGGTGCGTGACACTCTGTAACTGCACCGCCTTGGTGCCCTCAATCGGTGCGCGATTGGTGCGAAATGTAGCAACTTATTGAATTTAATAATTAAATCAATGTTGGCACGGCTCCTGCTCTGTGTGCTGCACAAAAATTGTTTTTCCTTTACTCACTTTTCCTCACAGGAGAGAAACCATGAAGAAATCACTGATCGCTCTGGCACTCGTTGGCGCATTTGCCGCTCCGGCCATTGCCGAAGAACCGGCCAGCCCGCATACCCTGTCGGCCAATGTCGCGTTGACGACGGATTACATCTTCCGTGGCATCAGCCAGACCAATCACGAGCCGGCCATCCAAGGCGGTTTCGACTACAGCCACGCCAGTGGTTTCTATGCTGGTACCTGGGCCTCCAACGTGGATTGGGTCTCTCCTGCGCTGAAAGACGACAACAGCATGGAGTGGGACTTTTATGCCGGTTACCGTGGCAGCTTCGGTGGCGATTTCACCTATGATCTCGGCGGCCTGTATTACTACTACACCGGCGAAAAAATCAATGGTGTTGACACTCCTGATTCGTTCGAACTCTACGCCGCCATCGGTTGGAAATTCCTGACCCTCAAGTATTCGCACGCTGTTTCGAAGAATCTGTTTGGCTGGCAGGGTTATGACTACAACACCGGTGCCAATACCAAGAATACCGGTGGCAGCGGCTACTGGGATTTGTCGGCAGCCTACCCCTTCGCTGAAGGCTGGACCGCACTGGCTCACGTTGGTCATCAAACCATCAAGAACAACAAAGCTGCTTCTTACACCGACTGGAAGCTCGGCGTGACCAAGGATGTCGGCTTTGGTGTCGTTGGTCTGACCTATACGGATACCAACGCCCGCGGTTGCGGCAATGCCCATGTCCAGTATTGCTGGGGCACCAAGGCTGATGTTGATGTGGGTAAGGGTAAGGCCGTCCTGTCGTTCGCCAAGTCCTTCTGATCAAGCTTATAAGAAACTCCCGCCACTGGATTATTTGGTGCTGGCGGGAGGTCATGAGTTTAACTAACTAGGGGAACTACACATGAAATTCGTTACTGCCATCATCAAGCCATTCAAGCTTGACGAAGTGCGTGAGGCGCTGTCCGCCATTGGCGTACAGGGCATCACGGTGACCGAGGTCAAAGGCTTCGGTCGTCAGAAAGGCCATACGGAACTGTATCGCGGTGCCGAGTACGTCGTCGATTTCCTGCCCAAGGTGAAGCTCGAAGCTGCTGTCAAGGCCGAGCAGATCGACCAGGTTATCGAAGCCATCGAGAAGTCCGCCAGTACTGGCAAGATCGGTGACGGCAAGATCTTCGTCTTCGACCTCGAACAAGTCGTTCGTATCCGCACCGGTGAAACCGGTGGCGATGCCCTGTAAGGAGCCCTGACATGAAACACGTTCTCTCCATGCTGGCCCTGCTGGGTGCGGTGTCCTTCGGGGCACCGGCCTGGGCCGAAGAGCCGGCTGCTGCCACGGCTGCTGTCGAAGCTGTCGCTGCGGTGGCGGATGCTGCTGTTGCTGCGGTTGCCGAAGTCGCTGCCGAAGCCCCGGCGGCGGCACCGGTTGTCGAAAAAGGCGACGTCGCCTGGATCATGACCTCCACGATGCTGGTGCTGTTCATGGCCCTGCCGGGCCTGGCACTGTTCTACGGCGGCCTGGTCCGCGCCAAGAACATGCTGTCGGTGCTGATGCAGGTGATGGTTGTCTTCTCGCTGATCTCCATCCTGTGGGTCGCTTACGGCTACAGCCTGGCCTTCACCGAAGGTTCGCCGTACATCGGTTCGCTGTCCAAGCTGTTCCTGTCCGGCGTGACGACCGATTCGCTGGCCGATACCTTCACCGATACCGTGAAGCTGCCGGAATACGCTTTCATCGCCTTCCAATGCACCTTTGCGGGCATTACCTGTGCGCTGATCGTCGGTTCCTTCGCCGAACGCATGAAGTTCTCCGCAGTCCTGATCTTCTCGGTCATCTGGTTCACGCTGTGCTACCTGCCGATCGCTCACATGGTCTGGGGTCCGGGCGGCATGCTGCTGGGTGACGGTGCGCTGGACTTCGCCGGTGGTACCGTGGTCCATATCAACGCCGGTGTTGCCGGTCTGGTTGGTGCCTACATGGTCGGCAAGCGTATCGGTTACGGTCGTGAATCGATGGCTCCGCACTCGCTGACGCTGACGATGGTCGGTGCCTCGATGCTGTGGGTGGGCTGGTTCGGCTTCAACGCCGGTTCCAACCTGGAAGCCACCGCAGGTGCGACGCTGGCCTTCATCAACACGCTGGTTGCCACGGCTGCTGCCGTGCTGGCCTGGAGTGCCGGTGAAGCCGTGTTCAAGGGCAAGGCCTCGATGCTGGGTGCTGCCTCCGGCGCGGTTGCCGGTCTGGTTGCCATCACCCCGGCTTGCGGCACGGTTGGTCCGATGGGCGCCATCGTCATCGGCGGCCTGTCAGGTCTGGTCTGTCTGTGGGGTGTCAGTGGTCTGAAGAAGATGCTCGGTGCGGATGACTCGCTCGACGTGTTCGGCGTCCATGGCGTCGGCGGCATCCTCGGTGCCATCCTGACCGGTGTCTTTACCGCACCGTCGCTGGGCGGTACCGGTGCCGAAGACTTCTCGATCGCCAGCCAGGTCTGGATCCAGACCTACAGCGTGATCATCACCATCGTCTGGTCTGCCGTGGTTGCCTTCATTGCCTACAAGATCGCCGATATCGTGGTCGGTCTGCGGGTGCCGGAAGAAGAAGAGCGCGAAGGTCTCGACCTCACCGCTCACGGCGAAAGCGCTTACCACCACTAAGCCGGTTCAAAGTCTCTCTCCCTTTGGGCACCTGCGGGTGCCCATTTTTTTTGCCCAAAAAAAACCGCCGGTCCGGCGGTTTTGTCTTTTGCTGCGAATTTCTACTTGATCAGCGGCAGGGCAGCGCGGAATTCGTCGGTGCCGCCACGCTCAAGCCATTCGAAAAGGACCATTTCGGTGGTGGCGACATGGACACCGGCGGCGCGCATGCGTTCGATGGCAGCCTGGCGGTTGGCCGGGGTGCGGGACGAGGCGGCGTCAGCCACGAGGAATACGGTGAAGCCGGCCGCCAGCAAACCGAGCGCGGTCTGCAGCACGCAGACGTGGGTTTCGCTGCCGGTGAGCAAGACTTGCTTCCGGCCACTGGCGCGCAGCAGGTCGAGGACACCGGGCTCGGCGGCACAGGAAAAATGGATTTTCTCGAAAATCCGGGCGTCGACCGCAGCAGTGCGAATGGCCGGCAGGCTGTGGCCCAGGCCCTTGACGTAGTGTTCGGAAACGAAGGCCGGGACGCCGAGCTGGCGGGCACCTTCAAGCAGGCGCACGCTGTTGCGGGTGATTTCGTCGGCTTCGAAGATCGCCGGGGCGAGCTTTTCCTGGATGTCGACGACGAGCAGCAGGGAGTCTTTACGGGAAATCAGCATCAGCGGCACGATCAGTATGTAGATTTCGCGATATTAGCTCAGGCTTGTGGGCAAGCATGGTCTTTTTCCGGCCTTGGGGCGTGTTTGAACTGGATGCGCTCCTAGCGTCCTTGAGATAGTAACTCGGCATGTTGAGCGTGGTGTCGCGCACTTCTGGCGGCGCGTGCCGGAAATCGGCCCGTAGATCAAGTTCATCTCTGCTCATGTCTGCGGGGATCATGCTTTCTCGCTTTGCGCTTTGCCCGCCCAGCGTCAGAAGACCGTACATGATTTCCTTGTTCGTACGTCATCCGCGCAATTGCCGCAGCCGCTATCACGAGGAGCCCAAGAATTTCAGCATGGCGTTGTTTATCCATGCTGGAATTCTTGGGCATCTACACACAGTATTCATGCACAATTCGTTTACATGACTTTATGCGACGAGTACGATGCGGTAAGCGACTCTGGTCTATCTCCTTGGATATTTTACCAAAGAGATATTTCACAAAATATAAATCCCATCGGTGGGCATGATGACCAAACTGAAAAGGGACGTCGAAGCGGTTATTTCGGAAGTATCCACCAAGCAGTTGTTCGGCAAAATTAGGCAGTTCAACCATACTGGTGCATCGTATGAAGAATGGATCAACTGGGAGTTGTATCTGGCACTCGTTGCGGAGAAATTCGAGGTGGAGGTTCGGCCACGCTACAACAATCAGGAACTCAAAACCTTTGCCGACTTACGTGTGAACCAGGGCAAAGACAGTGTGCTGATTGAAACAAAGGTTGCCCACTCTCATACCCAGGATAAATACATCTGGGAAGTCAGGAAGGATTCGGAAGCCTTGGCGAGGGAAATGCAATCGGGCAACGACGTAATACTGGCGCTTTTCTTATCCTCGAATTTTGCTGATATTCCCTGTGATGAATGCTGGCGGGAATGGCTAGCAAAGTCTGGGGTTATTTCCAAAGAAATCAAGCCATCCGTGCATTTGAAGCGTCAAGGGGGCGGTAGCGACGTTTTGTTTTTTGTCCGAATAAGCTTGTAGAAATATTCGTTTATTACTGTTACGAGCAGGAGCGGTTGTGCAGAAATTTCTGGCTTATGGGAAGAGTGCGCTGTTTATCGTTTTCGGTATTTCTATGCTTGTTTTCTGGGCCTTGAAATTTGCCGGCGTGGTTGATCAACCGGATGACAAAGATTTCTTCAAGCGTGGAAACTCGTTGGAAAACGTGCTTCGGCCAAGTATAAGCACTCGAGAAGATTTCAAGAAATTTCGTGAAGAGGGCGGGCTTGGTAAGCACAATACATGGAAAGGATATCGAGCTACTAGTGTCCGTGCTCAGTATGACGACAAGAGCATGAGGTTAAACTTTTTTTCTGTTGAATTACAACGGGAAAGCAATGGTATGTTTTTTAAGACGGCTACCGGTGCAAACGATCTGAAAAAGACCTTGAATCCAGTATGTAATCCAAATGGCGGGGAGTGGCGGCAGACGAGGTGGAAGGGGCAGGACGAGATTTATACGGTTGAGTCAAAAAAATATAGCTGCATGGTGGCGATTGGGGATCGCAGAATTTTGGTAAATATTGGCTATGGCGGGGAGCCAATTGAAGGAATCATCTCGCCGTCTGAAAGTAATGGGCAGAGCGCTCCGCTGCCAGCAGCTACCAGTAAGAAGCCCGAACCTGTGCGAGGTAAGCCGATAGCCACCCTTGCGGGCAAGGATTACAACTACCAGTTCGTGAAACTGGAACCTGAAGATGCTGGCAAAATCTTTACCCTCATGGCGCGCCAGCCAGCTAATACGCGACCACTAGGGAATGTGAACGAAAACCCGATCTACCAGGATGCGGAAATCGTCAACGAAGCAAATGGATCGTCGAGGTATGCGAAAACCAGCCTGGTGATTGGAAACAAAAAAATGATCACCACATCTCCCGAGGATGAAAACGAAACCCAAGCCTACGAAATGGTGGGTCTGTCTGCCATGGAAACGCAGCCGGAGATACTGGTGCTACATACCTATGCTGGCGGAAATAGCTGCGAAAGCCAGCAACAGGTGTTAGTCTTCCGGGGGGAAAAGGGGTTCTATTCCACTGAGCCATTTGGCCGCTGTTCTCTTGCTTGGTGGGAGGACAAAGACAGTAATACTGCCTACTTCGTCTATTCGGCTGACGAGTACAGCCCGATGGAGGTTCTAGCGTTAAGCCGAATCAATAAGTAACCACAAGCCACTGGTATTGGGGCGGGCTGGAGAAATTCAGGACCTAATGATGGATTATAAAAAAATTGCCGGGTCGTAAGCGAACCTGCTATTTTGGTATTTAAAAGTCAATACGATCTAACGGAACACCACCGTCTTGTTGCCGTGCACCAGTACACGGTCTTCAAGATGGTAGCGCAGGCCGCGGGCGAGCACTGTCTTTTCGATGTCCTTGCCGTAGCGGACCATGTCTTCCGGCGAATCGGAATGGTCGATGCGGATGACGTCCTGCTCGATGATCGGGCCGGCATCGAGTTCGCTGGTGACGTAATGGCAGGTGGCACCGATCAGCTTGACGCCGCGCGTGTAGGCCTGGTGATAGGGCTTGGCGCCGGCGAAGCTGGGCAGGAAACTGTGGTGGATGTTGATGATCCGGCCGGCCAGCGCGTCGCAAAGCTCTGGCGACAGGATCTGCATGTAGCGGGCGAGGACCATGGTGTCGCCGCGCACGTCGTCAAAAATGCGCTGCATCTCGGCGTAGGCCGCCTGCTTGTTGTCGGCGGTGACCGGCACGTGATGGAAGGGGATGCCGTGCCATTCGACGAAACCACGGAAAGTGTCGTGGTTGGAGATGACGCACGGAATCTCGATGTCGAGTTCCTTGGCCTGCCAGCGCGCCAGCAGGTCGTAGAGGCAGTGTTCCTGCTTCGACACCAGCACGACAACGCGCTTCTTGATCGCGCTGTCGTTGATGGTCCAGTTCATCTGCAGTGGTTCCGCGATTTCATTGCGGAAGCGTTCGCGGAACTCGGCCAGCAGGAAAGGCAGGGAGCTGGCCTTGATTTCGATGCGCATGAAATAGCGACCGGTCAGATCGTCCGCGTGGAAACTCGATTCGAGAATCCAGCCACCGTGTTCGGCGATGAAGCCGGAAACACGGGCGATGATCCCGACCTGGTCGGGGCAGGAGGCGGAGAGGGTGTAGAACCGGTCGCGATGCATGGTGGTCAGGCGGCTTTGGCGAAGGCTTTGTCGATTTCGGCGCGCAGTGCGTCGTAGTCGCGCACCACCGGGTACTGCGGGAATTCGCGGATGACGTTTTCCGGCGGGTGGAACAGGATGCCGCCGTGGGCTTCACCGAGCATCGCCGTGTCGTTGTACGAATCGCCGGCGGCGACGGTGGTGAAATTCAGTTCCTTGAAGCGTTTGACCGCTTCCTGCTTCTGGTTCGGCATGCGCAGGTGATAGGCGACCAGCATGCCGGATGCGTCGGCTTCCAGCGAATGGCAGAACAGCGTCGGCCAGCCGAGCTGGCGCATCAGCGGATGGGCGAATTCGTAGAAGGTGTCGGACAGGATGATGACCTGGTAATCCTCGCGCAGCTTGTCGAGGAAGGCGCGGGCACCGGGCATCGGGCCCATTTCGCCGATTACCTTCTGGATGTCCGGCAGGCCGAGCTTGTGCTCGCGCAGGATGTTCAGGCGGTAGGTCATCAGCGTGTCGTAGTTCGGCTCGTCGCGCGTCGTGCGCTTGAGTTCGGGAATGCCGGTGCGCTCGGCGAATTCGATCCAGATTTCGGGGACGAGTACCCCTTCGAGGTCAAGACAGACGATTTGCACGGCAAGCTCCCTGAGACGGCGAAAAAGCGCGATTTTACCCGATTACAACGGGCTTATTTCGGGCTCGGGGCGGGAAAGATGGTAGCCCTGCGCATAATCGACGCCAAGATCGCGCAGGATGCTCAGCGTTGCGGCATCGCCGACGAATTCGGCGACCGTTTTCTTGCCCAGACCGCGGGCGACCTCGACGATCGCGCGGACGAAAACCTGGTCGTTCGGATCGTTCGGCAGGTTGCGGATGAACATGCCGTCGATTTTCAGGATATCGGCCGAGAGCTGCTTCAGGTAGGCAAATGACGAGAAGCCGACACCGAAATCGTCGAGGCAGACGGTGCAGCCCAGCGCCCGGATCTCGTGGATGAACTGTTCCGAATCCCGGATGTTGGCCAGCGCGGCGGTTTCGGTCAGTTCGATGAGCAGGCGCCGCGGTTCCACGTGAAACGCTGCCAGCGTGGCGCTGATCAGCGCTGCTAGTCCCGGTTCGTCGAAGGAGCGGGCGGAAACGTTGATGGCCAGCGCGCGCGGGGCGTTGGCACTGGCCAGCGTGCGAATGGCGTCACGAATGACCCAGCGGTCGATGTCGATGATGCGCCCGCTTTTCTCGGCTGCCGGGATGAAACTGCCTGGCATCAACAGCTGATCGGGGTTTTCGGGATCGATCATGCGCACCAGGGCTTCGTAATGCGCGATCGTGCCGGTTGTCGTCGAATGCACGCCCTGGAAATGCAGGACCAGACGTTGTTCGTCGAGGGCGCGCTGGATGCGGTCGTTCCAGCCGAGCTGGTGCAGCATCTGTTCCGAGTCGTCGAGTTCCGGACGGTAGATACGCCAGCAGTTCTTGCCGCCGGCCTTGGCCTGGTACATCGCGGCGTCAGCATGCGAAACGACGTTTTCCCCGCGCTCGCCATGCTCGGGGAAAAGCGCGATACCCAGGCTGATCGTCAGCCCCAGGCGGCGCCCGGAAAAGTCAAAAGTCAGCCCACGTACGGCGTTTACTATGCGTTCGGCCAGCGTCTGGGCTGCTGCACGATCGGCGCCGGGGGCCAGGATGACGAATTCGTCACCGCCAAGACGGGCCAGCAATTCGTCGGAACGTACCAGCTTGCTGATGGCGCTCGCCGCATGCAACAGGACATTGTCGCCAGCCCGGTGGCCAAAGGTGTCGTTGATGGTCTTGAATTCGTCGATGTCGAAATAGAGCAGGGCGCCATAGTGCTCGGGGCCGCGCTGGATATGGCCGATGACCCGCTCCAGCTCGGCTTCGAAACGGGCGCGGTTGGCCAGTCCGGTCAAGGGGTCGCGCTCGGCTATGTAAAGCAGTCGTTCGGCCAGTTCGCGCTGGGTCAGTTCGGCGGCTTCCAGTTCTTCCATGCGGGCATGCAGGGCCGCCGCCATGCTGTTGAACGCCCCGACCAGACGGCCGATGTCATCGTTGCCGGCGCCGGGCAGGGGCTTGAGGCGGCTGCCGCTGGCCAGCAACTGGCTGGCGCCCGACAGTGCGGTAAGGTGGCGGGTCAGCCACAGCGCGATGGCGGCGAGGACTGCAGTCGTCAGCAGGATGCCGAGCAGGGCGAGAACGATGTTCTGGGTCAGGATTTCGCTGCGGGCCTTGTTGAGGAAGTGCAGGTCGAGTCCGATCAGCAGTTCGCCGTACTGACGTTCATCGATCTGCATGGCGATATGGAAATCCATGCGGTTTTTGTCGGCAGGCAGCGCCTGCAGGAAGGCCAGCGTGCTCTCCCCCGGTAATTCCATGGCCGAGGCAGAAGCGATGCGCCGATCTTCCTTGTCGAACATCACCAGATAGGTCATGCCCTGTAATTGCTGGGCGTCGCGCAGTATTTCGGCGACAGCAGCAAAATCATGTTGGGCCATTGCCGGGGCCAGCGCGGCGCGCAGCAGGCGGCTGGCTTCACCGCGGCGCAGTTCGAATTGCTGCAGCAGGTGGGTTTCGGCCAGGCGCTGGCTGTTCCAGAGGATGGCCGAAATCATCACGATTTCGACGATTACCGTCAGGACGATCAGGCGCCCGCGTAGCGACCCGAACAGGCGGGAAATCATTGTGCCAGGGCTTCGCGCAGCAGACGGCGGGTTTCCGGCAGGGAGCGGTCGAGCTGGGCGCGGTCATCGGCGCTGAGTGCGCGATAGCCACCTTGCCTGGTATTCGTGAAGAACTCCCTGCCTGCCGCGCTTTGTTCGAAGCCGAGCAGTGCCGAGCGGATGGCATTCAGTTGATCCTGCTGCATCCGGGGATGGGCGATGTAAAACTGTCCGGGGAAGACGGCAAGTTCGCGCCAGATCACCGCCTTGTCGCGGATTTCCGGCGGCGACAGCAGCAGGCCAGTGCTGTTGACCAGGGCTGCCCGGGTCTTGCCGATGACCGCGTTCTGGACAGCGCTGGAGTGCGATACGGCGCTGACGAAGCGGTAGTCGCGTCCTTCGATCAAGCCTTCATCGGCCAGCGACAGGGCGCCAAGGATGGCCATCAGCGCACTGCGGTCAGTGACGGCGATCGTGCCGCCACGTAGTTCCTCGGTCCGGGTCAGCGGTTGTTCTACGGCGGTAACCAGTACGCCGCGGATCGGTTCCTTGTGAACCAGAACCGGCTGGTAGCCGTAGTCCTTGATTGCCAGCCAGCCGTAATGCGGTGCGCTGATCACGATATCGTAAGCGCCATCGCGCAAGCGTCTGAAAAAAGTTGGATAGTCAGGCGCGGTGCGCAACTGGACGGGTCTCTCCAACTGCTGCTCCAGGCTGCGGACCAGCGGTTCGTGGGTGCGCAGCAGGGTGCGTGTGCTCAGGTAGGGCATCAGCCCCACGGTTAAGGGCGCGCCGGCGGCCTTCTGGGCGGCAGTGGCCGGTACGGGCAGGGCAAGACCCAGAATGAGGCACAGGCAGCCAATGAACGCGGTCAGATGGTGCACTCGATACCTCATGAATTTGGTGTCAGGAATTATAGCCCTATCAATATCAGGGTTATGACGGATCTGCTGTGGGCAGTGCCTCCAGCGCCTCGTGCAGTTCCAGCCAGCACAGCTCGGCTGCGTCGATCTGTTCGCCAAGCGTACTGGCCTGGCGATGCATTTCTTCGCTTTTTGCCCGGTCGACCGTGACATAGAAGTCGGGGTCGGCGAACTGCGCGTCGAGCGCCGCCTTTTCTGCCTGCCACTTGGCCAGCTTGCGGTCGAGCTGCTCGATTTCCTTGCTCAGCGTGCGCCGCTGGGCGAGCAGGGCCTGCCGGCTGGCCTTGGCGTCGGCGCGTTGCTGCAGGCGCTCGCTCTTCTCGGCAGCGACCTCCGGTGCTGCGGTCTTTTCGGCACTGCGCTGCGCCGCCAGCCAGGCGGCGTAGTCGTCGAGGTCGCCGTCGAAGGGCGTCGCCCGGCCGTTGTCGACGAGCAGCAGTTCGTCGGCGCAGGTGCGCAGCAGGTGGCGGTCGTGCGAGACGACGACCATGCCGCCCTCGAATTCCTGCATGGCGAAGGTCAGCGCCTCGCGCATTTCGAGATCGAGGTGGTTGGTCGGCTCATCCAGCAGCAACAGGTTGGGTTTGGTGCGGATCAGCAGGGCCAGCGCCAGCCGTGATTTCTCACCGCCGGAGAAGGGTTCGACAGCGCGCGTCGCCATCTCGCCGCGGAAGTCGAACCCGCCCAGGTAGTCGCGCAGCTCCTGTTCCGGCGTCAGCGGTTCGAGGCGTTGCAGGTGCTGCAGCGGCGATTCGTCGAGCCGTAGCTGTTCGAGCTGGTGCTGGGCGAAATAGCCGATGTTCAGCGCCTTGGCCTCCTTGCGTTCGCCGCCCTGCTGGGCGACTGCACCGGCGAGCAGTTTGATCAGCGTCGACTTGCCGGCGCCGTTGCGACCGAGCAGGCCGATGCGGCAGCCGGGGCGCAGCGTCAGCGTGATGTTTTCCAGAATCTTGCGGTCGACGTAGCCGGCGGATGCATTTTCGATGACCAGCAATGGGTCAGGCAGGTTTTCCGGTTCGCGGAAGCTGAAATGGAAGGGCGAGTCGATGTGCGCGGCGGCGACTATCTCCATGCGTTCAAGCATCTTGACCCGGCTCTGCGCCTGGCGCGCCTTGGTCGCCTTGGCCTTGAAGCGTTCGACGAAACGGGTCAGCTTGGCGATCTCGCGCTGCTGCGCGGCGAAAGCCGATTGCTGGACGGCCAGCCGGGCGGCCTTGGCGCGTTCGTAATCGGAATAGCCGCCGGTCGTCAGCGTCAGCTTCTGCTGGTCGATGGCGATGATCTGGCCGACCACGGCGTCGAGGAAGTCACGGTCGTGCGAGATCAGCAGCAGCGTCGCCGGTGTTGTCTTCAGCCACTGTTCGAGCCAGAGCACGGCGTCGAGGTCGAGGTGGTTGGTCGGCTCGTCGAGCAGCAGCAGGTCGGCGCGGCAGGACAGGGCGCGGGCGAGGTTGAGGCGGACCCGCCAGCCGCCGGAGAAATCGGCGACCGGTCGGGCGAAATCGGCGTCGGTGAAACCGAGCCCGTGCAGCACCTCGGCGGCGCGCGCCTTAGCCGAGTAACCATCGATGTCAGCGTAGCGGGTGTGCAGGTGACCAATGGCAACACCGTCGCCAGCGGCTTCGGCGGCGACCAGCTCACGTTCGACGCGGCGCAGTTCGGTGTCGCCGTCGAGGACGAAATCGAGCGCGGCGTCGGGCAGTGCCGGGGTTTCCTGGGTGACGCGGGCGATCTGCCAGCTGGCCGGGATTTCACAGTCGCCGGCTTCGGCGTGCAGTTCGCCGGCGAGCAGCGCGAACAGGCTGGATTTGCCGCAGCCATTGGCGCCAACCACGCCGACCTTCCAGCCAGGATGGAGTTGCAGGTTGGCGTCGACCACCAGTGTGCGGGCGGCGCGGGCGAAAGTGAGTTGGCGCAAGGCGATCATCAGGGGCCGAATTATAGCGGCGGGCTGCTAGAATTCCTGCATGATCAGATGCCGAAGATTCACTTCGACGGGCTAACGCTGTTTCTTCTGCAAACGAATTTTGAGATTCCGAAAAAATGGAAAGACGATTCTTGTCGATGCTCGTCTGGCTGCCTTGCGTTATCGCAGCCATGCCAGCGACTGCCGCTGAGGCAGACTGGCAGGCACGTCTGACGCAGGCTGCAACAATGCAGCAGGATGCAGCGAAACGACAAAAAGCTGCCGATGTCGAGTTTGATCGGCAAAATATTGCCTGCCAGGAAAAATTCCTGGTTAACGCCTGCGTAAACAAGGCGCGTGAAGCGCACAGCGCGGTATCCCGGGAGTCTCGGCAGATGGAAGTCGAGGCCGCGGCAATCGAACGTGAGGTGAAGCGGGAGCAGGTGCAGGCTCGGGATGCACGGGTGGCTGCGGAATCTGAACAACGGGCACGGGAACTGCCAGAGCGCGAGCGATCAGTGGCGATGGAACGCCAGACAGCGGATCTTCAGCGGCAGCAGCGCATGGATGCCAAGGTGGGCAAGGCGGAGGAGGGTGCTCGGCGCAAGTCCGAGAGAGAAGAGGCGCACCGGCGCAAGATCGCCGCTCATGAAGCCCGGGTTGCCGAACGCAAGGCGCGCGCGGCGAAGGATTGAGCATGCATTTGGGGGTAAGGTGATCCGCAAAATCGGCATCGCTGAATTGCTACCCGGCATGTATGTTGTCGACCTGCACAAATCCTGGCTGGAGCACCAGTTGTGGCGAAGTCGTTTCCCGGTTCGGGATCGGGTTCAGATCGCCCGCCTGATTGATGCCGGAATTACCGAGGTCAGCATCGATACTGTGCGTGGTCGTGATCTCCCTTTGCCAGTTCGACATTACGACGTTCAGCAAACAAATGTGCGACCCAAGCCGGCGCCTGTGGTGTCGCTGGGCGAAGAACGGAGACGTTCAGCTCGTCTGTTGCGGGAAAGTTGCCTGTTACTTGATGAACTGACCTTGGCAGCCCAGAGCGGGAGCCGTGTCGAAGCGGCGCGGCTGGAGCCGATCGTCGGCAAGATGATCGAATCGGTCGCCCGCAATCCGGATGCACTGGTGCCGTTGGCGCGGATCAAACAGATGGGGGCCTACGCCAGCGAACATGCTGTGGCAACGGCAGCGCTGATCATCGCACTGGGTCGTCAGCAGGAGGTGCCGGCGCCGGAGCTTGAAAAAATGGCGCTCGGAGCAATGCTCAAGGATATCGGTCAGGCGGCGATGGATGCGCGGCTGATCGGCAAGCAGGGGCAGTTGTCCAAAACCGAGTATGTCATCGTGCAAAGTCATGTCGAGGAAGGGCTGGCAGTACTTGAAGCAACAAGCAGCTTGCCGGAGACGACCGTGGCAGTCGTGCTTGAGCACCATGAGCGCTACAACGGTTCCGGTTATCCCTATCGTATGGCCGGTGATGACATTTCCCTGGCTGGCCGCCTGGCTGCGATTGTCGACACTTACGATGCAATGACCTCGGATCGACCCTACCGAGCGGCCATGTCGCCAACCGACGCTCTGCGGCAACTCTATGAACAGGGTGGTAGTCAGTTCGACCCTTTACTGGTGGCTGGTTTGGTGCGGACGCTGGGCATCTACCCGGTCGGTACGCTCGTCCTGCTCGAAAGTGGGCACCTGGCGGTGGTTGAACAGGTGCATGCCGAGCAGCCGCTACTGCCGGTGGTCAATGTCATCTACCACGCCGGCCGGCGCCAGTACGTTGCACCGGTACAGGTCGACCTGGGGCGCAAAGTGGGCAATCACTACGGCCAGATCGTCCGTGCTGAAAGCTTCCAGCGCTGGGGGCTCAGTCCGGAGCGCTGGCAACCAGCCTGATCAGCTTGCCGATCGGTGTCGGCACGCCGGCGTCTGCCGCCTTGTTCAGCGCTAACCATTCACTGCCGGGCTCGCCAATTCTCGTTGGCGGCGCGACGCGGCACAGTACCGGTTGCAGCGTCAGCCGGAAATGCGTGAACACATGTTTCAAATCGGGCAGTTTTCGGCAGTCGACCGCAGTCAGGCCGCGTGTTGCCAGCACGCTGTCAGGGTCGCCTTCCGGCGGCACCAGCAGGCCGCCCCAGATACCGCTTGCCGGTCGCCGCTCAAGCAGCAGGTGGGTGCCGTCGGTGATCAGCACGAAGGTTGATCTGCGTTCGGGAATCGCCGCCCGCGGGCGCGGCTCCGGCAGTTCCTTCTGGCGTCCGTCACGGCGGGCGACGCAGTTGTCGGCGAACGGGCAGGCCGGGCAGTGCGGCGTGCCGCGCGTGCATAGCGTTGCGCCAAGATCCATCAAGCCCTGCGTGTAGGCCTCGATGCCGTTCTCTGGTAACAGCGCCTCGGCCAGTTGCCAGAGTTTGCGGTCGACGGCTGTTGCACCGGGAAAACCGCTGATGCCGAAGACCCGGCACAGCACGCGCTTGACGTTGCCGTCGAGGATTGCCGCCCGCTCGCCGAAACTGAAAGCAGCGATGGCGGCGGCAGTTGATGGGCCGATGCCCGGCAGTTCCGCCAGTTCGGCAGCGGTTTTCGGGAAAAAACCACCGTGGACCGCAACAATCTGCTGCGCACAGCGATGCAGATTGCGCGCCCGGGCGTAATAGCCGAGTCCGGCCCAGTGCTCGACAACGCGCTCGATCGGCGCTGCCGCCAGCGCCGCGACATCGGGAAAACTGGCAAGAAAACGCTGGTAATACGGGATCACCGTCGTCACCTGGGTTTGCTGCAGCATGATCTCCGACAGCCAGACCCGGTAAGGGTCGCGGCTGCCCTGCCAGGGCAGGTCGTGGCGACCGGCAACCTGTTGCCAGGCAATCAGGCGTTGGGCAAAGCTTTGTTCTTTCGGCAAATTTCGTCTCGACGCGGGAAGCGGGAGCCGGGATAATACGGCGTTTTTTCCGTAGTGAACACCATGACCCAGCCGCAAACCGATACCCGCGCCCTGCGCAATGCCCTCGGCCGCTTCGCCACCGGCATCGCCATCGTCACGGCGATCGATCCGGACGGTCATCCGATCGGACTGACGGTCAATTCCTTCTCCGCCGTCTCGCTGCAGCCGGCGCTGGTGCTGTGGTGCCTCGATAATGGCTCGCACAACCTGGAAGCTTTCCGCAAGGCCAGCCACCACGCGATCAACATCCTGTCCGTCGACCAGCAGGACCTGTCCAACCGCTTCGCCACCTGGCCCGCCGACCGTTTCGTCGGCCTGCCGTGGCAGCCGGGTGCCGGCGGCGCGCCGGTCTTCCCCGATTGCTGCGCGACCTTCGAAGTCGCCAACGAAACCGCCCATGCCGGTGGCGACCATCTCATCTTCGTCGGTCGTGTCGAGAAATTCAGCGAAGCGCCGGCACTCGCCCCGCTGCTATTCCACGCCGGTCAGTACCGCAAGCTCGCCGACGCCTGATCCGGCCTTCAGCTCAGCTTGAGCGTGCGGTCGGACTCGCGCCGGCAGGGCTGATTCGCCGGAATCGGGAAACTGCCGACGCCTTCGTCGCTGGTCCATTGCACCAGCGCTTCACGGATCAACCGGGCTTCCCCGGTGCTCAATTCGTCATTGGCGACAGCAATCTTCATCATTCCCCTGAGCAGGGTTTGCTGGAGGAAGGGATAAGTCACCTCGGCCAGCACCCGGGACAGGTCGCCAGCGGTCAGCCGCTGGTCCAGGGTGCGCGTCATCGAGCCGCCCAGTTCCAGATCCTCGTAAAACTCCCGGATCACCGCGTCTACCTGGGCGCTATCGATGCCCAAGGCCTGCAGGCAATCATCCTGTTCGATCAGTGCGTATTCGGCCTCGTCGGCGACGCCATCAATCAGCATTCCCAAGGCGAGGATGCGGGCAACTGCTTTCGGACTATTGACCGGGTAAGGACGCATGAAAGACTCCTGTTCTGAAAGGTTGAGAGAAATTCCCCGGCACTTGACGCGAACACCCGGTGCCAAGGTTTTCATGGCAGTTTGTCCAGTGGCAGTGCATAAGGTTCCGGCCTGGCAATCATCGGTACGCGGTTCTCATCTCCTGTTACAGACTGCCACCAATGAACGCAAAACCGGGGCAACTTTGTCTGCAGGTACTGGTCTTTTCCCATGTATCAACCCACCAACGAGGAGATCATCATGCCGCACAGAGCAGTCATCAATATTGTGGAAAACCGTCCGTTCCTGGTTTGTTCCCCAGAAGACGATGTGGGGTCTGTTGCCGCCCACATGAAGGCGCACGCCCAGGACGCCGTTCTGGTTGTTTCGCCTTCGGGCGAACTGGCGGGAATCTGTACCGAACGCGACCTCTGCTACAAGATCCTCGCCACCGGGCTTGCTGCCGCGACACCGGTAAGTGCGGTGATGACTGCCGAACCGCAGGCAGTTTCACCGGAAACCCGATTCGGTAACGTGTTGCACCTGATGTACGAAGGTGGCTTCCGCCACATGCCGGTTGTTGATGAGACCGGGCATCCCATCGGTCTGGTTTCCTCGCGGGATGCACTGGGGCTCGAGATATTCAGTTTCGCGGACGAGCTTGGTCAGCGTGAGCGGCTCACCGAACTCCTGTGAGCTGGCGCCGGTAACGATTGAACCGGAGGCGATCTCGGCATAGAATCGCGTCCTTGCCGCCCGAGCGGGCGTCGTATAATGGTAATACCCTAGCTTCCCAAGCTAGAGCCGTGGGTTCGATTCCCATCGCCCGCTCCAAAAACCCCCTGTAAAATCAATAACTTAAGCGGATTTCGCGACTTTCGGGGACAAAGCGGGGGCAAAAACCGCGTTTGCCTTCTCCGTTTCCGCCGCATAAGCATCGGGCAAAAAGCGGGCGTAGCGGTCAAGCGTCGTCTTGATCGTTGTGTGTCCCAGTTGTTTCGAGATGTAGCCGACATGGACACCGGCAGTCAGTAAAAGTGTCGCGTAAGTATGTCGGCACTGGTACGCATCGCGCCCGCGTAGTCCCAATGCTTTCAGGGCAGGAGCAAAGTATTTTTCACGCTGCTGCTTGTCGTCAGACCACGCCTTCCCGGTTACTGGATTGTGGAAAATCGCTTTACCTGCCATGAACGTGTGCAGCTTCTGGCGTTGCAGCACTGCAAGCGCTCTGTCGCTGAGCATTACATTGCGCACCAGTCCCGTCTTTGTTCCTTTTGTCTTGGATGCGACGTGCGCACGTCTGACAGTAATTGTCTTCCGCGTGAAATCGACATCAGACCACTCAAGCGCAATCATTTCTGAGGGTCTGATCCCCGTCATTAGTGCGAACTCGAAGTAATGCGGCACCTGATCGTTGTATGTCTCGGACATGTACGCAAGCACGCCTTCTACTTCCGATTTTGTAAAAGGATCGGGTTCGGGGGCTTGGTACGGAAAGTTTGCGACATAGTCTGTCGGTCGTGAGTCAATCAAGCGATTGATGAAAGCGCTGTCGAAAACTCCATTGAGCACTGATAGGTAATTGTTCCGCGTCTTGCCGGAATCCGGAGCATCAGACGCGTATGCAGATTGAATATGGATGGGTAGGACATCACGTAGCAATTTCTTGCCGATTTTTCGTGTCCAGAAATTGACTGCTGATGTGTATGCTTTCTTTGTTGATGTTGCGAGCGCAGGGGCTTTGCTTTCGAGCCAAATGTTTGCCCACTCCTCGAAAGTGTCATTTCGCGTCATACCCTGACCCGCCCGTGGTGAGTCTGGGAAGTAGTCAGCGACGCGGTAAGTACCAAACTCAATTTTCGACAAAATTTCTTCACGAAGCCGCGCAGCTTCTTTCAGTCCCGCCGCCGTGGGCTTGAGGTCTTGGAAAGTTTCTCTACAGCGCTCACCGCTGAACATGAAGCTGATCCGGATTTTTCCGCGATGAACTTCAATCCCCTTGATGCCTGTAGATCGGTCTGTTGGTTTCGCTGGTGATTTTGCTGTTGACATTTTTGTTCCAAAGTGATGGCCTTTTTTAACGACTAACACAGATTAAACAAAAAAGTCAATACCGAATTGCGTATTCCAACCAAGCTGGACAGTGATTCCACGTGAAGCTGGACACGCATTCCAGAGCAAGCTGGACAGTCGGCGCGTAGCGACGCGGGGTTGTTGGGGTTTTACACGGGTGATGTCCTTGGGGTCAAGTTGCAGGGCATCGGCATAGAGTTATCCACGGCCGGCCGACAGGCGGCGCTCCCTCTATAGCCGGCTGGCTGGCGGCCGGCGGTGGGTAACTCGGTGAGCACGGACGGGGTCATGCAGGTTTGCCTTTCTTGCGCAGGGATTCTCCATCGAGATTGAGGCAGTGCGCCTGATGGATCAGGCGGTCGAGGATGGCATCGGCCAGCGTCGGATCGCCGATGGCGGCATGCCAGTGCGGTACCGGCAACTGGCTGGTGATGAGGGTCGAGCGGCAGCCATGCCGGTCATCGACGATTTCCAGCAAATCACGCCGGCCTTCGTCGGTCAGCGGCGCCAGCCCCCAGTCATCGATGACCAGGACGTCGGTTCTCGCCATCTGGGCCAGGGTCTTGGCATAACTGCCATCGTGCCGGCCGAGTGCCAAGGCCGGCAGCAAACGCGGCAAGCGAACATACAGGACACTGTGCCCCTGCCGACAGGCCTGGTTGGCCAGCGCGCAGGCGAGGAAGGTCTTGCCGACGCCGGTCGGGCCGCACACGAGCACATTCTGGTGCGCCTTGACCCAGTCACCGGCCATCAGGCGGGTGAACAGCGCCCGGTCGAGGCCGCGGGGATGGCGGAAATCGACGTCTTCCGGGGTGGCGGCCTGCTTGAGCTTGGCGCGTTTGAGGCGCGCGGCGTTCTGGCGCGATTCGCGCTCGGCGGCTTCGCTGTCGAGTAGCAGGCCCAGGCGTTCTTCGAAACCGAGCTGGCCGATGTCGGCCTGCTGAGCTTGTGCCGCCAGCGCACGGGCCATGCCGGTCAGACGCAGCTGCTGCAAGCGGTCGAGGGTGGGATGGTGAAGCAAGGTCATATCCTTTCAGGTCAGTGGTAATAGGCCGGACCGCGCACATTGGCGTGGTCCAGAGGAAGTGAGGTTTGGGCCGGTGCGGCCACACGGTGTTTGTCGAGCCCGTGCTTGAGGATGGATTTCAGGCTGCCGTAGCTCGGCGCGCTGATGGCAATGGCCCGCTCGCAAGCCGCTTCGAGTCGGGCCTCCCCGTAGGTCTTGGCCAGCCCCAGGATGCCCAGGCAACTGCGATAGCCTTGCTGGGGATGACGCCGCTGATGCAGGACATGCTCGATGACGGCTTTGGTGTGGCCGCCAATACGGCCAGCCCAATCGAGCAGGCGTGGGGCATTCCAGCCATTCACTGCCTGATGCGCCGGCGTCATGTGCGCATCCAGCGTCGTGTGCCGACCCCGTACGCTGTTGCGCGCATGGCTGGTAATCCGCTGGCCCCGCTGAAATACCTCGATGGTGGTGGCGGTCACCCGGACATCAACCTTCTGCCGGGCGAAGCGGAACGGGACCGAGTAGTAATGCCCGGCCACTTCGATGTGATAGTCGATGCCGACGGTGGCGACTTTCCATTCGGCAAACTCGTAGCGTGAAGCGGGCAAGGCGCGCAGGGCCGGCTGGTCGAGTTCGGCGAACGTACTGGTCCGGCTGCCCGGCAGTTTCTTGAACGGCCGCTGGTTGAGGTCAGTCAGCAAGCCGGCAATCTGCCGGTTCAGCTCATCGAGGCTGAAGAAGCGCTGGTGGCGCAAGCGAGCCAGAATCCAGCGCTCGACCAGCAGCACCCCGGCTTCGACCTTGGCCTTGTCTTTCGGGTGCCGGGGCCGCGCCGGAATGACCGCCGTGCCGTAATGCTCGGCCAGGTCACGGTAGGTCGGGTTGAGCTGCGGGTCGTAGGAACAAGCCTTGTTGACACCGCTCTTGAGATTGTCGGGAACGAGGACCCCCGGCACGCCGCCGAAGAACTCGAAGGCCCGGACATGGCTGCCAATCCAGTCGGGCAACCCCTGACTCCACGTTGCCTCGCAGTAAGTGTAGTTCGAGGCGCCAAGCACGGCGACAAATAACGCAGCCTGGCGGACTTCGCCAGTCTGTGGATCGGTGACTGCAACGGTCGGGCCGGCATAATCGACGAACAGCTTCTCGCCCGGCGTATGGGTCTGTCGCATCGAGACCGACAGTCGGCCGGCCCAGCCCCGGTAGTGCTGACAGAAGCGGCTGTACTGGTAGCCGTCCGGGTGTTCGGCCTTGTACTCCTGCCAGAGCAAATCGAGCGTCACGCCCTTACGGCGCAGCTCACGATGAATGCCAGCCCAGTCGGGCTCGGGTCGTTTGTTCGACGAGGGTGCGGGTGGCGGATACAAGGCGGCCTCAACCGCCATCTCGGTCAGGCCGCTCGGCAACGGATAGCTAATGCCGGCCAGCTTCGCTCGCCGGAGAATTTCACCCACCGTCGTTGGCGATGCAACGACAGCGCGGGCAATCTCACGATGGCTGCGCCTGCCCTCGTGGTGCAGACGCAATACTTCCAGAATCTTGCGCATGGGTAACCTGCTAAATGCCATGTGGGCCTCGCCAAAATCGCCGAGGGTGCCACGGTTACCCCGCGTCCTACGCTACCGCTTCCAACTGTCCAGCTTGCCTTGGAATCGCTGTCCAGCTTCCGTTGGAATCACTGTCCAGGTTGCGCTGGAATCCGTGTCCAGCTTGGGCCGGAATTCGCATACCGA